>OLQR01001937.1_pt1 | contig 10719 bp, 9 predicted proteins | sample 1671881 | NCBI WGS metagenome assembly OLQR01 (sample SAMEA3136623, study PRJEB25190) | human gut metagenome | biome: human gut; feature: human-associated habitat; material: faeces | place: Austria | collected 2013 | reverse complement strand
CAACGAAGTTGAAAGTTCTGACCAGTGAATCGGAAAGATAAATCCGATGGTTTGCGTGCAAGCCACAAATTAGCGAAGCTAATTTGTTCTGAAGTGAATCGGAAAGATAAATTCGATGGCTTGGGTGCAAGCCACAAATTATTTTAGTGGTGGTGATGACCACAACCACAATCATGACCATGTTCGTGATGATGCCCGTGACCACAACCACAATCGTGACCGTGTTCGTGATGATGCTCGTGACCACAGCTACAATCGTGACCATGTTCGTGATGATGCTCGTGACCACAACCACAGCCGTCACTGTGTTCGTGTTCTTGTTTTTCTAAAGCATCTACAATTTCAAATATATTGCCATAAGCTACAAGTGAAACAAGTTTATCGTTTACACCATCAAGAGAGTATGTAGCATAGTCTACAAATTCTTCCTGTGTCATAGGGCAAGGAATATTCTTTAAGAATTTTTGCTTTAAGAATTTTTCTTTTGTCTTTGGAAGTTCAGCACAAACACCAGCAATATATGTATTTACATCGTTTGCAAGTTCTTCTGTAGTATATTCCTTATCCAAATCCTGAGGAGTCATAATTTCTTCTTCAAGCTCTCTGTAAAATCTATTGCTAACGGCATTGTTTACAGAAATTGTTGTCTTTAACTCATCTGAAAGATTTTCCCAATCTGTAACTTCGTCCATAAGATTGTTAATTTCTTCTTCAAGAGGTTTGCTGTCTTCAAATCTGCTTTCGATTTCATTTGAAACTTGTAAAAATACAGTATCAGCAAGTTCATCATCTTTGTTTTCGATATAGTCAACTACTGAATAATAGAAGTCCTTAATAAGCATTTCATCTTGGAATAAGTAGTCTTCATCAATAGCAAAGTTTGAAAGAATAAGTAAGTAGTTTACATCATTGTAGTAAATGCTTAAAAGAGAATAAATGCTCTGTAAAGCCTCTACATTGTCATCAACATCGGCAATATAACTTTCAAAATCTTCCTTTGTAGCAGCTTCTGTATCGAGAGCGTAAACAGCAGAAATCTTTTCATACATCATTGGAAAATCTTCTTTTATGCTGTCAACTGGTACATAGAACATATCCTTTAATCTGTCGCTACAAGCCTTTGCAAATGTAGGTGGAAGATTATCAATTAAAATACCTAAGCCCTTTGTAACATAGTCAGAAAACTTGTCCTTTGTCATTCTTATAGGAAGATTAGCCATAATATTTGAAATAGCAAATTTTCCCTCTATTGTTGAACAATCCTGATGTGAAGCAAAATGAGCAGCTGCACTAACCACAGACTTGTTTGATAAAGGAACATCGTCACTAATGTTTGAAACGTCCTTAAGCTTAAATTCGTTTACAAGGTATTCACCCATTTGGTCATTTAAACAAGTGTAGCGATTTATTATAACGCCCATATTTACAATTTCCTTGCTTAATTCAACAAGCTGAGAATTGTATTCGCTTCTGTCTGCAATATCCTGAGCAAGAGCAAACTCAAGTTTTTTGTAGCAATCATATATTTTGTCTTTAAGGTCTAATACTCTTTTAGGAATTTTATATTCTACTTCTTTTTCTGGAAGTTCTGTTAAATCGTAAATAAGATTTAAGAGAGCATCTTTTTGTTTATATTCAATGAGTTTAACTAACTTTTGTTCAAGTTTTTCCATTTTTATCCTCCTATTTCTGAAACCAATAACAATACTATACCACATTTGCAAAGTAAAGTAAATAAATAACCTTTTGGACTTGTAAAATCCGTCAAAATGCTTTAATATATAGTTATAATTTATTGGGAGGTGTTTTCTTGAAGTACGTAGAAAATGCAAGAGTAGTATCAACAGAGTTTTTGCAGAAGGGTATCTGCAATCTCGTTTTAGAATGTCCAAAAATTGCTAAAGATGCAAAGCCTGGACAGTTTATAGAAATTTATCCGGATAATGGAGTTAATCTCCTTTCAAGACCTATTAGTATTTGTGGCATTGATGTTGTTGTTGGCAACATTAGAGTTGTATTTCAGGTTGTAGGTAAGGGTACAGATATTTTCTCAAAATTTAAGAAAGGCGATAGAGTTAGAGTTCTCGGCCCTTGTGGAAACGGCTATACACTTAATGACGGTACAGCACTCCTTGTAGGTGGTGGTATTGGTGTTCCTCCATTGCTTGAAACTGCAAAGAGATTAGATTGCAAGAGCAAAATTGCTGTATTAGGTTTCAGAAGTAATCCTTTCTTAGTAAATGAATTTGCCAGAGTCTGTGATAGAGTGTATGTTACAACTGATGACGGTTCAGAAGGTTTTAAGGGTAATGTTGTTCAGTTAATGGAAAAAGAAAATCTTACAGCAGATATGATTTATTCTTGTGGTCCAAAGATTATGCTTAAATTCCTTTCAGAATATGCTATGAAGAATAATATTCCTTGTCAGGTTTCTATGGAAGAAAGAATGGCTTGTGGTATTGGTGCTTGTGTAGGTTGTGTAGTTGAAATAAAAGAGGGAGACGGAACAACATACAAGAAAGTCTGCAAAGACGGACCAGTATTTGACTGTAAGGAGGTTGTTTGGTAATGGCTGATACAAGTGTAAAGATTTGTGATATTAAATTTAAAAATCCTGTTATGACTGCATCTGGTACTTTTGGTTGTGGTCGTGAATATTCAGATTTTGTAGACTTAAATAAACTTGGTGGTATAGTTGTAAAGGGTGTTGCCGACAAGCCATGGATGGGTAATCCAGCACCTAGAATAGCTGAAGTTTATGGTGGTATGCTTAATAGTGTAGGTTTGCAGAATCCAGGTGTGGACTATTTCATTAAAAATGAAATTCCTTTCCTCAATTCTCTTGATACAAATATTATTGTAAATGTTTGTGGTCACTCTCTTGAAGAATATGTAAATGTTGTTACAGCTTTAAGAGGTCAGGATGTTGATATGCTCGAGCTTAACATTTCTTGTCCTAACGTAAGTGAAGGTGGTCTTGCTTTCGGTACTGACCCTAAACTTGTAGAAAAGGTAGTATCAAGTGTAAAGCAGGTTGCTGACAGACCTTTAATTGTTAAACTTACACCTAACGTAACAGATATTACAGAAATTGCAAGAGCTGCTGTTGCCGGTGGTGCTGATGCCCTCAGCCTTATAAATACTCTTACAGGTATGAAGATTGATATTAACAGAAGAAAGCCTGTACTTGATAGAAAAGTTGGTGGCATGAGTGGTCCAGCTGTTAAGCCGGTTGCTGTAAGAATGGTTTATCAGGTGGCTAAGGCTGTTGATGTACCTATTATTGGTATGGGTGGTATTTCAAATGCAGAAGATGCTATTGAATTTATTATGGCCGGTGCAACAGGTGTATCTATTGGTACAGCTAATTTCATAAATCCTACTGCCACTATTGATACTATAAAGGGCATTGAAGAATTTATGGATAAGAACAATATTAAGACTCTTGATGAAATCAGGGGCATTATTGACTAATAAAATTGTGAATTAGGTGATAAAATGAAAAGATTTTTAGCATTGGGAATGGCAGTGGCTATGGTACTTTGTTCATTAACTGGTTGCGATACAAGTCACAAAGTGAATGCTGCTATTCAGGAAAATATTTCAACACTTGATAATAAACTTGCAAATCTTGAAGTAACTGTGGGAGATTTATATCAAGAGGGTATAGCTACAGATGAAATGAAAGATGAAGTAGATGACCTCCAACAGGAATTAAGTGAAGCAAGAGATATGTTTGCTGCTACTACTGACGGTGAGCAAGATGCAAATATTTCTAGCAAACTTATTGACCTTACTTCAAAGGCTGATGAACTTGAAGGTCAGGTTCAAGATGCTTTAGGTGGCATAGGCAATGTAGAGAATTATGCAAAGGCTATGAAGAAAGTTACTGGCGAACTTGAAAGTGCTATAAAAACAGCTGTAGACAGTGGCAAAATGGATAAGTCAAAATTGACAGAATTTCAAAATGCTAGTAGTAAGTTAGATGCTATTGTTAGCAACCCAGATGAAACAACTACAAATAAGGCTGAATTATTAAAAATAAGAGAAAGTCTTATTGCCCTTGCATCTGAAGCTAGTGCTAGTAATGAAGTTATAGACGGACTTGCTCAAAATGATAAAACAACTGTTCAGCCAACAGTTAAGTCAGAAGATTTGACAAGTCTTGTAAATGCTTACACTACTTTGCAAAATACTGCATCACAGCTTTATGAAAAAGGCAATATTACAGAAAAACAGTATACTGAAATTTTAAATCTTGGTATGGATGTTTCAAAATTACAGGAAAAAGCAAATAAGGGCGAAAAAGAAGATTCTGTAAATAGTGAAGCTAAGAAATTAGCAAGTAAAGTTGAAAAATTAGCAAATAAAATTAAATAGTGTTCAACTAAAAGGACTAGAATATAGTCCTTTTAGTTTGCTTAAAATCTGCTTAAATCCTCTTTTCGCAGACATTTTAGTATGAAAAGAAGTAAAATATAAATGACACTTGCAATAGTTAATGAAGTAAGTATAGTAATATTGCTTGTGGTTTGAAAAAAGTGGTTTGAAATAAATAACATAATTACACAGGCACAAGTAATTGAAAGTATAGGTTTAACAAATAATAATGTTACACTAAAGTGAGTTTTTGTCCTCTCTTTTATTCTAAGGAGTGTAATTGTGGTAACAACTATTGAAGTTATAAACCATATAAATATAAATCCGTTTAATCCGTAGATTGGTACTAAAAAATATATGCTTATTAAATTGACAAGGGAGGAAATAGTATTGACCTCAAATATAAAAAGCTGTTCTCCAAGTCCGTTTAATACGCCTGAAAGTGTTACCTGCAAATATGTAAAAGGGCATATGAAACCAATTAGTTTCAGCATACTACCTATTCCCTTTTCGGAATAAATAAGTTGACCTATTTCATAGCCGTAGGTTATAAACAGACCACCTGTTCCACAAGCTACGATAGCTGTCAGCAAAAGAGAATGTTTTAATGTTGATGTAATACGGTTATAATTTTTAAGTGTATAACATTCAGCGATTACCGGTAGTATAGCTGTTGCCAAGGCTGTTAAAAGTGATGAGGGAAACATAACAAGGGGCATAGCCATACCACTTAATCTACCTAATTCACTTAATGCCTGACTTTGGCTCATACCAAAAATTTGAAGCCTTTGTGGCAATATAATATTTTCTACTGTTGCGTAAATTGAACTGGCAACTCTGTTTAATGTGAGAGGTATTGCCATTGAAGTTATAAGTGAAAGTGCTGTAAAAGTAGTCATAGTAGGAATTTTAGGCTTTAATTTGTGGTTTACACAAAACAGATTAAGGGCAGTAAATAAAAAAGATATTATTTCTCCTAAAGCCATACCTAATATAGCAGCACCACAGGCATATTCCAGTCCCATAGGTACAAAGGTGTTTGCTAAAACATAAACAGCCAACATTCGCACTATTTGTTCTATAACTTGACTTATGGCAGGAATTTTTGCCTCCTGCATACCTAAAAAATAGCCCCTTATTACAGAACCGGCAGCCATAAACGGAAAACAAGGACTAAGCCATTTTAAAGAAAGTGTAGTTCTTTTATCTTTTATTATATATTGGCTTATTTCTTCGGCGAAATTATGTACACTAATACTTAAACATAAAGCAATAGTGACGGAAATAATTAGGGAAATAGTCAATATTTTTTCGGCGTTTCCCTGTTGTCCTTTTGCTTTTTCCTGTGCTGTCAGCTTTGACATTGTAGTTGAAAGCCCAGAGGAAGAAATTGCCCATATTAACAAGTACAAAGGTGTTATAATTTGATATAGTCCCATACCTTCAGCACCTATGGTTTTGGACATATATATTCTATAAAAAAAGCCTAGCACTCTTGTTATTATATTTGCAGATGTAAGAATGATGGCACTTTTTATAATTGCTTTTTTGTGCATAGCTTCCTCCTGTTTGCTCTTATAATAAAAGTATGATAAAATAAATTAATTATGATAATTTTGAAAGAGGTGAGGAAATGTTTGATATTCCGGCAGAATTAAAAAAGTTACCAGAGTCCCCTGGTGTCTATATTATGAGGGATAAAACCGATGATATTATATATGTTGGAAAAGCAAAAATATTAAAAAATAGGGTAAGACAGTATTTTCAAAATTCGGCTAACCATTCTTTGAAGGTAAAGCAAATGGTAAGCAATATTGACCATTTTGAATACATTGTTACTGGTTCAGAAGTAGAAGCTCTTATTTTGGAAAACAATTTAATAAAAAAACACAATCCAAAGTACAACATTCTTTTAAAAGACGATAAGACTTATCCATATATAAAAGTGACTACCAATGAAATGTTTCCTCGTGTTTTTGTTACAAGAAAATTATTAAAGGATAAAAATAAATATTTTGGACCTTTTACAAACAGTTCAGCTGTAAAGGAGAATATAGCTCTTATAGATAAAATATGGCAGGTTAGAAGATGTAGCAAGGTTTTCCCCAGAGATATAGGAAAGGGTAGACCTTGTCTTAATTATCATATAGGACAATGTAAGGCTGTTTGTACAGGAAATGTATCAGAAGAAGAATACAACAAAATGATAGGGGAAATACTGGACTTTTTAAGTGGTAAAACAGAAAATGTAGTAAAAAATCTTACATCAAAAATGCTGAAATATTCAGCTGAAATGGAATTTGAAAAAGCAGCAGAAGTAAGGGATACTATTGAAAGTATAAAAATACTCAATCAAAAGCAAATTATTGAAAATCTTCATATTGATGATAGGGATGTAATTGGTTTTGCCAGAGGTATAAGAGAGTGTATAATGCAGATTTTCTTCATTCGTGGGGGAAAAATTACAGGCAGAGAACATTTTATGCTTGAAGAATGTGAAGGCGTAGAAGATAAGGAGCTTATGACACAATTTGTCCAGCAGTTCTACAGTGGTACTCCTTTTATACCAAAGGAAGTTATACTTCAATGTGAGATTGATGATTTTGATTTAATTAGTCAATGGCTTAGTGAGCAAAAAGGACAGAGAGTTAATGTTCTTGTGCCACAAAAAGGCGAAAGAAAAAGCCTTGTGCTTATGGCTCAGAATAATGCAAAAATTGTACTTGATAAATTTGGTGCTGAAATAAGGAGAGAACATAAAAGAACAAAGGGTGCTTTGGAAGAAATACAAAAGGCTCTTAATATTGATTTTGAACTTAATAGAATTGAAAGTTACGATATTTCAAATACACAAGGCTTTGAATCCGTTGCGTCTATGGTAGTTTTTGAAAATGGTCTTCCAAAGAGAAGTGACTACAGAAAATTTAAAATAAAAACTATTATAGGACCTGACGACTATGGCAGTATGGAAGAAGTTATCACCAGAAGATTTACAAGATATATAAATGAAACTTCTGGTGATGAAAATGTTAAAAAGGCTGGATTTGACAAAAAGCCGGATATGATTTTCCTAGATGGGGGTAAAGGTCAAATTTCAGCAGTTCAAAAGGCATTAACAAACCTTAATTTATACGTTCCTGTTTGTGGTATGGTAAAAGACGATAGACACAGAACAAGAGCTTTAATGTACAATGGAGAGGAAATAGAATTGCCATATACATCAGAGGGCTTTAAACTTCTTACAAGAATACAGGACGAAGTTCATAGATTTGCTATAGAATATCACAGAAAACTGAGAGAGAAAAAGCAAGTCCACAGTATATTAGACGATATTTCTGGTATAGGTAGTGTAAGAAGAAAGGCTTTGATGAAACATTTTGGGGATATTAATGCTATAAGACGAGCTGAGATTGAAGAACTCCAACAAGTAGACGGTATGAATATAAAAAGTGCCGAGGCTGTTTATAACTTTTTTAGAAAATAATTTATGTAAAATTGAGGTAGTATTCTGCCTCTATTTTATATTTTTCAAAATATGTATGATAATTATGAAAAATTTTGTTAAATGATGAAATTTCCATTGAAAATATTGTTGATTTGGTTTATTATAAAATAAATGAGTGTGTATGTTTTGTGGAAATTGCATACACAAGAAAGGAGATTGTTATGTATTCAGTAACTATTCAGGAAATTAAAGACGAGTTTGAGCTTGTCAATTTAACAGACGAAATAGATTTAAAAGCCATTGAAATAGAAAGTCCGGAGGTAAACAGACCAGCCTTACAGCTTGCTGGATTCTTTGACTATTTTGATAGTGAAAGAGTACAGTTAATGGGTATTGTTGAATACACTTATCTCTGTAAGCTTACTCCAGAATTTAGACAGGAAACTCTTGAAAAGCTTTTCCATTACAAAATGCCTTGCGTAATTATGTGTAGAGACTTAGACCCTCATCCGGAAATGCTCTACTATGCAAAGCAGAGAGGTGTTCCTATCCTTAAAACAAAGGAAACTACTTCTGAATTTATGGGCGAACTTTTAAAATGGATGAAGGTTCAGCTTGCACCTAGAACTACTGTTCACGGTGTACTTGTTGATATTTACGGCGAAGGCGTACTTATTACAGGGGAAAGTGGTATAGGTAAAAGTGAGGCTGCTCTTGAACTTGTAAAGAGAGGTCACAGACTTGTAGCCGACGATGCTGTTGAAATTAAAAAGGTTTCACACACTACTTTAGTAGGTAGTTGTCCGGAACTTATAAGATACTTCATTGAAGTTAGAGGTATCGGTATTATCAATGTTAAGCAGATGTTTGGTGTTCAGTCTGTAAAGGATACACAGGATATTGATATTATTATTAAACTTGAATACTGGGAAAAGGGCAAGGCTTACGACCGTCTTGGTATAAAGGAAAACTATATGGATATACTTGGAAACAAGGTTGTATGTCATAATATACCGGTACGTCCTGGTAGAAATTTGGCAATCATTTGTGAGTCTGCTGCTGTAAACTGTAGACAGAAGAAGATGGGCTACAATGCAGCTCAGGCATTAAACGATGCTATTATGAATAACGCTATGAATGGTAATCATTAATTTATTAAGGAGAGAATAAGAATGTATTATTTAGGCGTAGATTTAGGTGGAACAAATATTTTTGTAGGTTTAGTTGATGAAAATGGTAAAATTATTTCAAAGGAATCAACTCCTACAATTAGTGTAAGAAGTGCAGACCTTATTTTAGAGGATTTAATCACTCTTTGTAAAAAGGTTGTTGAAAACAATAACTTAGAATTAAGTGATATTGAATATGTAGGTATTGGTGTTCCTGGCACTGTAAACAGAGAAAACGGTGTTTTGGAATATGCCAATAATCTTAATTTTAATCATACAAATATTGCTGAGTATGTTGGTAAAGCTCTTGGTTTACCAGTTTATTTGGAAAATGATGCTAACTGTGCAGCTATTGGTGAAATTACTGCCGGTGCCGGAGATGGCTTAAAAGATGTAATTTATATAACGCTTGGTACAGGTGTAGGCTCAGGTATTATTGTAAATGGCAAGCTTTTAAGAGGTGCTTTTGGTGGTGGTACAGAAGCTGGTCATATGGTTGTTATGTATGAAGGCGAACAGTGTACTTGTGGCAGACTTGGTTGTTGGGAAGCCTATGCTTCTGCTACTGCTCTTGCAAGAGAGGGTAGAATGGCTGCTGCTAAGTATCCAAACTGTGAAATATACAACCTTGTAGACGGCAACATCAAACTTATTAATGCAAAAATGGTATTTGATGCAGGGGATAAGGGTGATGAGGTTGCTTTAGATATTATTGATAAATACATAAAGTATGTAGCTATTGGTATATTAAATCTTGTAAATATCTTTCAGCCACAGTCTGTTATTATTGGTGGTGGCGTATGTGCACAGGGTGTTAAACTTACAAGACCAATTCAGCAGATAGTTCGTGATAAGGCTTATGGTGGCAACTGTAAGACAGAAATTAAGGTTGCAAAATTAGGAAATGATGCAGGTATTGTTGGTGCAGCAATGTTAGGAAATTATCAGGAGTAAATATGGAAAATATTATTGAAGTATTGAAAAATGCCATAGGTGAAGAAAATGTAATTGAAAATGAGCCTATGAGCAAGCATACTACATTTAGAATAGGTGGAAATGCAGATATTTTTGTTACACCTCAATCAACTGAAGATATAGAAAATGTAATCAGAATTGCTGAGGAAACGAATAAACCATATTACATTATTGGAAATGGCAGTAATTTACTTGTAAAGGATAATGGAATTAGGGGTATAGTAATTCAGATATACAAAAAATATAGTGATATTACTATAGAAGGAAATGATTCCCACTTTATTTTTCATGGAAAAATGACGGTATTTGCCACGATTCGCAGTGAAATAATCAGAGCAGTAACCGCGTGACAAAGATTACGGTTCGTGAGAATCATCTGTTTGATAATTGCACAGGGATCGAGGATCCGATCAACGTTCATGGAACTTTTCAGCAGGTAGTAGCGGTGAGCGAGGACAGAAGAGAGCTTACCGTACGCTATATGCATCGGGAGACGGCAGTGAGATGGAAAGCCTTACGGATACCGTTATTCGCTTCCGGGAAGCGCTTCCGGAGGAAGTGGAAGCAAATGCTTATGTGGTGGAAAACATCACCTTCACTCCGGAGGTTGAGGTAAGAAACTGCGAGTTTCGCGAAATTCCCACCAGAGGCGTTCAGGTTACAAGCAGAAAACCGATTGTCATTGAAAATAATGCATTCTGTAAATTGAGTATGGCGCCCATTTACATTTCCTGCGATGCAAACAACTGG
>OLQR01001928.1_pt1 | contig 10768 bp, 10 predicted proteins | sample 1671881 | NCBI WGS metagenome assembly OLQR01 (sample SAMEA3136623, study PRJEB25190) | human gut metagenome | biome: human gut; feature: human-associated habitat; material: faeces | place: Austria | collected 2013 | reverse complement strand
TTGGGGAGAGCGGCCCCCCGGCGGCCCTCATGGCCCGGTACGGCCTGGATGCTGCCGCTATCGTCCGGGCGGTGCTGGCCTGTTTGGCCCGGAAGGGGTGAGGCCCTTGCGACGTGCCCTTTCCCTGCTTCTAGCCCTGTGTCTGGGGCTGTCCCTCCTATCTGGCTGCCAATTCTCCCTGGACCGCCTGGCCAACGGAGGCACGATCCCAGAGCCCCCTGCTGATTACACTGGCACCCAGGACGGGTTTCGACACACCAAATCCACCCTCTCCGGCCAGGAGCGCTACCTCTACGACCAGATCCTCCCCGCCCTGCAAAACCAGGAGACGGAGATCACAGACCTCTATCCAGACACCGCCATGATCCAAAAGGTGGTCACCGCCATCGACCGGGATTACCCGGAACTCTTCTGGTTCTCCGGCACCGGGCAGATTGAGACCACCCTTCTGGCCGGGAAAGCCCTGGAGGCCTCCTACCAGCCGGTGTACACCATGGACGCAGCCCAGCGAGAGGCCACCCAAACCCAGATTGACCAGTGGACGGCAGACTGCCTGGCCACCATCGATCGGAGCGCCTCGGAGTATGACCAGGCCTTGGGGGTGTATGCCTACCTCATCAACCACGCGGACTACCAGATGGTGGACAGCAACTCCATCGTAAACATCATGGTAAACGGCGCGGGGCTGTGTGGGTGTTATGCCAAAACCTACCAATACCTTCTCCTGCAGCTGGGGATCGACGTGGCCTACGTCACCGGCCAGGCCGGGGGGGAGTCCCACGCCTGGAACCTAGCTTGGCTGGACGGCACCCCCTGCTGGATTGACCCCACCTGGGGTGACCCCGTCTTCACCGGCGGGGACGAGAGCCAGGGGCCCGCCTATGAGTACTTCGGCCTGACCTCCGATGACCTCACCCGCACCCACACCATCGACAGCACCGTCCCCGTGCCCGACTGCACGGCCAACACCAACAATTACTTTGTCCGCAGCGGGCTGTACTTCCCCTCCTATGACGCCACCGCCCTGGTCTCCACCCTGCAGCGGGCCATGGCCGCCGGAGAGGCCCAGGTCTCCGTGCGCTTCGCCGATGACGCCTACGTCACCGCCTGCGCTTCCCTGTTGGATGGCGGGGAACTTTCCAACGTCTTTCAGCAGGCCGCCCAGAGGGCTGGCATAGAGGTCGCGCCCCTCTCCTCCCTGTGGTACACCCGCAACGACGAGATGGGGGTACTGACGTTCCTGCTGCCCACGTAAGCGGGATTCTCTCCCCGGCGACGGCAGTCCCGCTGGATGATGTCCACCCAATGGGGGAAGGGGATTTCCCTGTTCTATTGTCGTTCTCCCGAAGTCTTTCCCATCACACCTTACCATGTAAAAAAAGGAGCGCCCCGACCGGGAAACCCGGTCGGGGCGCTTTCTGTTGGTTCTGTTTCAGGGTTCGTTCACCTTGGGCAGGCCAGCAAAGCCCTGCTCCAGGTCGGCGTCGGTGGGGATGTAGTCGCTCATCTCCCCGTTGTTGAACTTCTCATAGGCCACCATGTCGAAGTAGCCGGTGCCGGTAAGGCCGAAGACGATGGTCTTCTCCTCCCCCGTCTCCTTGCACTTCAGGGCCTCGTCGATGGCCACCCGGATGGCATGGCTGGACTCCGGGGCAGGGAGGATGCCCTCCACCCGGGCGAAGTAGGTGGCAGCCTCAAAGACCTTGGTCTGCTCCACGCTGGTGGCCTCAATGAGGCCGTCGTGGTAGAGCTGGCTGACCACCGGGCTCATGCCGTGGTACCGCAGGCCGCCGGCATGGTTGGCAGAGGGGATGAAGCCGGAGCCCAAGGTATACATCTTGGCCAGGGGGCAGACCATGCCGGTGTCACAGAAGTCATAGGCAAACTTGCCCCGGGTAAGGCTGGGGCAGGAGGCCGGCTCCACAGCGATGATCCGGTAGTTGGCCTCGCCCCGGAGCATCTGGCCCACGAAGGGGGAGATCAGGCCACCCACGTTGGACCCTCCGCCGGCGCAGCCGATGATGATGTCCGCCTGGATGCCGTACTTGTCCATGGCAGCCTTGGTCTCCAGCCCAATGACGCTCTGGTGGAGGAGAACCTGGTTGAGGACGGACCCTAACACATAGCGGTACCCCTCCTGGCTGGTGGCGGCCTCCACAGCCTCGGAGATGGCGCAGCCCAGGGAGCCGGTGGTGCCCGGGTGGTCGGCCAGGATCTTCCGGCCCACGGCGGTGGTGTCCGAGGGGGAGGGGGTGACAGAGGCGCCATAGGTGCGCATGACCTCCCGGCGGAAGGGCTTCTGCTCATAGCTCACCTTCACCATGTACACCTGGCAGTCCAGGCCCAGGTAGGCACAGGCCATGGACAGGGCGGTGCCCCACTGACCGGCTCCGGTCTCGGTGGTCACCCCCTTCAGGCCCTGCTTCTTGGCATAGTAGGCCTGGGCGATGGCGGAGTTGAGCTTGTGGGAACCGGAGGTGTTGTTCCCCTCAAACTTGTAGTAAATCTTAGCCGGGGTCTGGAGCTTCTCTTCCAGGCAGTAGGCCCGGACCAGGGGGGAGGGGCGGTACATCTTGTAGAAGTCCCGAATCTCCTGGGGGATGGGGATGTAAGCGTTGTCGTTGTCCAGCTCCTGCTCCACCAGTTCCTTACAGAACACGCCCTCCAGCTCTTGGGCAGTCATGGGCTGGCCGGTGGCAGGGTTGAGGAGGGGGGCGGGCTTGTTCTTCATATCGGCCCGGACATTGTACCATGCCTGGGGCATCTCGTTCTCTTCCAGGTAAATCTTATAGGGGATCTCTTTTATTGCTGCCATGGTCATAGACTCCTTTCTGGGATTGTTCCGGGACAAAAACAAAAACGCTCCTGTCCCATGCTTGTTTTGCAGGGACAGAAGCGGAAACAGCTTCTGCGGTGCCACCCGGCTTGGCGCCATCGGCGCCCACTCAGCGCACTCCAACAAGTGCCGGCACATGGTAACGGCGTGCCTGACCCGTCTCCCCTACTAGAGCATCTGCTCGTTGGGCTTGCCCTCCCGGGACCATTCCACCGGGCCGCTCCCTGCCACGCTTGCACTATCCGCGGCTCGCTGAAAAGGGCGGGATCCTGTGTACTCTTCCCGTTCCTCGGTTTATGCAAGAGAGTATAGCACCCCTTGCAGGCCTTGTCAAGCCCCAAGGGAAACTTTTTTGCCGTTGCTAGATTCCCCTCCTCGTGGTAAGATACCCGCAGAACATTTCCCCCCAGGAGGTCCTGTCCCATGCCATCCTTCCACCTTCGCCCCGCTACCCCAGAGGATGCGGCTGCCTTGCTGGCCATTTACCGCCCCTATGTGCTGCACACCGCCATCACCTTTGAGTACGATGTGCCCACCCTTTCGGAATTCACCCGTCGGGTGGAAGCCACCCTGCGCACCCACCCCTATCTGGTGGCAGAGCAGGCAGGGGAACTGTTGGGCTATGCCTACGCCGCCCCCTTCCATGTCCGGGCAGCCTATCAGTGGGCCGCAGAGAGCACCATCTACCTCCGCCAGGATCAGCGAGGCAACGGCCTGGGGCCCCAGCTCTACGGGGCCTTGGAACGGGTGCTGGCCGCCCAAAACGTCCTCAACTGCAACGCCTGCATCGCCCTTCCTCAGGCAGAAGACGCCACCCTCACCCAGGCCAGCGTCCGCTTTCACCAGCGGATGGGGTACACTTTGGTGGGGCAGTTTCATCAGGTGGGATATAAATTTGACCGGTGGTATCACATGGTGTGGATGGAAAAGGCCCTGGGGGCCCATACCGTTCCCCCGGCACCGTTCCTTCCCTTTCCCCAGATTGCGGAGCAGGTCCCTGCCCTGCTGGCCAGCGTTACGACAAGACCTTTTCCAGGCGGCGCTGGAGCAGGGGCTGAAGCTTCTTGGCGGTAAGCCCCACCAGGACCGCTGCCGCCACCGTCCCTTCCCGGACCCCATAGAGCCCATGGAGAAAGCCCAGGGACAGCACCACAGAGATGGCCACCAGGGTCAGGTCAAACCCCACCTTCATGTTGCCAAAGGGGATGGCCGTCACCTGGCACACCGCCAGGATGAACCCCTCCCCTGCCAAGGTGACCACCCCAGCGATGACCTCCAGAGCCACCCCAACGGCCACCAGCACCACCCCGATGAGGCAGTAGATCCACTGCACCCCATAGTTGGGCACCGGCAGTCCCTGGACCACCCACACCCCAAGGTCGGTAAGGTAACCAAACACCACCGCCACCGGCAGCTGCATCAGCTGGATGGGATCGTAATTCCGGCGGAGGATGAGAATTTGTAGAAGGATCAACACCACGTGGAGACAGATGGTCGCCTCCCCCACCGTGAGGGGGATCAGCAAGCTCACCACATAGGGCAGGCTGGAGATGGGAGAGGTCCCCAAGACCCCCTGGATGGAAAAGGCAATGCCGAAGGCCATGATCAGCAGCCCCACCCCCAGGACGGCATATCGCCTTCCCAAGGCGGGGGGACGGGTGGGATGAAAATGCTGGTGAGGATGGTGCATGGCAAAGCCTCCTTTCTCCGGGACGTGAAAAAGACCCAACACGCCGCAAGGTCACGGGTTCGGGTCTTGTGGGCTCGTGTATGGTTGTCAGGCAGCGCTGGGTTCCCCCGCTGGCTGGGTGGTTTGGGACCAGGCAGTGGTGGCCCCGGAGGTGGCATCCTGCCCCCCTCTGGGCCAGAAGGCCATCAAGACCAGGGCAATGAGCACTACCACGGCAATGATAATGTTCCTCCGGTTCTTGTTCACGGCGTCTCCTTTTCCCAGGCCAGCACGGCGGCCTTGGCCGCGGCCTGCTCGGCCTCCTTCTTGCTGTGGCCCTGGCCGGCGCCGATGGGCTGGCCGTTGAGGCAGACCTCCATGGCGAAGATCTTGGCGTGGTCGGGCCCGCGCTCCCCGGTGAGGTGATAGGACAGCACCTGGCCGCTCTCCCGCTGGGCCAGCTCTTGCAGGGCGGTTTTGTAGTCCCGTCCGGCAGCAGTTTTCTCCTGCTCCTGGTCCAGCACCAGGGTGTGGATCAGCTTCCGGGCCTGGCCAATGCCTCCGTCCAGATAGACGGCAGCCAGCAGCGCCTCCACCGCATCGGCTTGGATGGAGGGGCGGGCCCGGCCGCCGCCGTGGTCCTCCCCCTTGCCCAGGCGGAGGTAGCTGCCCAGATCCAAGCTTTGGGCCACTTCCACCAGGCTGTTCTCACACACCAGGGCCGCCCGGATGCGGGTCAGGTCCCCTTCCGGCAGGTCTGGACGGGTGCGGTAAAGATGGTCCGCCACCACCAGGCCCAGGATGGAGTCTCCCAGAAATTCCAACCGCTCGTTGCTGTGGGTGTCACTTCCCCGGTGCTCGTTGGCATAGGAACTGTGGGTGAGGGCGTTCTCCAGCAAGCGTTTGTCCTGGAAGGTATAGCCGAGTTTTTCTTCCAATGGCTGCATTGTTGTCTTCCTCCTCCCGCAGACAGCCCCATCCATCCGGAGGGGGCCGCAGGCCCTTGGGCCTGTTAAAGGTCCAGTTTACCCTGTAAGTAGTTGACCAGGTCCCCCACGGTTTTGATGGTGGCCAGGTCCTCTTCACTCATCTCGCCAATGTCAAATTCCTCTTCCAGGGCCATAGACAACTCCACGATATCCAGAGAATCCACGCCCAAATCTTCCTCAAAGTTGGTGTCCATGGTGATGCTGTTGCCATCTACACCCAACTGATCTGCAATCAAGGTCTGTAATTTCTCTAAAATCATATCGACATGCTCCTTTTTGGAATTCTGGTTTCTTGGGGATGCGCTGGGATTTGCTGTACCTTAATATAGGGACGTTTTGTCGTTCTGTCAATAGGGAATCGGAAAAATCATCCCTCTTTCTTCCCCCGGGGCAAACTCATGTGGTCTACGTTGGCGGCGATGTCTCCCACAATGTCCCCCTCGGCCACCACCTTGGCTTGGCGGATGGCGTTGAAGAAGGCATACCCGTTGGAGGAACCATGGGCCTTGATCACCGGTTGGGAGATCCCCAGCAGGGCGGTGCCCCCCACCTCGTTGGCATCAAACCGCTTCTTAAACCCTGCCAGGCTGTCCTTCAGCAGCAGGGCGGCCAGTTTGGTCTTGGTACTGCCCAACAGCATGTCCTTCAAGGCGTGGGTGAAGAGGGAGGCCGCCCCCTCCATGGTTTTGAGGAAGATATTTCCAGTGAATCCGTCGGTGACCAGCACGTCCACCCCTTGGCTGATGGCCTCCCGCCCTTCTATGTTGCCGATGAAGTGGATGCGCCCCGCCTCGTGGGCCTGGGTCAGCAGGGCGTGGGCCGCCTTCTGAAGGTCCATGCCTTTGCTGGGCTCGGTGCCGATGTTCAGCAGGCCCACCCGGGGGTTCTGGATGCCCAAAAACCGCTGGGCATAGTAGGAGCCCATGAAGGCAAACTGCAGCAGATACTCCGGGGTGCACTCGGCGGTGGCGCCGCAGTCGATGAGCACCATGTTGCCTGTGGCGTTGGGCACCACCGGCGCCAAGGCCGCCCGACGGATGCCGCGGATCCGCTTGACCATCAGAGTGGCGGCCGACAGCAGGGCCCCCGTGGACCCGGCAGAGACGAAGGCGTCCCCCTTCCCCTCCTTGAGCAGGTTCAGGCCCACGGTCATGGAGGAGTCCGGCTTCTCCTTAAAGGCCCGGGCGGGGTTGTCCTCCATGTCGATGACCTGGCTGGCCGGGACAATCTCCATGCCCTGGGGCGGGGCCTGGTGGCCCAGCTTGGCCAGGCAGGCGGTGATGTCCTCCGTCCGGCCAGTGAGGAGGATCTCCACCCCCAGGTCCTTTTGGGCACGAAGGGCCCCCTCAATGGGGGCCTGGGGGGCATTATCGCCGCCCATGGCGTCTACAATAATCTTCATTGGGGTTCCCCTTTCTCAAAGCGGCCCCAGCCCCGCCAGGCACTCCAGGGCCCGCTGGGACAGGGCAGCGTTCTTATTCCGTTTCCCCTTCACCCGGTAGCCCAGGGGGGGCATGATGCCAAAGTTCACGTTCATGGGCTGGAAGTGGGCCACCGTCTCGTCGCTGATGTACAGGGCCAGGGCGCCGATGGCGGTCTCCCTGGGAAAGTCGATGGGGGGCTTCCCCTCCAGCCGGCGGGCCAGTTCCAAGGCCGCCAGGCAGCCGGAGGCAGTGGACTCCACATACCCCTCCACCCCGGTGATCTGGCCGGCAAAGACGATGCGGGGCTCTTCCTTCACCCGGTAGTACCGGTCCAGCAGCCGGGGGGAATCCAGGTAGGTGTTGCGGTGCATCACCCCGTAGCGGAGGAATTCCGCATGGCGCAGGGCGGGGATCATGGAGAACACCCGCTTCTGCTCCGGCCAAGTGAGGTGGGTCTGGAAGCCCACCAGGTTATAGATGGTGCCCACCGCGTTGTCCCGCCGCAGCTGGACCACGGCGAAGGGCTCCTGCCCGGTCTTGGGGTCCCGGAGGCCCCGGGGCTTCAGGGGACCGTAGCACAGGGTCTGCTCCCCCCGCCGGGCCATCACCTCCACCGGCATGCACCCTTCAAAGACATTCTTATCCTCAAAACCGTGGACCGGGGCCTCCTTGGCGGCGCAGAGTTCCCGCCAGAAGGCCAGGTACTCCTGGGTCAGGGGGCAGTTGATGTAATCCGCCGTGCCCTTGTCGTACCGGGAGGCAAACCAGGCGCTGTCCATGTCGATGCTCTCGAAGGTCACCAGGGGGGCAGCAGCGTCGTAGAAGTGTAGGTATCCCCCGGCAGGGAACCGCCGGGCGATGTCTTGGGCCAAATCGTCGGCAGTGAGGGGTCCGGTGGCCACAATGACCTGCCCCTCCTCCGGCAGGGCCTTCACCTCGCCGGACCGGAGGGTAATGTTGGGATGCCCCTGGATGGCCTCGGTGATGGCCTGGGAAAAGGCCATCCGGTCCACCGCCAAAGCCCCCCCGGCGGCCACCCGATGGGTGTCGGCACACCGGAGGATCAGGGAGTTCAGCCGCCGCAGTTCCTCTTTCAGCAGGCCCACCGCATTCTCCAGCTGGTCAGACCGCAGGGAGTTGGAGCACACCAATTCTCCCAGCAGGGGGGAGTGGTGGGCAGGGGTCATCTTGTCCGGCTTCATCTCCCACAACGTCACGGGGATCCCCCGGTTGGCCAGCTGCCAGGCAGCCTCGCACCCAGCCAGGCCCGCGCCTAGAATTGTCACCGGTTCAGCCATGCTCTTCCTCCAAACCCGGCGCCAGGGCCGCTTCCTCTGCCGCTGCGTCCTTCTTCGCCGCGGCTTTCTTGGTGGTCTTCTTGGTTGCCGTCTTTTTGGCCGCCGGCTTCTTGGCCCCGTCGGCTTTCGCTGCGGCGGCGGTTTTCTTGGTGGTGGCCTTTGCCGCTGCCTTCTTGGCAGTGGTTTTCTTGGCCGCCGGCTTGGCAGCGGCCTCCCCCTCGGTTGGGGCGGTCTCCGCTGCGGTGCCCTCTGCTGGGGCAGCGGCTTCCGCCGTCTCGGTTTTCTTCTTTCGGAAGCCCCCCCGCTTCTCCTCCGGGACAAAGGCAGGGCAGGCCTCGTTGATGCAGAAGGGCTTTTTAAACCCTCGGCCGGACTTCTTAAACATGGTCCAGCCACATTCGGGACAGGTCTCCTTCACCGGCACGTCCCAGGTCATAAAGTCACAGGCCCGGCCCAGCTTGTTCCCGTTGTACTCACAGCCGTAGTAGGTGTACCCGTTGCGGGAGGTCTTCTTCAAAATCCGCCCGCCACACTTGGGGCACTTGCCCGGCATCTGGATGACAATGGGCTTGGTAAAGGTGCACTCCGGGAAGCCAGGGCAGGCCAGGAAGCGGCCAAACCGGCCGGATTTCACCACCAGCTGCCGTCCGCATACATCACAGACCTCGTCAGAGACCTCATCGGGCACCTTGATCCGGGTGCCGTCCAAATCCTTCTCCGCCTGAACCAGTTCCTGGTGGAAGTCCTGGTAAAAATCCCCCAGGAGTTTTTTCCAGTTCTCTTCCCCGCTCTCCACCTTGTCCAGCCGGCCTTCCATGTCGGCGGTAAAGGCGTAGTCCACAATATCGTGGAATTTGTCCTTCATCAGGGTGGTGACCACCTCTCCCAGGGGGGTGGTGTGGAGGTATTTCCCATCCTTCACCACATACTCCCGGGCCATGATGGTGGAGATGGTGGGGGCATAGGTGGAGGGCCGGCCAATCCCCTTCTCCTCCAAGGCCCGGATGAGGGTGGCCTCGGTGTACCGGGTGGGGGGCTGGGTGAACTTCTGCTCCGGCTTGGTCTCCCCCAGGGTCAGGGGTTCCCCCTCCTGGAGGTTGGGCAGGCGGGTTTGGATCTCGCCCCCCTCTTCGTCCTTGCCCTCCTCATAGACGGCCAGGAAGCCGGGGAACTTCACCTCAGACCGGCTGGCCCGGAAGGTGTACCCGGCACTGGTGACCTCAATGTTCACGCTGTCATAGACGGCAGAGGCCATCTGGCAGGCCAGGAACCGGCTCCAGATGAGCTTATAGAGGCGGTACTGCTCCTGGGTCAGGCTCTTCCGGACGTTCTCCGGGGTGAGGGCCACGTTGGAGGGGCGGATGGCCTCGTGGGCATCCTGGGCCCCTGCCTTGGCCTTAAACTGCCGGGGCGCCTCCGGCAAATACTCCTGGCCGTACCGGGCCCCGGCAAAGGCCCGGGCCGCCGCCACTGCCTCGTCCGACAGACGGAGGGAGTCGGTACGCATGTAGGTGATGAGACCCACGGTCCCCTCCCCCTCGATGTCCACGCCCTCGTAGAGCTGCTGGGCGATGGACATGGTCCGCCGGGGGGTCATGTTCAGCTTCCGGGAGGCCTCCTGCTGGAGGGTGGAGGTGATGAAGGGAGGCGCCGGGGCACGGTTCTTGTCCTGGCGCTTGATCTTACTCACCGAGAAGGGGGCGGTGCGGATGGCGGCCAGCACCTGGTCCACGTCCTCCTGGGACTTGAGCTCCATCTTCTTCTCCCGGCCGTAAAACTGGGTTTTGAAGCTGCCCTGGTTGGGGGCCACCCGGTCCAGGGTGACCTCTAAGGTCCAGTACTCCTGGGGCACGAAGGCCCGGATCTCCTCCTCCCGCTCGGCCACCAGCCGGGTGGCCACCGACTGCACCCGCCCGGCAGACAGGCCCCGGCGGATCTTTTTCCACAGCAGGGGGCTGAGTTCATAGCCCACGATCCGGTCCAGAATCCGCCGAGCCTGCTGGGCGTCCACCAGGTTCTGGTCGATCTCCCGGGGGGCGGCGATGCTCTCGGTGACCACTTTCTTGGTGATCTCGTTGAAGGTCACCCGGCTGGCCTTGCCGTCCGGCAGGTCCAACAGCTCTTTCAGATGCCAGGAAATGGCCTCCCCTTCCCGGTCCGGGTCGGTGGCCAGGTAGACTTTTTGGCTGTGGTCTGCCGCGTCTTTCAGCTCTTCAATGACCTCTTCCTTGCCGGGGATGGGCTGGTAGTTGGGGGTAAAGTCCCCGCTCTCCAGGTCCACCCCCATCTTGCTCTTGGGCAGGTCCCGCACATGGCCCATAGAGGCCAACACCTGGTAGTCCGGCCCCAGATATTTTCCAATGGTCTTTGCTTTGGCTGGTGACTCTACAATCACCAGATTTGATTTTGCCACGTGATTTCCTCCGAATTTCTGTCCCACGCCGGCCATTCCGGCGCAGGAGTGTGATGGGCCGAAGGCCCTCTATGGTCTCATCCGGCCGGAGCCGGATGTCACGATTCTTCTTGCAGTTCCACCAGGGTGGAAAACCGGC
>OLQR01001920.1_pt1 | contig 10844 bp, 9 predicted proteins | sample 1671881 | NCBI WGS metagenome assembly OLQR01 (sample SAMEA3136623, study PRJEB25190) | human gut metagenome | biome: human gut; feature: human-associated habitat; material: faeces | place: Austria | collected 2013 | reverse complement strand
CGGCCACCGGAGCCCACCTGATGGTGGGCCTGGGGGGCGTGCTGGATGTGTACGCCGGCCATGTGAAGCGGGCCCCGGCTGCCTGGCAGAAGCTGGGGCTGGAGTGGTGCTACCGCCTGCTCCACCAGCCCAGCCGCATCGGCCGGATGGCCAAGCTCCCCGGCTTCCTGGTGGCGGCCGCCGGGGAGAAGCGAAAGCGGGGGAAGCCATGAGCGCCCCCCAGAAAGGCCGGCTCATCGTCCTGGAGGGGACCGACGGGGCCGGCAAGTCCACCCAGTTTGCCAAACTGTGCCAGCGGGTCCAGGCGGAGGGGATCGCCTTCCGGCGGCTGGTGTTCCCCCAGTACCAGGAGGAGTCCTCCGCCCTGCTGCGGATGTACCTCCGCGGGGAGTTCGGGAAGCGGCCGGAGGATGTGAACGCCTACGCCGCCTCCAGCTTCTACGCAGTGGACCGGTACGCCTCCTGGAAAAAGGTCTGGCAGCAGGACTATCTGGCCGGCGGTCTGATGCTGGCCGACCGGTACACCACCTCCAACGCGGTGCACCAGTCCAGCAAGGTCCCGGAAGGGGAGCGGCCGGCCTTTTTCCAGTGGCTCTTTGACTTTGAGTACCACCGCCTGGGGCTGCCGGAGCCCGACCTGGTGCTCTACCTGGACATGCCCACGGACCGGGCGGTGGCCATGCTCCGCCAGCGGGAAGCGGCCACCCACACCCACGGGGACATCCATGAGACCGACAGCGCCTACCTGGCCGCCTGCCGCCAAGCAGCGCTGGAGGCAGCGGCCCTCTACGGCTGGAAAACCATCCCCTGCCTGGACCCGGCGGGGAACCTGCGGTCCATTGACGAGATTCACGGGGACATCTGGCAGGCGGCAGCCCCCCTGCTCTACGGAAAGGAACGATAACATGGGACAAGAAGTGGCAAAGGTAAAAAAGATCCTCCGCCAGCAGATCCGGGAGGCCATGGCGGAGCTCACCGACCAGGAACGGGCCTGGTCTGACGGGGAGCTGATCCAGCGCTTCCTGGAGCACCCCAAGCTGGCAGAGGCCCATACGGTGCTCCTCTACTACGGTGTGGGGCAGGAAGTGGCCACCGCCGGCCTCATCCAGACCCTGCTGGACCAGGGCAAGACCGTGTGCCTGCCCAAGTGCCTGCCGGAGTACCAGATGGAGGCCCGGGCCATCACCGCCCTGGAGGACCTGGTCCCGGACCAGTATGACATTCCCGCCCCCAAGGACGGATGTCCCGTGGTGGCCCGGGAGGAGTTGGACCTCATCCTGGTCCCTGGCCTGTGCTTTGACAGCCGGGGCAGCCGCCTGGGCCAGGGCGGCGGGTACTATGACCGCTACCTGGAGGACTATGAGGGGGTCACCATCGGCCTGTGCCGGGAGGATTTCTTCCAGGTCAACCTGCCCCGGGAGCCTCTGGATGCCTGGGTGCGGTTCGTCCTCACCGAGGAGGGCCAGGTGTGGCCCATGACCCAACCTATCGATTAAACCAACCGAACCCGCGGGGCCCTCTGCCGGCTCCGCTTTGAGGAGGTAAGCTATGCAGCGAGACACCAGACGGCGGCGCCCGGAAGAGCCGGAGCGCCGCGCCACGCCCCAGCGCCGTACCAAGGCCAAGCGCTCTCCGCTGACCAACTCCATTGTCTATCTTGTGGTGGTAGTGGCCATCTCCATGGTGCTGGCGGCGGTGGGATGGTCCATGGCCAACGATATGCTGGCTCTGAACAAAACCTCCACCTCTGCCACCATCACGGTGGAGGATGAGAATGACTTCGGCAGCGTGGTGGATCAATTGAAGACCAACAACATCATTGAGCATACCGTCCTGTTCCGGCTCTTTGCCGCCGTGACCGGCGGGGACGATGAGATTGCCCAGGGCACCTATGTGGTGGACTCGGACATGGATTACCGGGCCCTGCTCAACAGCTTGAGCTCCAGCTCCTCCAACCGGAAGGAGGTGGAGGTGACCATCACGGAGGGCATGACCGTCCAGCAGATCTTCCAGCTTCTGGAGGAGGAAGGGGTCTCCACCGTGGAGAAGCTCAACGACATGGCAGCCAACCACGACTACGCCTTCTCCTTCCTGCAGGATATCCCCTTGGGCGATCCCAACCGGCTGGAGGGTTACCTCTTCCCGGACACCTATGACTTCTACATGGGGGAGGATGCCCGCTACGTGATCAACAAGATGCTGGTCAACTTCGACAGCCGGGTCAACGACGACATCCGGGCCCAGATCGAGGAGACAGGGTACTCCATCCGGGAGATCCTCACCATCGCCTCCATGATCGAGAAGGAGACCGACGGCACCGACCGGGCCAACATCGCCTCGGTCATCTACAACCGCCTGAACAACCCCAGCGGCGGCACGGCGGGCTTTTTGAACATCGACGCCACCATCCAGTACGTCCTGCCCGAGGGGGAGGTCGTCAGCGAGGAAGATTACCACACCGTGCAGAGCCCTTACAACACCTATGAGAACAAGGGCCTGCCCCCCGGACCCATCGCCAACCCCGGCATGGAGTCCATCATGGCGGCGCTGAACCCCAACAGCACCAATTACTACTACTACGCCCTGGGTGACGACGGTGTCCACCACTTCTTCAGCTCCTACAGCGAGCACCAGGCCTTCCTGAACAGCTGATGGCCATGGAGAAGCGATTGGAACTGCTGTCCCCGGCGGGGGACTGGGAGCGGCTGGAAATGGCCCTGGCCTACGGGGCGGATGCGGTGTACCTGGCAGGGGACACCTTCGGGATGCGGGCCTTCGCGGGGAACTTCTCCCAGGAGGACCTGCCCCGGGCCGCTGTCCTGTGCCGGGAGAGGGGGGCGGACCTCCACGTCACCTGCAATACCATGCCCCGCAACCAGGAGGTGGCCGCCCTCCCCGCCTGGCTGGAACTGCTGGAGGAGAGCGGGGTCACCGCGGTGATCCTGGCGGATGTGGGGGTGCTGGCCCTGGCCAAGCGCTATGCCCCCTCCGTGAAGATCCATGTGAGCACCCAGGCCAGCGTGTCCAACTACCAGGCCGCCCGGGCCTGGCACGATCTGGGGGCGGACCGGGTGATCCTGGCCCGGGAGCTGAGCCTTTCGGAGATCGCCGAGATCCGGGCCAAAACCCCCAGGGACTTGGAACTGGAGGCCTTCGCCCACGGGGCCATGTGCGTGTCCTACTCCGGCCGGTGCCTGCTGTCCAACTACATGACCGGGCGGGACGCCAACCGGGGGGCTTGCGCCCAGCCCTGCCGGTACCAGTACGCCCTCATGGAGGAGAAGCGCCCGGGGGAGTATTTCCCCGTCTACGAGGACGAAAAGGGGACCTATATCCTCAACTCCCGGGACATGTGCATGATCGACCACATCCCCGACCTGCTGGCCGCCGGAGTGGACTCTTTGAAAATCGAGGGCCGGGCCAAGTCGGCCTACTACGCCGCCATCGTCACCGGTGCCTACCGCCACGGCATCGACGCTGCCCTGGCCGGGGTCCCCTTAGACCCCGTGTGGCGGGACGAGGTGGAAAAGGTGAGCCACCGGCACTACTCCACCGGCTTCTTTTACGGCCAGCCGGGGCAGTTTACCCAGGACGCCCGGTACATCCGGGACTGGCAGGTGCTGGCGGTGGTCCAATCCTGCACCCCCCAGGGGCTGGCGACTGCCTCTCTGCGCAACAAGTTTGCCCAGGGGGACCCCATTGAGCTGGTGGGCCCTGGCCTGCGTCCTGTGGCCTTCCAGGCCCCTCTCATGGCCGATGCCGAGGGGGAGGCGCTGCCGGAACCCCGGCACCCTCAGATGACCTTTCAGATTCAACTGCCCTGCTATGCCCCGCCGCTGTCCTTCCTGCGGGCCTGCCGGGAGAATTCGTAACCGTTGCAAAACAGGAGCCCACGCCGTGGAGCAGCCAGAGGCTGCCCCGGCGGGGCTCCTGTTGGTTTGCAGGGAAACGCCGTTCCGGCCCTAAGGCAGGTTTGCCTTGGGGCCGGAACGGTTAGACGATCTTACAGGAGGAATTTGCGGTGGAAATGGAAGGTTAGGCCTGGATCTCCGCCAGGGCCTCATCCATCCGGGACAGGACGTCCTGGATGTCCTGCTCCGAAATCACCGCCGCCGGCTCGAAGCGGATGGTCTTGGCGTTGACCAGGGTGCCGGCAGTGAGGACCTTCCGGGCGAAGAGGCCCCGGGCGCAGGCATAGCCCAGGTCGCTGGTGTGGAACTCCACCGCCAGCATCAGACCTTCGCCCCGGACGGCCTGGATGATGTTGGGGTACTTGGCCGCCAGCTGCTCCAGCCCGGCTTTGAGGATGGCGCCCTTGTCCCGGCACTGGCCGGGGACGTCGTGCTCCAGCATATACTGAATGGTGGCCAGGGCGGCCGAGCAGCACACGGGGTTGCCGCCGAAGGTGGGGGAGCCCAGCAGCCAGGGGTTGTCAATGAGCTCCTGGACCCACATCTTGGGCTTGCAGATGATGCCGGTGATGGGGAGGATGCCCCCGCCGAAGGCCTTGCCGTAGGTCATGATGTCCGGGGTGACCCCTTCGGCCTGGCACCGCCACATGGTGCCGGTACGGCCCATGCCGGTCTGGATCTCGTCAAAGATCAGGGCCACGCCGGTCTCGTCGCAGATCTCCCGCACCCGCTGGAGGTAGCCCTCGGGGGGCACGATGATGCCGGCCTCCCCCTGGATGGGCTCCAGGATGACGGCGGCCACCTTCTCCCCTACGGCCTGGAGGTTGCGGATGGCCTTCTCCACGTCCTCGGCCACGCCGTACTCCACGTGCTGCACCTGCTGGATCATGGGCAGGTAGGGGGTGCGGTAGGTTCCCTTGCCGCCCATGGACACGGCGCCCATGGTCTTGCCGTGGAAGGCGCCCACGGTGGAGATCACCCACCGGCCGCCGGTGGCGATCCGGGCCAGCTTCAGGGCCATTTCCACGGCCTCAGCGCCGCCGTTGGTGAAGAAGCAGTACTGCAGGTCCCCGGGGGTGATGTCCGCCATGGCCTTGGCCAGGTAGCCCCGGAGGGGGTCCAGCAGCTCCTGGGAGTGGAGGGCCTGGTGGTCCAGCTGGGCCTTGACCACGTCCAGAATCTCCGGGTTGCGGTGGCCGCAGGTGTAGATGCCGAAGCCGCCCAGGCAGTCGATGAACTTCTCCCCGTTCAGGCCGTAGCAGTAGGCCCCTTCGTCCTGCCACTCCAGCACCGCGCCGCTGTCGGAGTCGGAGGAGACGGATTTCCGATATTTCAGCCAGCCGGGGCTGACGTAGTGGTTGAAGTGCTCAATGGTGTCCTGGACCATCTGATTCTTCTCCGCCTGGGAGAGGTCGTGAATGTCGGTGCGGATCAGGCCGATCACCCGTTTGATGTCCTGGATCACTTGCTGGTTGGTTGCCATAAAAAATGCCTCGCTTTCTATGTTCATCATGGAATCATGGAATTTCTTGGGAAGGTTTCCCTTGGTTCCTAGGATAAACTCTGGTATAATACCAAGGTCAAGGGGGGGATACCCTGAAAAACTCCACAAAGAGAACGGAGTGTTTTTGTGAAAGATTACTACAAAATCAACGAGATCGCCAAACTCTACGGCATCGGGGTGGACTCCCTGCGGTACTATGAGCGCCTGGGGATCCTAAAGCCCCGGCGGGATACCAACGGCTACCGCCTCTACTCCCTGAAGGAGATGTACAAGCTGAACATGATCCGGGATCTCCGGCGGCTGAACTTCTCCATGGAGCAGATCAAGGCCTATCTGGAGGGCCAGACGGTGGACAACACCCTCCACCTCCTCCGGCAGGAGGCCGACCTGGTCCAGGAGCAGCTCCGGGAACTCCAGGCCAAGGCGGTGCTGCTGGAAAAGCGGGTGGCCACGTTGGAGGCGGCCCGGCGGGTGGTCCCCGGGGTGGTCGCCCGGAAAATCCTTCCGCCCCGGCCCTGCGTGCTCTTCACCGAGCACATCACCCGGGACGAGGAGATGGACTTCGTCATGAAAAAGCTCCATCGCCAGCACGAGGACAAGATTCGGGACTTCGGCAACCAGATTTTCGGGGCCTTCCTGGCCATGGAGGAGCTGATGGCAGGTACCCCCAACGTGTATGACGGGGTGTTCTCCGTGGTGGAGGAGGCCGATGCCTGTGACTTTACCCTCCCCGGCGGGGACTACCTCTCCCTCTTTTACCAGGGCCCCTATGAGCAGAACCGGGCCGTGGTCCAGCAACTGCTGGCCTATGCCCGGGAGGCGGGCCTGACGCTGACCGGGCGGCCCTTCGAGCTCTACGAGATCGACAACCGGGACACCGTGCGCCCAGAGGAGTTCCTCACAGAGGTGCAAGTGGGGGTGCGGGAGGAGAGGAACGCCCTGGAAGGGCTTGTCAAATGATCTCGAATTTGCTATACTCAACTTAATTATGCCAACCCATTCCCAATCAGGGGAGAGAATCGAAAAGAGGAGGCACACCCCATGCATAGAACCTATCAGATTATTACTGACGCAACCGCCGACATGGTTCCAGAGATGCTTGTTGGCCTGCCAGAGGTGCAGGTGATTCCGATGGGCGTTACTCTGGGGGAGAAGGCCTATACCTATGGCCCTGGGGGAGATATTACCGTAGAGGAATTTTACGCAGCGCAGCGGGACGGCAAGTTTGCCACCACCTCGCAGATCAATCCGACCGTTTATCTGGAATACTTTGAGGCGTGCCTGCAGAAGGGGGAGGATGTACTCTACCTCTGCCTCACCTCCGGCGTTTCGGGGACCTTCCAGACAGCCTCGCTCTGTGCAGCGGAACTCCAGGAAAAGTACCCCGAAGGCAAGGTGATCTGCATCGACAGCCTCTGCGCCTCGGTGGGGGAGGGCTTCCTGGTCCGGGAAGCCGCCCGGAAGCAGAAAGAGGGCCTGACGCTGGACGAACTGGTCCAGTGGGTGAACGACCACCGGCAAAAGGTCTGCCACTGGTTCACCGTGGACACCTTTGAGCACCTCAAGCACGGCGGAAGAGTGTCCGGCGCTGCGGCGATGATGGGCACCCTCCTGCAGATCAAGCCCATGCTCCACGTCTCCATGGAGGGCAAGCTGGACGTGGCGGAAAAGCCCCGGGGCGCCAAGCGGGCCCTGGCCGCCCAGCTGGCCCGGATGAAGAAAGGCTGGACCCCCGAGGAGGGAAAGCTCATCGTGGTGGGCCACGGGGACTGCATCGACCGGGCCCAGGAGCTGGCCGAGCAGGTGAAAACCTTGTATCCCGACACGGAGATTTACATCGCCCCCATCGGGCCCATCATTGGCTCCCACACCGGCCCGGGGATGCTGGCCCTCATTTTCTGGGGGACGGAACGGTAAGGCCGATGGGACGCCCCGCCCCTGCAACTTTCCCTTGACAGGGGCAGAATCCATGATAGAATAGAAACGCAAAATCAATTCCGCAGCAGGCAATGAGGAAACCCATGGGCCGCGGCCGCCCAAGCGAGAGGGGGAATGGTGAAAGCCCCTCGGCAGTGCCCGTCCCAGCGCCACTTCCGAGCCGCCTGGGAGAACCGGGCCGGGCCATTCCCGTTACAGAATGATCTGAGATGCAGCGTGGCTGTGCCCGCTGTAATCAGGGTGGTACCGCGCCGTGAAGAAGTCCACGCCGCCCCTGAAACCGTTCAGGGGCGGCGTTTTTTCATCGCCTGCTGGGGAGAGAGTGTGTTATATCGGAGGTATGTATATGCACAAATATTACGGTCTCAATGAACTGCGGGAGATGTTTCTCTCCTTCTTCGAATCCAAGGGCCATCTCCGCCTGCCCAGCTTCCCCCTGGTGCCGGAGAACGACCCCTCCCTGCTGCTGATCAACGCCGGCATGTCCCCCATGAAGCCCTGGTTCAAGGGGGAGGAGGAGCCCCCTCGCCGCCGGGTGTGCACCTGCCAGAAGTGCATCCGCACCGGGGACATTGAAAACATCGGCCACACCGCCCGCCACGGCACGTATTTTGAGATGCTGGGCAACTTCTCCTTCGGGGACTACTTCAAGAAGGAGGCCATCGCCTGGTCCTGGGAGTTCCTCACCTCCCCCGAATGGGTGGGGCTGGAGGCCGACCGCCTCTACCCCTCCGTGTTTGAAGGCAACGAGACCACCCCCGCCGACGACGAGGCCTTCCGCATCTGGAACGAGGAGATCGGCATCCCCGCCGACCGCATCTACAAGTTCGGCAAGGAGGATAACTTCTGGGAGCACGGCTCCGGCCCCTGCGGCCCCTGCTCCGAGATCTACTACGACCGGGGCCCCGAGTGGGGCTGCGGCAAGCCCACCTGCGCCGTGGGCTGTGACTGTGACCGGTACATCGAGGTGTGGAACATCGTCTTCTCCCAGTTCGACAACGACGGGGAGGGGCACTACACGGAACTCAAGCAGAAAAACATCGACACCGGCATGGGCCTGGAGCGCCTGGCGGTGGTGTGCCAGGATGTGGCCTCCCTCTTTGACGTGGACACCGTGATGAACATCACCAACAAGGTCTCCGAGATCACCGGTGCCCACTACGGGGACAGCCAGGCCAGCGACGTGTCCCTGCGGATCATCACCGACCACATCCGTTCCGCCACCTTCATGATCTGCGACGGCGTGCTCCCCTCCAACGAGGGGCGGGGCTATGTGCTGCGCCGCCTGCTCCGCCGGGCGGCCCGCCACGGGAAGCTCCTGGGGGTCAATGAGCCCTTCCTGTACCAGATCATCGACACCGTCATCCACGAGAACGAAGGGGAGTACAAGGACCTGCGGGAGAAGCAGGGCTACATCACCAAGGTCATCCGCACCGAGGAGGAGAACTTCGCCAAGACCATCGACAGTGGCCTGAAGATCTTCTCCGAGCTGCTGGCCCAGCACAAGGCCAAGGGAGAGACCCAGTTTGCCGGGGAGGACGCCTTCAAGCTCTACGACACCTACGGCTTCCCGGTGGACCTCACCGAGGAGATGGTCCAGGACGAGGGCATGACCCTGGACCGGGCAGGCTTCGACCAGGCCATGGAGGAGCAGCGGGTCCGGGCCCGGAAGGCCCGGGAGGCCCTGGGCGACCTGGGCTGGTCCGGGGTGGACTTCGGCAAGGAGATTCCCGCCACGGTCTTTGACGGCTATGCCCAGACCACCCTTACCGGGGCCAAAGTCCTGGCCATCGTGGCTGGGGAGGAACTGGTGGATGAGATCATCCCCGGGGTGGAGGCCATCGTGGTGCTGGACCGCACCACCTTCTACGCCGAGATGGGCGGCCAGGTGGCCGACCACGGCACCCTGGCCAAGAGCGGCCCCGAAGGCGCCCTGTTCCAGGTGACCGACGTGCAGAAGAACAAGGGCGGCAAATACATGCACTACGGCAAGCTCACCGAGGGGAACCTGAAGGTGGGCGACGTGGTCACCACCGCAGTGGACCCGGTGCGCCGGGCGGCCATCATGCGGGCCCACACCGCCACCCACCTGCTGGACAAGGCCCTGCGCACCGTGCTGGGGGACCATGTCCACCAGGCCGGCTCCCTGGTGGAGCCCGACCGGCTGCGCTTTGACTTCACCCACTTCTCCGCCCTGACGGCGGAGGAGCTGGCCCAGGTCAGCGCCATGGTCAATGAGGCCGTTCTGGAGGGCTATGATGTGGTCACCGAGGAGCTGCCCATTGAGCAGGCCAAGAAAAAGGGGGCCATTGCCCTCTTTGGCGAGAAGTACGGCGACGTGGTCCGGGTGGTGGACATGGGCGAGGGCTATTCCGTGGAGTTCTGCGGCGGCACCCACCTGTCCAACACGGCCAAGGTGGGGCTGTTCCACATCGGCAGCGAGTTCTCTGTGGCCTCCGGGGTGCGCCGGATTGAGGCCACCACCGGCAAACTCTCCCTGGAGGTGATGAACCGGAACCAGGAGCTTCTCTTCCAGGCCGCTGAGGCGATGAAGGCCAAACCCGGCGAGCTCCGGGAGAAGGCCGCCGCCGCTATGGCGGAGATCAAGCGCCTCCACCAGACCATTGAGAAGTTTGAGGCGGAGGCCTCCCTGGGCCAGGCCCAGCAGTTCCTCACCGCCGCCAAAGAGGTGGGCGGCCTGCGGGTGCTCACTGCCCAGCGTCCCGGCCTGGATGGGAACGCCCTGCGGCAGATGGGGGACTTCCTCCGGGACAAGGAGCCCAAGGTGGTGGCGGTGCTGGCCTCCACCAACGAGGACAAGATCACCTTCCTGGCCGTCTGCGGCAAGGAGGCCGTGGCCCAAGGCGTGAAGGCCGGGGACCTGGTCAAGAGCGTCTGCGCCATCTGCGGCGGCAAAGGCGGCGGTAAGCCCGACTCTGCCATGGGCGGCGGCAAGGACATGCTGAAACTGGACGATGCCCTGGCCTCCGTGGACGACTTTGTGGCCGTGAAGCTGGGTCTGTAAGGGGGAAGGAACCATGCTGCTTGATTTCTCTCAGATCCCTGTGGAGCCGGTGGCCAACATGCGGGGCGGGGAAGGCACCGTCCTCCTCCAGAAGACCACCCAGGGCCCGGTGAAGGTGATGCGGGGGGTGCTGCCCCCCGGGGCCACCATCGGCCTGCATCCCCACGAGACCAACAGTGAGGTGATCTATATCCTCTCCGGCACCGGCCAGGTGCTCTGCGATGGGGTCTATGAACCCCTGGGCCCCGGGGCCTGCCACTACTGCCCCAAAGGCCATGCCCACAGCCTTCAGAATACGGGACCGCTTCCGCTGGAGTTTTTCGCGGTGGTCCCTGAGGAACCTTAACCAGTTCAGACAGAAAGGAGTGTCAACGACATGAGCGATTGTTTGTTCTGCAAGATCGCAGGGGGAGAAATCCCCTCCACCAAGGTCTACGAGGATGACCAGGTCTATGCCTTCTATGAC
>OLQR01001916.1_pt1 | contig 10856 bp, 11 predicted proteins | sample 1671881 | NCBI WGS metagenome assembly OLQR01 (sample SAMEA3136623, study PRJEB25190) | human gut metagenome | biome: human gut; feature: human-associated habitat; material: faeces | place: Austria | collected 2013 | reverse complement strand
TTTGGTAACAAAAAATGCCGTATTTATGCGGTCTGTGGCGTTTCGCAAACGCCTAATAAATGACAGAACAGAGAGGTGATTCAATTAAATGGAAATATCAAATAATTATAGCACAGCAAAAGTGTGGAACACATCGAATAAAAATGTTTCTAAATCTTCTAAAAAAAACAAATGGAAATTAACGGATTCTTTAAAAGAGAAGATTGTTGATCTGGCAAAAAAAGATGCACAGGACAATGTATATATGGGAAATGCATTTATGAATTTGAGAAAGACGGAAGTAAGCAAAGTAGCCCCGAATAGAGCTGCTTTAATTGGAAAGTTTAGTCAATCAATGAATTCAGGTAATATGTCAGCAATGAAAGAAGTTGAGGAAGCAGACAAAAAATGGCTCTGTATGCTGTTTGGAATACCTTATGAGGCAAAATATCAGGGAACAGGGACAGGCTCGGCAATTCATGTATACAATGAAGAGGGCGAAGAAGTTTTGACCTATACAGGGGGAGTAGGCTGGCAGGAAAAAGAAACAAAAGCAGAGTCACAGGTTCATTCAGCATTAAAAATGACATATTATGAGGCATTTAGTGAGGCGAGAAAAGCATTAAATAGTGAAGAAAAGACTGGTAGTGTAGGTGAAAACATAATATTGCAAGATAATTTTGATATGAAGGCATGAAGTATGCAATTAAAATAAGGTCTATAATTTGGAGGAAAATATCTATGTTTAATTTAAGCAAAAAGAAAATAAATAAAATAATGGCATTTGCTATAGCATTTACGATGCTGTTTGCATCTCAGGTAACAGCTTTTGCAGCAACTACATCATCAAAAACTGTTACATCATCAAAGGCAATGTCTGTTGCATTGTTACCAGGAGTTACTGGAAATTCTAATACCATCACATTTAATTTTAACAGCTTACCAGATAAAGCGATAGTAAAAGAAGTTGAAATTGACTGTTCAAATGCATCTGTTATTGGAGGAAAAGGAGCAATATTGGCAAAGAGCCTTACAATTACAAGTCCTAGTGGTGAAACACATACAGTTAGTTGGGGAAAAGGAAATGTAACGACAACCAACTTGTTCATTGCAGAAAAAGCAGCAGGTACATGGTCTGTGTATATGACGGGAACTAATATTGCGTCGCCAAATCTTGGCTCGGCATTTATTGGAGGTACAAAATATTCATCTGTAAAAATGAAAGTATCTTATATTTTAGAAGATTAAAATTATAAAGTACATTGGATATTTATAAGTTGCTTATGGAGAATACCAAATAATGTAAAAATATTGGATTCCAGAATATGTTTGACATTGTGACAGGGAGATTAGGAGTTGTTCTGATTTCCCTGTTATTTTATGTCTTGCTGAGAAATTGTAATAAAAAAATTCGTAGTAAGTGCAAAATTGTTGTTTTATTAAGTCAAATGGAATTTTTGTTTATTCTGTTTTGTATATGAGTTGTGAGTTTGTAATGAATATATTTAAAAAAGTAGAAAAAACTGGTATAATATAATAAAAAATTGGTTGTTGTTGAATGAAATCTCAGAATTTAAAAAAGTAGGCAGTGTTGTATTATGGTAATAATTATAGTAGTCTGCTGTACTAAATAAAACGCAAAGGGGGAAAAGTTATGTTTAAGAAGATGCCGGTATGTAGATTAATGATTTCCTGTCCTTCCGATGTGAAAACAGAGATAGAGATTATCAACAGAGTTGTGGATAATATAAATGATTCCATTGGTTTTTCTATGAATATTTTTGTTAAGACATTGTATTGGTCAAAGAATGTTATGCCAGAAGCAGGAGATTATCCACAAAGCATTATTAATAAACAGATTTTAGATAAATCGGATGCAATTATTGCTATATTTGGTAATAAAATAGGAAGTCCAACACAACATTATGAGTCAGGAACAATAGAAGAAATTGAATTAATGATACAGAAGAGAAAACAGGTATTTGTATATTTTTCTGATAAGCCAGTACGGAAAAGTGAAATTGATATGGAAGCAGAGGCAAAGATCCAGGCTTTTAAAGAAAAATACAGGGATAGAGGAATCTATGTGGTATATGGCTCTGATGAAGAATTTAATTATTATGTGAGTATGCATCTTACACGATATCTTACAACGGAACTTGCGAATGAAGTAAACCAAGTGAGTGAGAATACAAGATTTGACGATTCTATATTACAGGGAAAAGAAGTTGATTTAATTCATGATTATACCAAGTTCTATGATATAAAAAAGGTCACTTCATATGCTGATTCCAGTATTATGAAAATCAGAACATATGGAAATAGCTTTGATGTGGATATTGATATAACCAATGTAACTAAAATGGGAAATCAGGAATTTGCAATGGCGTTATTTGAATATACTCCTTGCGATAACTGGTCTGCTTTTTTTGAAGCAGGATATTTTTTAGAATTTGATGTGGTAAGTAGTGGAGATATAGTAGCTTTCCAATTAGAAATAAAAGATGATATTCGAAACAAGATAATTGATAGAACATTACAGGTTAGCGGGGCGGTAGAACATTTCAAAATATGGCTTCCTTCTACAACAAGAGATTTAAGTGCATGGAGAAAAATATCACAAGTATGTTTTATTGTGTTTTTCAATAATATATATATAGACGGCAAAAAGGGTATACTGACAATTAGGAATCTTAAAATGGTACAAAAGTAGGATTTTCAAAGAATATGGAAAAAAGAATGTGATAATAGTTATAATATCACTATTTTACAATAAATAATATCCTTTCTTAAAAAATGTCTGCTGGTGTATGCCCTTGTTAATGCAAACCTGAAGTCCTATGTGTTTTTATCCTGGTAATCAGAAAAGCTTTCATCCTGATATGGTAGAAGTTTCATTGCACAATGGACAATATTAATTGGATTAACTATTATCTATATGCCTTGTAACTTCGTAAAAAGTGTTGGTACAAAAATGAATGGAATGTGCCGACTCAAATGTCAGTATGGGGAGCATAAGCAAGCGTTTCAGCATTGATGATGAAAAGTTGCAAAGTGGTGTTATATTTTTGGAAAAATTCACATGGAGAGAGTGAAATTATGAAGAGAATTAACGAAAAACAAATACTAATAGCCTTTTTTGATATATTGGGAACATCACAATTATTAAATGATGGAGAATTTCAAAAGGTTTATACTTATTATTCAGATATGATTAAATTGTGTAATGATAGTTATACTTCAATTACTGTCTGTAATCCTTTGTTTGGTAAGAAAGAGAGGTTTGGCAATTTGAATGATGTAATGGCTGACTTGGCTGATTTCGATACTCCATATCATACTATCAACTACGACTTAAGTCATGCATTTTTTAGTGATACTTTTTTGCTTTGGATAGAAATAGATCCTTTTTTACAACCTCTGATTGGTGGATTTTTGGAGAAATGTAGTATTGTTTTTTGTGAAGCATTAAAGAGGAAAATTCCTTTGAGAGGTACAATTTCTGTTGGAGCATCTATAATGGATGAAGAAAATCATATTTTTCTTGGAAAGCCTTTAGTAGAAGCTGCGAAAGCGGAGCCACATCAGAGATGGTTGGGCATCGCTATTGGAAAAACAATTGTTGATTTTGTCAAACGGTTTCACCCGATGGATATGAAATATTTGCTACCGTTTCGTGATCATTTGAAATATGATTCAGATCCGCTACTTAGTGATTTTGTACTTGATTGGTTTACATATTGGAATAAAAATGAAGATGCAGATGCTAAAGAAAAAATTAAGTCTATGAATGCAGAAAAAAGATTCGATAGTTACTATGAAAATACTCTTTTGTATGTTATGACATCTGAGCAACGGTATACTATCTGGAATGAGTATATGATTTGCCAAGATATTGATAAACTTAAGATTCTATGTGAAATGGGAGAGAATATTGATGAAATTAAAAAAAATTATAGAAACCAAGGCATAGAACTATTGACTTCGGATAAGGTGATGAGAAATATAGAATATATGCTAAATCGAAATGAAGCAATATGGTTTGATGAAAAAAATAGGGAGGTTTTGTCAATGTTCAAGAATGGGTTCATTGAAATTAATGGAATAAAGATGTCACTTGAACATTTGAAATCGTTATAATGCAATTCTATTAGCAGAAGTAAGGAAAATTATAAAACGACTTGAAGTTTAGTATATTCCTAAATATGTAAACTATTACTGTATCTAAAGATGCAAAATTAATTTTTAAACCGTTTAATTACATGAAAATGGCAAATGGTTACAGATTGCCAGACTCCATAATAATTTCTGATATAATGCGGTAAAGTCAGAAAGGATGATGGGATTATGGGGAACAGAGAGCATATATATGAAATTATTGCCGGGAATATCAGAAAAGAACGAAGAAGGCTTGGAATGACACAGGCAGAACTTGCAGAGAGGGCAGACATATCGCTGGATACGATAAAAAGTGTGGAAAATGGTAGACGGGCAATGAGCCTTGACACATATCTAAATATCGTACATGCACTGGAGTCATCACCGATGGTATTAATGAGCCGGAAACATCCGCAAAAGCATATTGAGCGTTTTGCATTTATGGTGAATCGGCGTGACGAAAGGGAAATAGAATTTGCTTTACATATGGTGGAACAGTTATTAAGAGGGCAGGACAACTATCTGAATGAGTAGGAAGGTGGTTGTTCTGCATTTTATTATATTATGGCAGAAAACAAAGATATACAAATTGGTAGATGAAAAGCAGCTTGGAATGAACAAGAAGTTTTCCAATTTGAAAATAAAACAGAAATACAGTTTGTTTCTATAACAAGATATTTAAATGCGTGTAGATAAATATCACAAGTATTTATTATTGTGCTTTGAACAACAAGGAAGTTATTAAATAAAATATGTCTGGGTTTGTATTTGTATTTTTTAGTAGTATTTTATTTCACAACAGAATACTTCACAACAAAAAAAGGTCATTTCACAACATTCCAGATAGATATTGCATGAACTTATCCGATATAATAGCTATAAATATATGTAAGCAAGGAAGTGACAATATGCAAATAGCTATCTGTGATGATGAAGTATCTATGGTTCAGATACTGGAGGAAAAAATAAAAAAGCTATTGCCAGATGCGGTTATAGAGAAATATTTATCGGGTAATGAACTGATCGCAAGTGGCAGTAAGCCGGATATTCTTTTTCTGGATATTCAGATGCCGGGAATGGATGGGATGGAAACGGCAAAGATGCTTCGTCAGGACAATGAAAATATGATACTCATTTTTGTGACAGCAGCAGAGGAGTATGTTTTTCAGGCATTTGATGTCGGAGCATTTCATTATCTGGTTAAGCCATTTTCTGATGAGAAATTGAAAGAGGTTGTGACAAAGGCAGTCCATAACATAAAAAGGAGTTCCAGACTTGAAAAGGACGAAAAGTATATCATGGTACAGACCGCCGGAAGTCATATAAAAATTTTCCTGCGTGATATTGTGTATGCCGAGGTGTATAACCGGAAAGTTATTATCCATACACGAAGTACGGATATTGAATACTATGGTAAATTACAGGAATTAAGTGATATGGCAGGAGCAGATTTTTTCCGGACACACAGAGCCTATCTTGTACATTTTAAATATGTAGAAAAATATGATGCAACTTGTGTAACTATGAAAAATGGAACTGCATTGATTGCAAAAAAGAATTATCCGGAGTTTGTGAAGCAATATCTGAAGTATAACCAGAGGAAAGGAAATGAAGTCAGATGAGTTTAGTGGAAAGATGTTGGATGATCACATCGAAGTTTTCTGTTATTGCAATTTTGATTATTACAGGAATCTGTTTTGGGGTTTTTGTATATCCATATATGAAAAAGAAAAAGGAAGCTGCTCTGGTCAGTATTGTTTATATTGGTATTATGTCTGTGCTGTATCTGATACCGCAGCAGATTGGCAATTTTTCTGCATATATGCTGGGGGTTGTGGCTGCATTTCTTGTGATGTATGTACAGGACAGAAGAAACATCTATCAGAAAATATTTCTTGCAGTGACATTCTTTTCTATCCGTTGGCTTGCGGTTGCAATGGCAGGCAGACTGGATGATTTTATCACAAAAGCTCTGGTTTTTGGGAATACGATTGCAGGAAGACAATGGCTGCAATATGGACTTTATGCTGGAACGAGAATTCTGGATATTGTGCTTTGTATCGTTTTCCTTGCAGTTGCAATCGGTTTGATCAATAAAGCATATGTATACAAAAATGATGAAATGAACGTTAAAGAGCTGGTAATGCTCATCATACCTTCTCTTGTGGGAGTTACAGGATATGGCATTCTGCAATATTATCTGAATATTTATGAAAAAGATACAGGAAAGAGCCTGACAGATACCTATGGATTTTATGGAGCTTTAAGCTTCGTGCATTATTTTATCTCTATCATAGCAATTCTTGTTATGACTACGATGTTTCAAAACTGGAAGGTGGCACAGGAAGAACAGACAGGGCAGGAGCTGGTATTAAATCAGGTCAGTAATATGAAAAAGCATATCGGGGAAGTGGAAAAGCTGTATCAGGATATCCGCAGCCTGCGTCATGACATGGGGAATCATATACAGATGCTGGAACATCTTGTGGCAGAGAATCATATGGATGATGCAGCAGAATATATGGAGCATTTGAAAAAGGAGTGGAATGAAATATCTCCTGAGATAAAAACGGGGAGTCCTGTCATTGATGTGATTCTGATGGAAAAGTTAAGAGAAGCAAAGGAAAAGCAGATTCGTTTTATATCAGATTTTCATTATCCGGGGGATACGAAATTAAATGCATTTGATTTAAGCGTGATCTTAAACAATGCACTGGATAATTGCATGGAAAATGTAAGTGGAGAAAATCCTTATATCTGTATCTCTTCTTTTCGGAAAAACAGTATTTTTATGATAACCATAAAGAACAGATATGAGGGAGAGTTAAATTATAAGGACAGTGATCTGCCGGAAACAACGAAATCCGGGAAGGAGCATGGAATTGGACTGCATAATATCCGGAGGGTTGCAAGGATGTATATGGGAGATATATCTTTAGAGCAGGAGAATCAGGAAGTGGTTCTAAGTATTATGTTACAGGTAGAATAAGGACAAAAAGCACCTTCGAGGTGTTTTTTATTTGCTTCACAACAAAAAAAGGGCGGTTCACAACATCGCTGTTTATTGTAAAGAAAGATATGCCGAAAGAATCAGTAAAGAGAAATCATGTTGTACAGATTTTAAGGAAACGGATTTCAGAATTTAAGCTCAAGGAGGACAATACGATGAGGATCAATGGATTTAGTGGGACAAATACGCAGACAGGAACAATGGGAATGACACAGGGGAATGATTCTGTAAGTAAAAATATTCAGAATCAGATTGCAAATGCACAGCAGAAGCTACAGGATTTATCATCGAATGAAGAAATGTCATTAGAGGATAAGATGAAAAAGCGTCAGGAGATACAGCAGGAGATTAACAATCTCAATCAGCAGTTAAGACAGCACCAGATCGAGCAGAGAAAGGAACAGCAGAGTAAAAATTCGTCATCTATGGATGATATGGTGGCTGGAACAAGTAACACTTCTAAAAAGAAAGACACCGGATTGTCACAGGCAAGTATGCAGGCGATGATCTGTGCAGATTCTTCCATGAAACAGGCAAAGGTGCAGGGAAGTATGGCAACACAGATACAGGGACGTGCCAGTGTGCTTGAATCTGAAATCAAACAGGATGCCGGAAAAGGAAATACTGAGAAGAAGGAAGAAGAACTGGCAGAGCTGCAGGCAAAGGCACAGTCTGCGACAGCAGCACAGATGTCTACACTTGTAGATGCAAATAAATCAGTAGAAGAAGTTGCAAAAGCGGAGAACAGCAATACAGAAGACACTGCAACAAAGAACAATACTGATAAATCCGAGAAAACACAGGAATCTGCGGGGGCTGCGGCAGAGGAGACAGACAACGTAAAGAATACGGATATCAAAGGGGAAACACAGGTGACATATACACCGATTGATATTCGTTTATAGTTGGTAAAGGAGAATGGTATTATGTCAGAGATTAAGAGTTTTAGTGATTACACAAGTAAATACAACAGCAATGTAGATTATTCCGCATTATTTGGAGGAACTTCTGACAGTTCATCCGTAGGAAACACCAATATGCTTTCTGATTATGCTGCGATTAAAAACGGAAGCTATGGAAAACTTATGAAAGCATATTATGCAAAGCAGGATGCAGAAAAATTATCGGGGAAAGGCGATACTTCACAGAAGCTTGCACTGATGAAAACAAATGCGGATTCCCTGAAAAAATCAGCAGATGCACTAAATGATGCGTCACTCTGGGAAAAAAAGAAAATAAAAAAGAAGGATGTAAAAACTGGGGAAGAAACAGAGGTAGAGGATTATGACTGGGATGCAATTGCCAAAAAAGTGAAATCTTTTATTGATGATTATAATGACGTTGTTAAGGAGGCAGGAGAATCCAATACAAAAGATGTTCTTAGAAATGCTTCATGGATGACAGGCATGACAGACAAAACCAGTCATTTACTTTCTAAAATAGGTATTACCATAGGAAAGGGGAATAAGCTGGAGCTGGATGAAGATGAATTGAAGAAAGCAGATATCAGTTCATTGAAAACGGTTTTTACAGGTTACAATTCCTTTGCAGGCAAAACAGCCCAGAAAGCAGCTGGTATATCAAATGCTGCGAATCGGGCAAGTGCGACTTATACAAACAATGGTACATATTCGAAAAAAGATTCCTCTCTAACGTCAAGTAAGATAGATAAGGAAGTATAGGAATATTGTATGAGTGACTAATTTGAGCAAATGTATATCACTAATTAGTAAACATGAAAGTGAATAGGCGATTGCGAAATGTGAAAGGAGCGGATATGAAAATATTTCAAACACCTTCTTACGATAGGTTTTGTTTATTAGAAATGGAAAGAAAGAGTAAAGATTTCAGAGGTATGGATGACAATGTTGCTTATAAAAATAAGCAGATAGACAATGTAGAAATATCGAATGAAGGAAGGCGGGCATTGCGGGAAAAATTAAGAGAAGTAAAGCCAAAAGTTGAGGAACCGATAGGATATGAATTAACAATACAAGATACAAATGAGGTTGAATGGGAACATTATACTTCTATGAGAGAATATAGTGGACTGACGTTAAAAGACGGAAAATACAATCTAGAAGATGTGATGAAGTCTATGATGGATGCTTATGAAACGCGTTACAATTATATTGTAAAAGAACATGAGAATGGAGAACGTCGGATTTCTTATGATCTCACAGGAGAAAATTCATTAACACTTGATGAAGACTTGGCAGGTTTAGACAGGGCATATAATAAGCGATTAGCAAATCTGGCGGTATATATTGTATGTCAGCAGACAAATGACGGTTCTAAATTCTTTCAAACAACTAATATGAAGAAGAATACAGCAGAACAAAAAGAATATATAGATACTGCGGTATCTATGATGGAGAAAGCACAAAAAAGATTTTTAGAAATGCGTGAAGAACCGAAATACACAGCAGGAATTGCAAAGAGTGTAATTTGGGATATTATGAGTAACGATAAGAACTTTATGGAAACGACTCAGAGGTTATTTGCTAAAACAATATATCACAATGCTTAAAAAATATTTTCTAGAGACATGAAAGGCTGTTTAATGTTGTAAGAGAATGTTGGCAGTTGTTATGAGACTTATATAAGGTAGGGGATAGTATGGTTACTGTAAATAATTATTACAACAATATACCAGTAGGCAGGGATTTAAATAATCTGCCAAACACTTCCAGTGCAGGTACAACTGTAGGTTATCAATATGATGGACTTACCGAGGAAGATCGTTTCGTACAAAAAGTTTTGCAGGAGCATTATGATAAAGTGTACAAAGAAAATTTGTCTCATTCTGATCCAATGGCATATATCGAATCAAAATATTGTGATGTGACCTCACCTAATTTTTGCTCATATATGACAGAAGATCAGCGTTCCATAGCTTACCGCAATGAGAAAAGAATGTTACAAACAGGAGGAAAATATTCGGCTGGATTTGCCCGGTATGATTATGCATTAAGGAATTACAAGGATGTATATACAGGTGGTTCAAGAAGTGTTGGTTATGTACGCAATACTGACAGGGAAAAACAGTATGCCAGAAGTGTTGTAAATCAGCAAATTTCAAATCTACTTTCAAAGAATGGGATATCAATATCAAAACAGGCAGATTTGGTATTTTCTATTGACCCATATACATATCAACTAACGGTGTCGGGAAATGCAGATAGAGATACATTATCGCAGATAGAAAAATTGCTGAATGAAGGAGATAATGCAAAAAATATTTGGACGCATGCGTGGATTTGTATGCATGATGCAGATAATGAAATTGTTAATTCGCAGGCAAATATGACAAAGGCAAACCAATATTCTTTATGGCATGAAGTGTATGAGACAACCGGGTATGATGCACGCAATGCGACATATAAAAATGGTACTTTTATTGCAGAGGATGGTACAGATTTACTTGCATTGTTTAAGGAAAAATCTAAAAATGGTGCAGGGTATGAACTTTATTCTAAGAGATGGCTGCAATATGCTAAAAATGGCTGGAAGAAAGAAAATGATTTGGTATTAAAAATAGGCTTTGACAGCAGTGGATTGTATGATATAGGGCAGGAAAAAGGATATGGAGCAGCACAGAATATGTGGATGAAAGGTGTTAGCCAAAGTATGTTTGAAGCTAGAGTGTGATTAATGGGAATCTCTTTTTCAAATATAGGAACAGTTGGAAGGGAACAGCTAATTACTT
>OLQR01001892.1_pt1 | contig 10953 bp, 6 predicted proteins | sample 1671881 | NCBI WGS metagenome assembly OLQR01 (sample SAMEA3136623, study PRJEB25190) | human gut metagenome | biome: human gut; feature: human-associated habitat; material: faeces | place: Austria | collected 2013 | reverse complement strand
CTTACGCTCTTCTTCTGCCTGTTTCAGAATTGGAAGAAGTTTGTCTGCCGGCATGTTTTTCTCGATCAGATATGCTTTCTTGGCTGCGCTTGTCGGGATCTCATATCCTCTCTCCAGAAGCAGCATAACGATTCTCTCAAATCCGATGGAAAATCCACATGCAGATGTATTCTGACCTGTAAATTTACCGATCATCTCATCATAACGTCCGCCGCCGCCGACAGAGCCGCCAAATTCATCCATTGCGATCTCAAAGATTGGACCTGTGTAGTAAGACATTCCACGAACCAGAGTCGGATCGAAGGAGATCTTGAAATCTGCGTTCTTTACAGAATCTACTGCTGTGATGATAGTTTCCAGATCTTCTGCAACCTTCGGATCAAGGACATCTCTCAGTTTCTCCTTGCAGTAGCGTACGCCCTCAATGTCAGAAGTAATTTCTTTGAACATACCAAGGTATGTATCAATGCTTTCTTTGCTGAAGCCTTCTTTTTCGAGTTCTTCTGCTACGCCTTCAAGACCGATCTTGTCCATCTTGTCAAGAATGATAAATACAGTATCAAAGCTTTCTTCCGGGAAGCCGCTGTACTGTGCCATAGCCTTGAGGATCTTTCTGTCGTTGATACGGATCGTGAAGTTATGGAAATCCAGTTTGCCAAGCAGTGTGGTAGTCGCCATGACCAGCTCGATCTCTGCAAGGTATGTGGACTCACCAAGAATATCGATGTCACACTGCATGAACTGACGGAAACGGCCTCTCTGCGGACGGTCTGCTCTCCATACATTTCCCATCTGCAGTGCCTTGAATGGTGCCGGAAGCTGGCTGGCATTGTTGGAATAATATCTGGAAAGCGGTACAGTCAGGTCATAACGAAGTCCGGAGTCTACCAGATCTGCCTCACACTCTGCTGTATCAAGTTTCAGTTTTTCTCCACGTTTGAGGATCTTGAAGATCAGTTTCTCATTTTCCCCACCCTGTTTGCTGCTGAGATTCTCGATGTGCTCCACGCACGGAGTCTCAATTGCTGTAAATCCGAATTTGCCGTAAGTTTCACGGATCATGTTCATCACATAATTACGGATCTCCATTTCCTTTGGTAAAATATCTTTCATACCGGTTACCGGTTTTTTCTTTAATGCCATGCTGTCCTCCTGTTATTTGTTATCATGTACCACTCTCTGAAATGCAAGAAAAACTTCCATATCAAAGTTTTTGATCTCATCGATCATCAGCTCTATCACACTGCTTACATCAAATGCCTTGCGGTAAGGTCTGTCTGAGATCAGTGCTGCATATACATCACAGACTCTCAGGATCCTGGCGCCCAGGGGAATGCTGTCACCGGACAGATTGGATGGATATCCACTTCCGTCATAATTCTCATGGTGATAAAGGATACTCTGAAGAACTGTTTCCGAATAATCCTGATCTTTCAGTTCTTCATAACCAAGTGTCGAATGCATCCTGACATATTTCAGTTCCTCAATCAGAAGCGGATCGTTTTCCTGTCCGTTAATGTATCCTGTAAGTTTCAGTTTGCCAATATCATGAAGTATTCCTGCAATGGCAAGCTGATAACAGAACTCCTCATCCTGCCCCAGCTCCTTCGCTACCGCATACGCAAGATTACTGACCGCAATTCCGTGATTCAGTTCGGCAGACAGATCAAATTCCAGAAGCCTGTCCGGGGACTTTATCTCTTCTTCTTGTGTCATTTCCAACGTATATACCTCCTGCCTAGAGCCATTTCTGTATTCCTGCACGTTTTCTTTCTATCATTTCATCGATACGGGAAATATAATTAGTTACGTCTTTGACATTCTCTGCACGCTCGATGCGTCTGCCATGGTCAAAGACCAGTTTGGATGAGCCGCCTGCGCCAAGGGCAATGATCGGCTGTTTTTCTTCCATAATCAGTATATTGTAAATCCCGGCTTTGTCAACCTTTGCATAGCCTACATTTTCAAAATTACCCTTCATATTCTTCTGTCTGTACAGATAATAAGGTCCCATTTCCATTTCATAGGCTGTTTTCATGGTCATATCCATGATCTCCTGGTTGTTCTCAAACGTCATTTCCTGATATTTGTCTTTGAACATATTCAGGCGCGCTGCTCTCTTTACCGCCAGGGAATGTACCGTCAGGCTGTCAGGTGCAAGCCGTCTGACTTCCTCTAATGTATGCTCCACCATCGCTTTGTCCTCACCTGGAAGTCCCACGATCAGATCCATATTGATATTATCAAAGCCACACTCTCTTGCAAGTTTAAACGCCTGCTCTGTTTCCTGTACCGTATGTCTGCGTCCGATGATATCCAGTGTCTCCTGGTTCATGGTCTGTGGATTTACAGAAATCCTCGTGACAGGGTAATTTCGGATCATCATCAGTTTTTCTCTGGTGATACTGTCCGGTCTTCCTGCCTCGATCGTAAATTCCACAAGGTGCTCGCAGTCAAAATGTTCCATAAGGGAATCAAACAGGACTTTCAGCTGTTCTGGTTCCAGAGTAGTCGGTGTTCCGCCTCCGATGTAGACAGTGTCCAGTTTTTTACCCTTTTGTCTCATAATCTCAGAGACAGCTTTGATTTCTTTACACAAAGCCTCAAGATACAGATCTACCCTGTCCTTCCACTGTTTCAGCGGATAAGAGCTGAAAGAACAGTAAAGGCAGATACTCGGGCAGAACGGGATTCCGACATAAAGGCTGTAACCATTCTCATAATCAATGTCCTTCAGGATTTCCCGCTCTCTGTTTGCGATCGTGATCGCCAGTGCAGTTTTCTGGGGGCTGACCATGTAGCGGTCTCTCATTTCCTGCGCTGCTTCTGTGTTTTTCATTCCGGACTCAATAAGTCCCATTGCCAGCTTCGCCGGACGGATCCCGGTCAGGTTTCCCCATGGAAGGGTTTTGCCCGTCAGGCTGACCAATAACTTGTACAGTGCCAGTTTCACGATGTCCTTGCGTTCTTTACGGATTGCATGTGCCTGTTCTTTCGCATCAGCATCTTCTGACGCCGAACAAGAAACAAGGGCATCCGAAGACTGCCCTTCTACAAATTCTGCACTTGTCACACCTTTGTTCTCATGATCCTCATAGCGGATCATGCAGGACTCATCCTGCTTTTCGATCCGGAAATAAAGATCACAGCCTTCCTTTCTCTCATCATAGGAAGAAGTGATTTCACTTCCTGGATAAAAAGCACGGATCAGTTCATAAATATCATGTTCAAATTCTTTATCAAGAAAAAGTATATCAATCTTATACAAATGGATTGTACCTCTTTTCATAACCGATTGTTGTCGATGCATCATGCCCCGGATATACCTCTGTCTCATCCGGCAGTGCATCCAGAAGACGATGAAGGCTTCTGACGATTGCTGCTGTGCTGCCCTCCGGAAAATCCGTTCTTCCTACTGATCCCTGAAATACGGTGTCGCCACTGAAAAGCACACCCTCATCCTTGAGATAATAACAGCAGCTTCCAACAGTATGTCCCGGTGTCTCGATCATCTGTACTGAAAATCCGGCCAGTTCTACGGTCTGAAGATCCTTAAGATAAACATCCGCATCCAGTGTACAGCTTCCATGACCAAACACTGACAGATTCACCTTCGGATTCAGAAGTGTTGTCTCTTCTTTTTCACTTGCATAGATTGGAATATTGTATTTCTTTCTTACCTCATCTGCTGCCATGATATGATCAAAATGACCATGCGTCAGAAGGATTCCGACAGGCTTGCCCTGCATCTCGGAAACTTTGCGCTCGATCGTATCCGCCGCATCTCCCGGATCCACGATCAGCAGTTCACCATTTTCTTTATTTTTGAGGAAGTAGCAGTTTGTGTATACACTTCCGACAATGCATTTTTGTAATTCCAGTTTTTTCATGCACTCTTTCTCCTATATATTGCTCATCAGCCCGGAGTTCCACGCTCTACATCAAGTACGCTCTCGATCTGGCGGAGTTTCTCAATGAGCGATGCCAGTTCTTCCTTGCTTCCGATCTCAAAGCTGATGGAAATTGTGGCTTTCTCCTGCTTGTTGGTACGGCTGTTGATCGTTCGCATATCAATCTTACGTTCTGTGAACACTTTAGAAAGGTCTACCAGAAGACCTGTACGGTTATTGGCAAATACCTGAATATCTGCCATATATTTCTCAGAGCTTTTGTTCTCTGTTGGCTGCCATTCTGCCTCGATCAGACGGGAACGGTCTGTCTCCGACATATTCAGAACGTTTACACAGTCCGTCCTGTGGATCGTGATTCCACGTCCTCTTGTGACAAAACCTACGATCTCATCTCCCGGAATCGGACTGCAGCACTTGGAAAAACGGACTGCAACATCATGGATACCCTTTACTACGATTCCGCCCTTGTTCTTGGTTATATGAAGCTTCTCCTGCTGTTCACCGGCCGCCTCAAGGACCTGCTCATCAGTAAGATGCTTCTGATTTTCCTTCTCATAAGCTTCCAGTAGTTTATTGAAGACCTGGCCTTCCTTAAGTCCGCCATGTCCGATTGCTGCCAGCACAGAATCCCAGTCACGGAAACCATACTTGCGCATAACGGATTCCAGAAACTGTGATTTGGTATAATTACTGATCTTATATCCCTTGGACTTCGCATACTGTGTCAGCATTTCCTTGCCCTTGAGGATATTGTCTTCTTTAAGTTCTTTCTTGAACCACTGATTGATCTTGTTCTTTGCCTGTGTACTCTTGACGATCTTGAGCCAGTCACGGCTCGGTCCCTGGGAATTCATCGAAGTGATGATCTCAATACGGTCACCATTCTTGATCTGATACTCGATCGGGACAAGCTTGCCGTTTACTCTCGCACCTACCATACGGTTTCCTACCGCACTGTGTACACTGTACGCAAAATCGATCGGTGTGGAACCATTCGGCAGAGTCTTGACATCTCCCTGCGGAGTAAAGCAGTAAACACTGTCCGCAAAAAGGTCCAGGTCATTCTTGAGAAGGCTCATGAACTCCCTGTTATCGGACATGTCCTTCTGCCATTCAAGGATCTGACGGAGCCAGTTCAGCTTCTCCTCCTCGCGCTTATCTACCGGCAGTTTGCCATCGGAAGATTCCTTATATTTCCAGTGTGCAGCGATACCATATTCTGCTGTCTTGTGCATTTCGAAAGTGCGGATCTGGATCTCAAATGGCTGTCCATTTGGTCCGATCAGTGTGGTATGCAGGGACTGGTACATATTTGGCTTCGGCATGGCAATGTAATCCTTGAATCTGCCCGGGATCGGTTTGTACATCTCATGGATGACGCCAAGGGCTGCATAACAGTCCTTGACTGTATCTACCAGAATACGGACTGCAAACAGATCATAAATCTGATCGATCGTCTTGTCCTGATTGACCATCTTCTTGTAAATACTGAAGAAATGCTTGATTCTTCCATCCACCTGTGCCTTGATTCCGGCATCGTCCATATGCTGCTTGACCTGGCTTACGATATTATTGACAAATTTCTGGCGTTCACTCTTACGAAGAGCGACCTTGTCCACAAGATCATAATATACATCCGGTTTGAGATATTTCAGTGACAGGTCATCCAGCTCCACCTTGATCTTGGAAATACCAAGACGCATGGCGATCGGTGCATAGATGTCCATGGTCTCTCTTGCCTTTTCCTGCTGTTTCTCCGGTCTCATATACTGCAGGGTACGCATATTATGAAGTCGGTCAGCAAGTTTGATCAGGATTACACGGATATCCTTTGCCATGGCAAGAAACATCTTACGAAGGTTCTCTGCCTGCTGTTCTACCTTGTCTGAGGAATAGCTCAACTGTCCCAGTTTTGTTACACCATCTACAAGAAGCGCAACCTCTGCGCCAAATTCCTTCTCCAGTTCCTCGCAGGTCATCCAGGTATCTTCTACAGAATCATGAAGAAGACCTGCAACAATTGTTTCCTTGTCCAGTTCGAGATCGGCAAGGATGATCGCAACGCACAGCGGATGAATGATATACGGCTCTCCTGACTTTCGCTTCTGATCCTTATGTGCCTCTCTTGCAACTTCGTATGCCTTCTCTATCATAGAAATATCCGTAGAAGGATGATATTTCTTTACGCTGGAGATCAGCTCATCGTATAAGACTTCCGGGCTTGTAAAATCATTCATGGATTTTACTGCCGCATCTGCCCGTTTTACAGATTCCAGTTTTTCTTTTTCTACCTGATCCAGATTCTTCTCAGGCTGTGCATTTTGTTTCTTCTCTGCCATTCTCTCCCACCTGCCTGCCATCGTTTAGATTTTGTATCTGTGCTTCTTATCGGGTTACTTCTACATTATTTGCCATCGTATTTGATGACAGAAGCTACATCATAGCCTGCAAGTTTTTCTCTGCCTTTCAGTCCGGCAAGCTCCATAAGGAAAACAACCTTGACTACTTCGCCGCCAAGTTCCTCTACCAGTTTGATCGCAGCTTCGATAGTACCGCCTGTTGCGATCAGGTCATCTACGATTGCAACCTTCTGTCCTGGTTTGATGGAATCCTTATGCATCTCGATCGTGGCACTGCCATATTCCAGATCATAGCTCTGTGAGACAGTTTCGCACGGAAGTTTGCCCTTCTTACGGATCGGTACAAATGGTTTGTGAAGATTGTATGCAATCGGCACGCCAAAGATAAATCCTCTGGATTCTGTTCCTGCGATCACATCTACCTCTGTATCCTTAAGACAGGCCTGCATGGAATCAATTGCAAGCTGTAAACCATCCGCATCCTGAAGAACACTTGTTATATCACGAAAAATAATGCCCGGTTCCGGAAAATCCGGAATGCTTCTTACATAATCCTCTACTCTTTTCATATATGCGTACCTCCGACTTTTTGTATAAATCTAGGTAATCAGTATATCACTTTTTTTTGATGGAATCAATGTCTAACCCGACAAGAGTCGTGAAAATACAGGGATTTTCGACTTTTAACAGTAGTTGCGAATGACAACCTGCAGGGTTTCACGTCCCTGATATACATTGATCTCCGGGTAATATGTCACGGAAATCTCCTCCTGCTGCCGTACAAAATCCGCAAATTTCTCCGCTTCTCCGAAGTATACCGCATCCATCTGCATGCCGATCTGATCCTCCAGTTTCATCTTTGCCACATTCTGATTCTTCCCAAAAATCCTTAAGTTTAAAACCCGTAACCCCTTTTGTGCAAAAATCGGCTTGGTGTTTCCTTTGCCAAACGGCTCCAGAATTTTTAACTGCTCTGTAAGTTTCCTGGAAAGATAAGAAACCGGCATTGGTACATCGATCACGATCTTTGGACGGAGTTCTTCTTCTGTCAGAGTACAGTTTGCATTCAGCTGTTTTCGGAACAGTTCAACATTTTTTTCTTCGATAGAAAGTCCTGCTGCCATCGGATGTCCGCCAAACTGGATCAGAAGATCTCCGCATTTGACCATTTCTTCGTACATTGAATACGCTTCTATAGAACGGCCGCTTCCCTTGACAGAGTTTTCACCCTTTGTGAGAACAAAGACCGGTTTATGATACTTTTCACGGATCCTGCCCGCAATGATACCTGCAAGACTTTCGTGACAGTCCGGAAGATAGACCACCAGCACACGATCCTCATTTAAGCCCGTCTCTTCGATCAGGCGGATGGCTTCTTCTTTTCCTTTTTCTGTCATTGCCTTTCTGCTCTGGTTCAGGGCAAGAAGATCTCCCGCCAGCTCTGCCGCCTTTTCTTCGTTTGTTTCGCAGAGAAGTTCCAGTGACCTCGCAGCCGTGTCAAGACGTCCGCTGGCATTGATGCATGGTCCAAGCACAAAACCTACATGATATGCCGTGATCTCCGCACCATCCAGATTATTCGCACGGATCAGTGCCCGAAGTCCCGGTGTATGTGTCGCCGAAAGCTGTCTCAGACCTTCTTTTACGATGATCCTGTTTTCTCCCTGCAGATCCATGACATCGCCAACGGTCGCAACAGCTGCCAGTTCTGTAAAATCCAGAACTTCACTTTGTGAGATTTCATTTTTTTCATATAATGCCCAGATCAGTTTCCATGCAACGACTGCCCCGCAGAGGTTTTTGTTCGGATACGCACAGTCTGCCTGTTTCGGATTGATCACCGCATCTGCCGGCGGTATGATCCATTCTTTTCCATTTTCTGTCTCTTGGAATGGAATGTCATGGTGGTCAGTGATAACTACCGTCAGGCCACGTTCCTTTGCATCCGCGATCTCTGCCGAAGCTGCAATTCCATTATCACAGGTGACGATCGTATCAATCCCATCCTCCACTGCTTTCTGGATAAGCTGTTCATGGATTCCATATCCATCTTTGATCCTATCCGGAATATAGGTGTCCGCATCCGCCCCCAGTCTCTGGAATCCTTTGAGCAGAATGCAGGTCGAGGTAACGCCGTCTATATCATAATCCCCGATAATCCTGATTTTTCTGTGTTCTTTTATTTTTTCCTGAAGGATCTCCACTGCTTTGTCCATGTCTTTCAAAAGCCATGGTGATGGAAGTTCCTTTAATGTCCCATAAAGATAGGAACGGATATTTTCTGTTCCTTCTACATCCCTGTTCCTGATCAGTCTTGCGATCACCGGATCGATCCCGAATTCCTGGCTGATCTTCTGAAAATCTGCACGTTTCGCGCAGACTACCCATTTTTCCATAGTTCTTTCTCCCTGTGTCTTCTTCCATAAAATACATATTCCCGGAACAGATATCCTGCCCGGGAATATGGTTTATTTATTGATTATTCTGTTTTGTTTTCGTTATCTGCCGCTTCTTTTGCCGCTGCTTCCTGAGCTGCGAGACGTTCTGCAACTCTCTTGCGGTTTTTCTTCTTCGGCTGATTCTTATCCTTCTTGGAAGGCTGATTGTTCTGCGCTGTATTGGTCGGCTGTTTTGCAGAAGATTTGCTGGAACCTGCTGTCTTGCCAGCCAGCGCTGCCTGTGCCACGGCTTTGCCCTGGCGGCGCTTCATTACCAGCCACAGTGCACCTGTAATGCATACAGAAGAATATGCACCGCAGATCACACCTGCCATCAGAGGAGCTGCAAACTCACGGATGGAGGATACTCCAAGGATGTACAGTACTGCAACCATTACGAAGGTTGTAAAGGAAGTATAAATACTTCTTGTCAGTGTCTGTGTGATACTATCGTTTACGATCTGCTCCAGATTATCCGGATTCTTTCTTCCATGCATGTTCTCACGGATTCGGTCAAAGATGACGATCGTTGCGTTAATAGAATAACCAACGATTGTCAGCATGCAGGCAATAAAGGTATTACCTACAGAAATTCTGGAGATCGCATAGAATGCAAGAACAACCAGAACGTCATGGAGAAGTGCAAGGACCGCACTGCTCGCAAAACGGATATCCTTGAAACGGAACCAGATGTATACCAGCATGCAGAGTGTTGCAACAAGAACTGCAACGATCGCATCTCTTCTCATCTCAGAACTTACAGTAGCAGAAATACTTTCTGTTGTGATCAGGCTGTCATCTACATCGAAGTTCTCAACCAGAGCCTGATCCAGTTTCTCACGTTCTTCCTGTGACAGAGTACGTGTCTTGATCACTACCTGATTTGTTCCAGATACCTTGGTCGGCTGTACATTCTTGTCTCCTGTAACCTCTTCTACAACTGGTGTAACTTCAGAATCGATCTGCTTGATATCCATATCTTCGTTGAATGTTACTGTTGTAGCTGTACCACCGGAGAAGTCAAGTGCATAGTTTAATGCTGTTCCGCCAGTCTGATGATGAACCACCATTGCAACCGGACCGCTCAGGATCAGGATAATGGAAATAATGAAAAATACTTTACGCTTTCCAACAAAATCAACAAATTTACGCTGTTTTGCACTTCCGTAGAATTTCGGATCACGGACACCTACTGCATACAGTGCATTTACGATCAGTCTTGACACAACCAATGCGGTAAACATAGAAACTATGATACCAATAGCCAGTGTGTATGCAAATCCCTTAACCGTACCGGAACCTAACCACATCAGGACCAGTGACGCGATCAGAGTTGTAACATTACCATCAAGGATTGCGCTGAACGCTTTGGCAAAACCTGCTTTGATGGAAGTTCTCACGGAGCTTCCTGCTGCGATCTCCTCCTGGATACGTGCGTAAATGATAACGTTGGCATCCACCGCCATACCGATACCAAGGATGATACCCGCGATACCTGGAAGAGTAAGTGTGATATCAAATGCATTCAGTGTGATCAGCACGATCGCTGTATACAGAACCAGTGCTACACCTGCAACCACACCAGGAACACGATACATCAGGATCATAAAGATGATGACGATCACAAGTCCGATCAAACCTGCCATAACGCTGGTGGAAATTGCTTCCTCACCAAGCTGTGCTGCTACTACGCTGGAACGGAGTTCTTCAAGTTCGATACTCAGAGAACCGATGCGGATATAGGAAGCAAGATTCTGTGCTTCTTCTACACCTGACATACCGGTGATCTGTGCCTGTCCTCCGGTGATTGCTTCATTTACCTTCGGAGCACTTAAGATCTGGTTATCATAAACGATTGCAATCTGTTTTCCGACATTTGCTTCTGTTGCTTCTGCAAATTTCGTCTTACCTTCATCTGTAAGAGTCAGGCTGACAGCATATTCTCTGGAACTGTTTTTGTCAGACTGGAAAGCGCCTCCCTGGGCATCCTTCACATCTGTACCTTCCAGTACTACTGATCCTGCTTCGCGGATCTCATCCAGACTTCTTGCAAGCGCATAACCGCTTCCTGTGCTTGAGAAGTTTGCATTACCGTCATCGTCTGTCTGTGTGATAAAACACAGAGAACCAGGTTTACCAAGATCATTGAGGATCTGGTCTGCATCTGTTACTCCTGGGATTTCTACTGCGATACGGTCGCTTCCTTCTTTGTACACCTGTGCTTCTGTACTGAAGCACAGGTGT
>OLQR01001889.1_pt1 | contig 10984 bp, 4 predicted proteins | sample 1671881 | NCBI WGS metagenome assembly OLQR01 (sample SAMEA3136623, study PRJEB25190) | human gut metagenome | biome: human gut; feature: human-associated habitat; material: faeces | place: Austria | collected 2013 | reverse complement strand
AACCCCGACCCCCACGCCGACGGCGATGCCCACGGCGACCCCGACGGCGACGCCCACCGCGACCCCCACCCCGAAACCGACGCCCACCGTGACGCCGATACCGGATGACGAGGAGAACGGCGAAAGCGAAGAAAAATTTGTAACCTTCGCGAAAGTCAATGCAGTTGCGGAGGGCGGCAAACCGGTAGACGGCACGTACACCTTCTACTTTGCCCCGCCTACCGACAGCTGGGTCGAAAACGATAAGGTTATGTTCATAGGCAAGCGCGGCGCGGGTGATGGTGACAAGGATACTGAGATATCCTGCACAATGAACCGAGTCCCAGGCTATAGGACCAATGATGGTACAAAACGCCCAATTTATTTCGTGCGTCTGCGATACAAAAATGGCGATGGATCGGCAGAATGTTCATGGGGCGGTTATGTATATATAGAGTTTACATCAGGTAGTCATAGCATTAAAATGAATGGGCCGATAAGCGAAGGCACTAACACATGGCTGTATGTTAATGCCATGGGGGACCATATCTTTGACGCGGGCGGCCTGGAGGATAAAACATACACCACATGGAACCCCAACTGCCTGAAACCCTACGCCGAGGTCGCCCAGCAGATTCCCTACACCGACCAGGAAATCTCGTTTCAAAACAAAACGGAGAACACTCTCACCGGTATCAAAGTGACGTTCTACGATGGTGAATGCCAGGCATTCGGCAATCCGCAGACCATTGAATCGCTTGCAGCAGGCGAAGTTTTTAAGGGAATCAAGATTCCGAGTGATTCTTGCCGCTATGTCGGCTTCACCGATGAAAACAACCACCCCATCGGCAAAACGTACTATAACTTCTACAACGATGACGTTGCTTCGGAAGAGGTAGGTACATTCCAGTATAACGCCGAAACGAATTACTGCTTTATCTACAAAGGGTCGTCTGACGTCCAGTGGGGCGAGCCCAACAAAACACGCATTTACTTTGACGCGACGTTCTCGGATATGTCGTATAGTGGAGATTACAAAGCCAAAACGGCAGACGGAATGCCGGGAAACGACGGAAAGCTTTACTATATCCTGACCGGGGAGGACAAAACGGAGCAGACAGGTGAGATGACCCGGCTGGAGGATCGTTCCGAGTCAAGACACCTTTGGTATGTAAATGCCCCGGACGGCTACACGAGCGTACAGTTCTCCGATACAGACCCCCTGCCGACGAGCAACGATATCAATGGCCGTGCAACGGCCAAGCTGACATGGGGGGAACTGAAAGAGCCGTGCTTCTATGCGGACACCGGTGATGACATTACCTACGGCGGCGGTTATCGGGATGGCTATTGGGGTGAAAAATCTGTAACCCGCGACGTGGAAAGCGGCAAGAAGGTTGATGGCAAGGACGCTGAGATAGTAAAGCTGGATACCACCGGCACCTTTACGCCGCAAAACGATGTGAAGTATATCGACAGTACCCTGTATGACTACTACTCGGATTACGAACTGAACGGAAAAACACGTGCCAATTACAGCCCAGAAGAAATTCAAACACATCGAGCGTATGTTGAATTTGAGCAGTTTAACCGCGCGTTGAGCGATTACTACAAAGACTACGCAGAAAAATCAAAAAAGCCTGTTTTGTATCCGTTGTATACAGGGCATTTCCAGCCAAATCGAGACAGTGCATGGTTTAGCGATATTGCTGCTAATCTTGGCCTATATGGATGGGGTTACAAAGACACTGCAACGGGTGGTTTGTATAATACGTTTATGGCAGTCAACAATGCAGTCGTTGATGTAAAGGGTACTACTGACAATAGCCTTGATTCGAGTACCTTCCAAGGCTTGGTAAGCGATAAGCGCGACGGAAATCATAACCCGACCCTGTACGGAACAGATTTGGCAGAACCGCACTTTAATGAAAAATTTCTGACCGGAGAAAACTCTGCAAAGGCTGTACTGGGCAAGGTCTACAAAGATGTTGCGTTCCCCTTTAAGCAAGCACCGATCTTTGCAGAGCAAGGCAATAAGAATGACCCGGAAAATGCAGCGCAGTATTGGTACTATGATAGCAACGAGACGCCGCTGTATTTGAAACAAGATACAAGCGAAGAAGGTGGCGGCTATTATCTTGACAGCACAATGGAAGGGACAGAGAAGAATAGGTCACGCAATCTTAATACTATAAACGAGGCCACAGGCAGCTACGGCTTCTTCCCCTTCAACCAATATGCAGGCGATCATGTTATCCAGTACAACTACGGTTACGGTGCTAAACTGCAATTTGACTTTACGTTGACAGAGGACGGCCAGGTCGTAGTAGGAAAAAATGAGAATGGGACAGACAAGAAAGTCCCCATCAAGTTCTTCTTCTCCGGCGATGATGATGTGTGGGTGTTTATTGATGACCAGCTGGTGCTGGATGTCGGCGGTGCCCGTGCAAAAGCGGAAGGTCTGCTGGAGTTTGGCGAGGACAAGAGCAGCGGTAAAAACACCGTTACATCCTACGTCAGCAAGATTAAAGAAAGCAACAACCAAAATTATGAGTCGCTGGAAAGTAACCCCAAACGCGTAACCTTTAGGGATAAGAATTATGAGTTCAACTGGAAGAGCAAAGAAAACAAACAGATGACGCTCACCAAGAACACCAAGCATACCCTTACCATGTACTACATGGAGCGCGGTATGTGGGAGTCCAACATGGCGGTGGCGTTCAACTTCCCGGATCATAACGAGCTGCAGGTGGAAAAACAGGTCGATGCGGACGGGGTTCGCGGCTTGCTGCAACCCTACTTCACGAAGTCCACCCGCCAGTTCACGGTCAGCATCAAAAACTGGGCGACCCATTATGCCGCACGGGACTTGACGGCAACGACGGATGCAGGCGGCGGCTCCGGCATCGGCTTTACGACCAAGCAGTATACCATCCCGGACTACGGCTCGGTAGAGGCAAAAGGCCTGAAGGAGGCGGTCGGTGCACAGTATACCACCAGCAAGGGCGAAAGCACCAACGAGGTGGGAGCTGGCGGCAAGTTTACCCTGCAAAACGGCGAAACCGTCACCTTTGCGGATCAGTTCCGGCGCGGCAGTTATATCTCGCTGCAAGAATACCCCGACACGGACCTGTATGCCACCACCTGGGAAATCTACGAGAACGGCAAGCTCGTCACGAAAAACCAAGGCGATAGCACCGTTGAGGTTCCAGACGGTACTCTGCAGGAAATGAAGGGCAATGGCACAACCCCGGATGATGGCCGTAAGGAAAAGTACCAAACGGGCATCAAAGACGGACAGACGATTGAGAACACCGGCTACACAGCAAAAACCCAAAAGCCGGAAAACTCCATCGTGTTCCGCTCGTACAGGGACCCGGACGGTACAGACCAGTTCACCAAGTTGAAGGTGAAATTCATCAACAAAGTCAAAACCGGCTCGCTGAGCATCACCAAACAGGTGCCGCCGGACGAGCTAGATACTTTGGGGAAGGAAACGTACACCTTTACCGTGCAGTACTCGAACATCGGCGGCCTGGGCCTGGAAGGTGACAAGAAAGTAACCGAAACAGTTAAAGTTCAAGTCGACAAACCCTTTACGCTGGAAGGAATACCGATTGGCACGAAGGTTACAATCACAGAAGAGACCCCGAAGAATCAGTATATCAAGAGCATTACCGTGGACGGAACGTCAGTAGACGGCAACGAAGCCTGCGTCAATATTGGTGAGGACACGATACCCGGCGTTCAGGTGGTGTTCACCAACACGGCACACAAGCCGATCACTATTGATGTAGAAAAGACATGGAAGAATGCCGAAGGTGGCGTGCTTGCCGACGGCCTGCCGGAATCGATTTGGATCAAATTGCAGCGCCGCCATGCGGACAATACGAATGAAAAATGGACAGATGTGCCGGACACGGCAGTTGAACTGAAGAATGGAACGTGGAAACACACGTTCCCCGGCATGGATGCCTATGACATCAGCGGTCCTACCTATTATGCGTACCGCGTGGTGGAATCGGATGCGGAAAATGGCGATTACAAAGCCAGCGGCACGCTGACGCTGGGCGGCTATAAGTACACAGTTGACAGCACCCCGCAAATCATAGCGGAAAAAGATGATTCGGTATCGCTTACCCTGACCAACACGCAGGTGCCGCCGGTGTATGAGCTGGCTATCACCAAGCAGGGCCTTGACGAGAACGGCAACAACCCCAAACTGCTGAACGACGTGGAGTTCAAGCTGGAAAAGCTGAACGGCAACAGCGTTGATACGACGTTTAATGGCAACAAGGGTTCCATGCCCGGGACGACTGGGGGCGTTGGCGCCGACGCGGGCAAGTGCAGTTTTACAAACCTGTCTGAGGGCAGCTACCGTTTGACGGAGCTGAAAACCGTGGACGGCTACAACCTGCTGGCCGCACCGATCGAGTTTACCCTGCAAAACGGCCAATGCCTGATAAACCGTATGCCGCAAGACGGTATGGTTACAGGCAACCCCGCCGAGGGCTACAAGGTGAGTTTGATCATCAACAACCGCAAGGGCTTTACGCTGCCGCACACCGGCGCGGACGCCCCCAGCCTGTGGCTGCTGATCGGCCTGCCGCTGCTGGTGGCCGGGCTGCTGGTGCTGGTATTCCGCTACAATCGGAAAGGGGGCAAGCGTTCCTGATATGGCCCCCGATTTCCCCGCTACGATAATCTTAAAAAGAAAGAGGTTATGACAGATGAAACTAAAACGTTTCCTTACCGGCGTCCTCAGCGCCGTAATGGCCCTCAGCGTCTGCGCCCTCCCCGCCGCCGCGGCGGATGACGCAGGTGCAACGCCCACAGCGCCTTCTACGAGTACGATTGATACTGGCAAAAAAGGTTCAATCACGATTCACAAGTATTTGATGGAAACCATCGGAAACGCAAAAGACCCCAATAACGGTGAAGCAATCGATACAACGGATAAAACGGTATTCCCAGAAGGCACTAAGGCGGCATCCGGTGCAGAGTTTACGATTTATCGGGTTATGAGTAAGGATGACCTGATTAAGTATTACAATGGTGAACTTGAAAAATATAAGGATTCTACTCCAGCATACAAAGAGTTCGTTGAAGAAAACGCTGCAGATGGAACATATAAAATTAAAGATGGTGTGACCGTAAATGATCCTACTGGTACTTCGGAGACAACCGATACTGATGGTGTAGCGAAGTTTAAAAATCTTGAACTTGGTCTGTATGTTGTAATTGAAACGAAAACGCCGCCTGCTGTTACGAAAGCAGTAACGCCGTTCTTGGTTTCTGTTCCTATGACCAAGGTTAAGACTGATGCGAACAGTAAAAAGACTGCGACTGAGTGGCTGTATGACATTCACGTCTACCCCAAAAACAGCACAGCAACGGGTTCTGTTACGCTGGTGAAAAAGGGCGTGATTGGCAATGACACAGCCAATGCAACGCCGTTGGCTGGCGTTGAGTTTAAACTTGAGCATCTAAAGGATGGCCAAGATGAGACGAGTGATGACAACTGGGAACAGATTAAGAACGGTAACGAAAATTATTTTACAACTGCGAGTAATGATGGCAGTGTAACGATTAGCGGATTGAACCCGGGCAAATATCGCTTTACCGAGATTGGCTATGCGACTGGTAGCGAGAATAAATTCATCATCAATAATGGTGCGAAGTATGTTTTTGAAGCAAAGGCTGGAGCAAATAACACAGTAACAGTTAAGCAGCCGGAAAATGCAAAGAATAGCGGTGACTATAAAGCAGAAGGCAACACGGTTACAGTTTACAACTATGCCCCCGATGTGGACAAGCAGGTCTATAATACCAAAGAGAGCAACTACAAAAAGTTTGCAGACTGTGGCATTGACGATACGATTAAGTATCAGGTGAAAGTGGTTCTGCCAGAGAACTTTAACAACTTGAAAAAATTCATTCTGACTGATACACCAAAGGGTATTGTTGATAACGTGGATTCGGTTGAAATTTATTCTAAGTTGCCGGATGCTTCGAATTCCCAAGAGGAAAAACTTTCAAAAGGCACAGACTATACGGTTAAAAAGAATGGCGATGGCTTTGTAGTCACTTTTGATATGGGACGCGTTGGTGGATACAAAGGCCAGACGTTGTATGTGTGCTATACCGCAAAACTGAAAACAAATACAGATGGCACGCTGGCGGGTACGACGTCTACCACTGGTAACCCGAATACGATTGACCTGACCTATTCCAATAAAATCAATATTACCCCGGGCGAAGAGGACGAGAACAATAGCCACATTAAAGATGATGCGGTTGTTTACAGCTTTGAAATTGACGTAACGAAAACAGCGGACACGATCAATGGTGATGCTTTGCCGGGTGTAAAGTTTGATTTGTACAAGCAGGTTGAAAAAGGTAAAGATGCAAATGCATTGAAGGATACAACTGCAAAAAATTATGGATTTGATACAACCAATGCCGACTATGTTTTGGTGAAGAGCGACCTGACAACGGATGCTGAAGGCAAAATCAGCTATAAAGGCCTTGCAAACGGCACATATTGGCTGCGTGAAACCAAGACGGTTGATGGATACAATTTGTTGGCAAGCCCGGTTAAGGTTGAATTGAAACTGACCTACGAACTTGCTTGGGAAGAGAACAAGGAGTATAAAAACAATACCCTTGTAAAGCATGACTACAAGGTAAAGGAAGAAACCTTTGGAGAAAAGGCGACCCAAGGAGCAGACGGTAACAACTATGGTATTGCATCTGCTAACATCGTCAACAAGAAGGGCTTCCAGCTGCCTGTCACCGGTGGTTTTGGCACACTCCTGTTCAGCGGTATCGGCGTGCTGCTGGTGCTGGCCGGTGTGGCGGTGCTGTTCAGCATGAAAAAGAAGAACGACCGCGCTTAAAACCGCATGATGCAAACACCAAAAGATAATTAGAAGGGTAAACCCATAGGGGAAGGGCCGGGATTGGCTCTTCCCCTATGGTGGTTATGGGGGTATAATATAAGGCAAAGGGGATATGGCGGCGGGGTGGAATCCCTCCGGCCGCCGATGGCGGCCACCGCTCCCCTTCTGGCGCTTCGCGCCACCTCCCCCATCCCGGGGGAGTCTGTCTTTGACAAGGGCGGCTTGCGGGCCGATGCAGGCATCGGCCCCTGCAAATTGCCACAGATATTTCCCCCCACGAACAGAAAGGCACACCTATGGATACCACAGGCAAATTAAAACTTGGATTTGCGGCGCTGATGATTCTGTCGGGCATCGGTGTGGCGATGTACCCGGTCGTCAGCAACGCGGTGGCACAGCGCCATGCGTCGGCGGTCATTGACAGCTACGACGATACCGTCCAATCCATGGATACAGAAAAGCTCGATGCTGCAAAAGAAGCGGCCCGCAGCTACAACGAACAGCTCAGCAATGCCGTGGGCCGCGACGCGGCGGGCGAAGCCGCCGACACCGGCACAAGCTATGTAGACCTGATGGACGTGGGCGAGAGCCTGGGTTACATAAAAATCCCCAAAATCGACGTCAATCTGCCGATTTATGAGGGCACCAGCGACGAGGTGCTGCTCAAGGGCGTCGGCCATCTGGAAGGGTCGAGCTATCCGCTTGGCGGCGACAGCACCCACAGCGTGCTGACCGGCCACCGCGGCCTGGCCGAGGCCGTCCTGTTTACCGACTTGGACAAAATGCAGGAAGGTGACAAATTTTACCTGCACGTCATGGACGAAGTCCTAGCCTACCAGGTCGACCAGGTCAAGGTCGTGGAGCCGGAACACACCGAGGATTTGGAAATCATCCCCGGCGGGGACTACTGCACCCTTGTCACCTGCACGCCCTATGCCATCAACACCCACCGTATGCTGGTGCGCGGCGTGCGCGTGCCCTACAACGGCGAGGACGAGGACGCCGACACCCCGCAGGCCGTGCAGTACCAGGCATTGAACACCGGCAACATCGTCAAGCGCGTGGTGGACGCCTGGCCGTGGATCAGCGTGACCGGCAGTATTATCATCGGCGGCGAGGCACTGCTGCTGCTTTTGCTGCTGCACCGCTGCAAAAAGCGCGAGGAGGAAGACTGATGAAACGCCTGCTGCTGCAAATTTTTGCGTGGCTTGCCATACTGGTGGGCGCGGGGCTGATGCTGCAGCCGACGGTCAGCCAATACCTGACCCGCCGCAAAAGCACCGCCGCCGTGGAAACCTTTGTGCAGTCTGCCGCCGAGTCCGCTGCCGTGGCCGCTGACGACCATACTGCCGAAAACACGCGCCCCTACGCAGATTTATACGACGCACTGCAAGCCTACAACACGGAAATCTACGCCGCGGGGCAAAGCGGGCTGAAGGACCCCTTTGCCTACGAGACACCCGCCTTTGACCTGACGGCCTACGGCCTGCCCGATGATATGATCGCCGCGCTGTGGGTGCCGCGCCTGGATTTAGATTTGCCGGTGTATCTGGGGGCCAGCACCGAAAACATGGCCCGGGGCGGCGCACTGCTGGGGCAGACCTCGATGCCGCTGGGCGGCGCGAACACCAACACGGTCATTGCCGCCCACCGCGGCTACTACGGCGCGGAGATGCTGCGCAACGTGCAGCAGATACAGATTGGCGACAAAATCACCCTGACCACGCCGTGGGAGACCCTGACCTACCGCGTGTGTGAACTGAAAATTATACAGCCGGACGACATAAATGCGATACTGATACAGCCGGGACGGGATCTGTTGACCTTGACGACCTGCCACCCCTACACCCAGAACACCCAGCGCTACCTGGTCATTGCCGAGCGTGACCCCGACGCCGCCCCCGCCACCCATGAGGAAGATTTGGCCGAGTGCGCGGGCAGCTGGGACGCCGCGCCCCGCCAGGTGACGGTGGAAAGCCCCGACGGCACCGCCGCCGTGGAGGAGATCGCGCCCGAGAGCATCAGCCCGCTGCCGAACGAGGGCAGCGGCGAGGATGCGGGCGGGGCGTACTCCAACTGGATGATATGGCTGGAAAACAACGCCCTGTGGGCAGGAATTGTGTTAATTGCCGCCGTGGTGGGGTGCGGGCTGATCCTGCGCCGCCACAGAAAGGACTGACCGATGCAGACACGAGAAAAAGCGCTGGCCGTGACGGCCGAGGTGGGCAAGGCCGTACTGGGCAAGCCCGAAGCAATTTTGAAAACCATGATGGCAATGCTGGCCCGCGGCCATGTGCTGGTGGAGGATATCCCCGGCGTGGGCAAAACCACACTGGCCCAGGCGTTTGCCCGCGCTATGCAGCTGACCCAGAACCGCGTACAGTTCACACCGGACGTATTACCGTCTGATATTGTGGGGTTTTCGCTGTACCAAAAAGAGACCGGCAAGTTTGTTTACCACCCCGGCGCGGTGGCCTGCAACCTGTTTTTGGCCGATGAGATCAACCGTACCAGCGCCCGCACCCAATCCGCCCTGCTGGAAGTCATGGAGGAAGGTGCGGTGACGGTGGACGGCGTGACCCGCAAGCTGCCCCAGCCCTTCACCGTCATGGCGACGGAAAACCCGGTTGGCTCGATCGGTACGCAGATGCTGCCGGAGTCGCAGCTCGACCGTTTTATGGTCTGCGTGGTCATGGGCTACCCCGACACCGAGGCCGAAATGGAGATTTTGACCCGCCAGCCGCGCCACGGTCTGCTGGACCGCGTGCAGCCGGTCATGGACCAGAACGACCTGCTGACCATGCAGGCCGAGGTGGACAACATTTATATGAGCGAGGAAATTTTGCGGTATATCGTAGAGCTTTCCCAGGCGACCCGCAAGGACGCACGGCTGGCGCTGGGGCTTAGCCCCCGTGCGTCGCTGGCCGTGGCCGGTATGGCGCGGGCCGCGGCGTACCTCTCGGGGCGGGAGTTTGTCGTGCCCCAGGATGTGACCGCGATTTTTGCCGACACCGCGCACCACCGCCTGAGCCTGACCGAGCAGGCCCGCACCGGCGGGGAGACGGTGGAAAACGTGATCGCCGACGTGCTGCACACTGTGCCGCGCCCCCGCCCGGAGAAACCGACCCATGGCAGGTAAGGTGGGCTGCGGCCTGCTGCTGGCCGTGCTGTTTTGCGCCGCCGCGGTCAGCCGTGCGCCGTTTGTGGTGTTCCTGCTGGCGCTGGCGATGGTGTTCACCGCGTTTTTGTGGTGGGACGCCCGCACGCTGCGGCGGCAGGTGACGGCGGCCTTGCAGCTACCCGCCAAACCGGTGCGCCCCGGCGAGGCATTTGCCGTGACCGTGCACCTGCAAAGCGCCGGGCGGCGCACCGTGCCTGAACTGCGGGCCGTGCTGCGGGCCGAGGATGCCGAGAGCGGTACGGCCATCGAGCTGCCCTGTGCCGCCATGCTGGCCCCGGGCGGCCGCGCCGACCTGCGGGTGACGCTGCGGGCCGCCAAAAGCGGGCTGTGGCGGTTCAAACTGCAAAGGCTGACGGTGCGAGACCACTTGGGCCTGTTTGCGGCGGACTGCCCGCCGGACGGCCAAACGTGGGAGCTGTGCGTGCTGCCGCCCGCCGAGGGAGAGGCCGACGGCGCGGGCAATACCCCGCAGAACCGTGCCGAGCAGGAGAGCCGCGCGGGACAGGACATTGCCGACGGCGTCTACGACCTGCGCCCCTACCGTGTGGGGGATCCCTTAAAACAAATCCACTGGAAATTGACGGCCAAGGTGGACGAGCTGACCGTGCGGGAGCCGCTGGGCACGACCTACCGTGCCGACCCGGCCGGCACGCTGCTGGCCGAGGATGGCGGCACCCCGCCGCCCGTGCTGCATTTTGGGCGGGCGGCTGTGACCCGGCTGCGCACCCTGACCCGCCGCAAGGCCGCCGACCCGGACACCGGGCTGGAATTTGTGGACCGCGTGCTGCTGCCCCAGCAGGGTGCGGCGGCACGGCCTGTTCTGCGTGGCTGCGTGGATTTCTCGATACTTTTGCTGCTGACGCTGGGGCTGTGCCTGGCGGGGTGCTGGTGGGCCGTGGAACGCTGGAACTGGCCGGAATGG
>OLQR01001878.1_pt1 | contig 11034 bp, 8 predicted proteins | sample 1671881 | NCBI WGS metagenome assembly OLQR01 (sample SAMEA3136623, study PRJEB25190) | human gut metagenome | biome: human gut; feature: human-associated habitat; material: faeces | place: Austria | collected 2013 | reverse complement strand
TGGAACGGCCCACGGTCCGTTCCTGCTTGTCGGCGAAACTGTAGTTTCGCGACAGTCAGAGTGCTGCGAAACGCTGCAGCATCGCCGCGCACTCCGCGCGGGTAGCCGTTGCCTTGGGAGCGAGTGTCGAGGACGTTTTACCGGTCAGGATACCGTTCTTGACGCACCACTGCACCGCCTTTTCCGCATACGCGGAAACCGAGCCTGCGTCCGTGTAGGCGGACAGGTCTGCCGCGCCGTCCGGCTCACCGGCATAGCGGTACAGCATGGCGGCAAGCTGCTCTCGGGTGATATTTCGGTTCGGAGCAGAGCCATCGGATATGCCCTTGTTCTTCGCCCAGTTCATGCCCTTTTCATACCAAACCGTGCCGCCCTCTGTCGATTCACCGGCATAACGCGCCAATACGGTCATCAGCATTCCGCGGCTCATGGTCGCGCTCGGTGAGAAGGCGGTCGTGCTCGTGCCGTTCATCAGGCTGTTGCTCGTGACGTACTGCACCGCACTTGCAAACCAGCTGTTCTGCGGCACATCCTTGAAGCCGCCGACCGTGGCCTGACTGCCGTTCTGGTTCGGCTGACCGCCCTGACCCGGCTTAAACGTGCCCATCGAGCTGCTTGAATCAGTGGTACCCAGCTTTGCCTCTGCCGTGCCGACCGAGGTACCGTCCACCAGAACCGTGTACGTCTCGCCCTCCTTGATATCCGCCGAGGAGAAGATAACACTGCTCATCGAGCCGAGCGCGGTCGCGGTGTAAAGGGTCTTGCCGGAGGAATCCTGCACGGTGATAACGCTGCCCTCCTTGATGCCGAGGGCGCTCTCGCGGTTCGGCAGATTGCCGGACGGCTTGCCGTCCGCCTTGCCGCCGGAGGGCTTGGTCGGCGGCGTAAACGTGCCGTCTGTATTGCCGGAGAAATTCGGCGGGGTCATGGTGTTGCCGTTGCTGTCACTCGGCGGTGTCGGCGGATTGCCGTTCGTGCCGTCGTTCGTGCCGTCGTTCGTGCCGTTTGCGTCACTCGGCGGGGTCATGCCCTGACCGCCGCCCTGTCCGTTCGGGCCGCCGCCCATGCCGCCGGACGGCGAGGTCTCACCGACTGCGATATACGCCTGCGTGCCGGCGCTCGGCTCCATGCCCGCGCCGAACAGCGTGCCGCCGGACAGCGTGAACGTGCCGTCATAGTCAATCGCCGCGTCCATCATGGCATCCGCGCCGTAGACCTCCACTTTGCCGCCGGTCATGCTGATATCGTTGTTGGAGTCCAGACCGTCCGAGCCTGCGTCAATGTACAGGTCACCGCCCGCAATGCTGATGGCGTACTTGTCACTGTGCTCACCGAGCGTGCTGCTGGCGGCATTTACGCCGTCATCCGAGGCCACAACGTCAATATCGCCGCTGTACACGGTAACGGTCGTGCCCTCCAGACCCTCATAGCTTGCGGTGATGTTGATGCGCGGCGTACTCGTCGAGGACGCACCCTTGGTGCCGATTACAAGGTCGTTGTCCGCGTGAACGCCGTCGTCACCGGTCGCAAGGGTCAGCGTGCCGCCCGAAATCGTGACATCGGTGTTGGCGTGCAGCGCATCGTCCGCGCTGTCCACGGTCAGCGTGCCGCCGGTGACGGTCAGCGCGCCGCCCGCCTTAAAGCCCTTGCAGGAGGCGGAATCGTCCGTGAGCTCGGTCGTGTGGCCGCCGTTCGTCTTGACGTGAAACGTGCCGCCCGAAATGGTCAAATCGCCGTCCGCCTGAATGCCGTCCTCGGTCGCGTTGAGCGTCAGCGTGCCGCCCGAGATGGTCACATTGCCCAGCGAGGTCGTATCCGGGTTCTCGGTGTCGCCTGTGTCCGGAGACGCCTTGACCGCATCGCCGCCCGCGGTGATGCTCAGCGTGCCGCCGGTAATGTTCAGCTCATCGTCGCAGGACAGACCGTCGTTCGCGGCATTGATGTTCAGCTTGCCCTCCGCAACCGTAATCACTGCGTCAGCTGCACCCTTGATGCCGTTTTTCGCGTTGCCGTCAACGGTCAGCGTGCCCGTGCCGCCGATGGCGAGCGCGGCGCCGCTCTTGACCTTGACCGCCGCGTTCTCGTCGTTGGAGCCTTCGGTGTCGGCAACCGTGTTGATCGTGCCCGCCGCCGCCATCAGGGACGCCTCGGCGGTCTTGTTCAGGGTGATCGCCGCGCTGTCGTCATTGGTGAGCGTCAGACCGTTCAGCACAATGGTAACGCCCGTGACGCCCTTTTTGACCGTGATCGAGCCGTTATCGCAGTCGCCGGAGAACACATAGGTGCCCGCCGCCGTGATGGAAACGGTCGAGGAGGACACCTTCGCTCCGGCTGAAACTCCGGAGGAAGCCGCTGAGGCCGCAGCCGAGCCGGCGATCCTTCTGCCCGACAACTACATCGAAGATGCCCAGGCCGGCGTGACCGTCGTCGAGGAGATCCCCTCCGACGCCGACACCGCAGCCGCCGACGCTGCGACCGCCGACGCTGCGACCGACGCCGCCGACAACGACAAGCCCACCGCCTAGCGCGAAAATTTCCTGAGCAGCCTTCACGGCACTGGCAGCCAACCGCCAAAAGACCTCCCGCCTCCGGTCAGGAGGTCTTTTCTTTTGAGCACTTTTCTGACCACCCTTCCATGTAATTGCGATGCCGCCGTCTGCAGTGCCGGACAAAAACTGGGGGTTTGGTATCTTTGGGCGCTCTCGCTCTGGCAAGATGGTGGGGTGCTCCCGACGTACCAAGCCACCTCCACTGAGTAAGATAGTTGCCGAACTGCTTCGGAAAGGCAACGAGGCGGGGACTTAGCCGGCCGGGAGGGGGCCTATAATCGAATTGCGGGACGAAAGCGCGCCCAAGCGCGCCCGCAATCTGTGCGCCACGAGACGCGCCGCCGAAGCAGCGAGCAGGACAGCAACATCATCAGGGGTGAGAGGCATGAACCGCGAGAGGGAAATCGTCAAGGCGAGCATCTACGGCATTATCGGCAATGCGCTGCTCGTCGCCTTCAAGATGGCCGTCGGGTTCATGTCCCATTCCATCGCCATCATCTTGGACGGCGTCAACAACGCCACCGACGCCTTGTCCTCCATCGTCACCATCGTGGGCACCAAGCTCGCCGGGCGCCGGCCCGACCGCCACCACCCCTTCGGCTACGGTCGCGTGGAGTACCTCACGAGTGTCGTCATCGCCATCATCATCCTGGTGGCCGGCTTCATCTCGCTGCGCGAGTCCATCGACAAGATCATCCACCCCGGCACCCCCAGCTACTCGGCCATCACCATCACCGTCATCGTGGTGGCGATCCTCGCGAAGATCGCCATCGGCATCATGTTCAAGCGCTTCGGCGACAAAACGAACTCCGAGGCCCTCATCGCCTCGGGCATCGATTCCAACTATGACGCGGTGCTCTCGGCCGGCACGCTCGTGGTGGCGGCGGCCCAGAACTTCTGGAACCTGAACATCGACGGCGCCGTGGGCCTCATCATCTCGCTCGTGGTGCTGAAAGCCGGCTTCGAGGTGCTCGGCGACGCGCTCTCCCCGCTCATCGGCGGCCCCGAGGACAAAAAGCTCGTCGACGACATCACTGCCTACGCCAACAGTTTCCCCGACGTGCGCGGCACCTACGACGTGGTGCTGGACAACTTCGGCCCCAACGAGATTTTGGGCTCGGTGCACATCGAAGTGCCCGACGATATGTGCGCCCGCGACATCCACGCCCTCACCCGCCAGATCAGCGAAGGGCTCGCCGAGAAGTTCGGCATCCTCGCCACCGTGGGCATCTACGCCGCCAACACGACCGGTGCGTTCGCCCCTCTGCATGCCGACCTCGATGCCCTCGCGAAAAGCGACCCGGCGATCCTGCAGATGCACGGCTTCTACGTGGACGAGAAAACCTCGACCATCTACTTCGATTTGGTCATAGGCTTTAAGGCCGACGACGATGCCATCCGCGACAAAATAATCGCCCATCTGAAGGAAAAATACCCCGATTACACCTACAATGTCGTCATCGACCACGATTACGAAGACGATCAGCCAACGTAGGCGATCATGGGGAAAGGGGCGCACGATGGCGGGCGAGAGCCAGAAACTGAAGCTGCTCAACCTCGCCAAGATGCTCTACGAGCGCACCGACGAGAGCCACGGCCTCACCTGCCCCGAAATCATCGCCGGGCTGGCCGAGGCGGGCATCGAGGCCGAGCGCAAATCGGTGTACCGCGACTTGGACGCCCTTCGCGACTTCGGTCTCGACATCGCGAAGCTTCCCACGTACCCGGTCAGCTACGCCCTCGTCTCGCGCACCTTCACCGCCGCCGAGCTCATGCTGCTCACCGACGCCGTGCAGTCCTCGCGCTTTCTCACGGTTCGCATGGCCCATCGCCTCACCGAAGGCCTGGCGTCTCTGGGCTCCTGCCACCAGGCCGCCGCGCTTTCCAAGAACGTGCACGTGGAAGGCCGCATCAAGATGCAGAACGAATCGGTGTTCCACCACGTGGACACCTTGCACGAGGCCATCCGCCGCCACCGGCAGGTGGCCTTCCGCTACGTGAAGCACGACGTGAACAAGCGCCCACAGCCCCAAGGGGGCGGCCGCATCTACTGCGAGACGCCGGTGTGCCTCATTTACTCCGAGGGCTGCTACTACCTCATCGCCTACAACGAGAAGCACGACTCCTTCCCCAGCTACCGCGTCGATCGCATGCAGGGGCTGCGCATCACCGACGAGGCGGCCGTGCGCAACGAGCGCATCGCCACCTTCGACGCGGCGGCCTACACTTCTCGCACGTTCTCCATGTTCGGCGGCGAGACGACGCCGGCGACGCTGCTGGTGGAGGAATCGGTCATGAGCGCCATTATCGACCGCTTCGGCAAGGACGTGGAAAGCGCGCCGGTGGATGCGACCCATGCCCGCGTGCACGTCACCGTGGCCGCCAGCCCCGTCTTCTTCGGCTGGCTCGCCCAGTTCGGCACATCGGTGCGCCTGGAGGCCCCCAGCGCCCTGGCCCGCCAGTACGCCGACTACCTGAAAGATATCGCCGACAGCTACTAGCGCCGTCGCGCGCACCCGGACGGGGCAATCGCGCCCCCGTAGGGGCTGACCTTGGTCAGCCCTCCGCGAGCGGACCAACGGCGCACGACAAAACAGGGGCGACCAAGGTCGCCCCCTACGGGCCTATCTTAATGCACGACCTTCTCGATGAGGGACTGAAGACGGTGAACGTCGAGCGGCTTGGGAAGGTGCGCGTCCATGCCGCATTCCAGCGAGCGCTTGCGGTCCTCGGAAAACGCGTTGGCGCTCACGGCGATGATGGGCAGCGACGCGCGCAGAGGGTCGGGCAGCGCGCGGATGGCGCGGGTGGCGGCATAACCGTCCATGACCGGCATCTGAATGTCCATGAGCACCAAGTCGTAGGCGCACGCATCGGCCTCCTCGATCATCCCCACGGCCACCTCGCCGTTTTCCGCCGTGTCCACCGCATAGCCCGCGTCATCCAGAAGACAGCAGGCGATCTCGCGGTTGAGCTCGTTGTCCTCCACGAGCAGAATGCGGTGCACCGGGCCCCGCCCGCGGCTCGGACGCGGCACCTCGGCGGCCACGTCGGCGGGAGCCTGGCGGAAGGTGATGTCCACGGTGAAAGTGGAGCCCTCCCCCGGCGCGCTTTCCACGGCGAGCTCGCCTTCCATAAGATCGAGCACGTTGCGCACGATGGTGAGCCCGAGTCCCGTGCCCTGAACGCCCGAAGCCGTGGTGTTGCTCTCCCGTTCGAAGGGCATGAACATGCGCTCCATGAACGCGGGCTCCATCCCTACGCCCTTATCGGCCACGACGAAGCGGAAGCTGGCGAAGCCCTGGGGCGCGCCGGCGTTCTCGGCCACGCTGATGCGCACGGTGCTGCCAGCCGGCGAGTACTTGATGGCGTTGTCCACCAGCTGGGTGAGCACGTGGGACAGGCGCACGGCATCCACGAGCACGCGATCGTGGGCCAGAGGCTCAATGTCGCAGGCCAGGGTGACGTCGGCGCGGTCCGCCAGATCCACCATGTCCATGCGCGCCTGCAGAACCAGCTCGGAAAGCGAGCATTCCGCCTCGGCCAGCTGCACATGGCCCGCCTCCATGCGGCTGATCTCCAGCGTCTCGTTCACCACGTCGAGCAGCTGCTCGGAAGCGGCCAGAACTTTGTCGCTGTAGGCGCGCACCCGCTCGGCCTCGCCGCCATGGGCCGAGATGAGCGACGCGTAGCCCACCACGGCGTTCAGCGGCGTGCGGATGTCGTGGGACATGTTCGAGAGGAACGTGTTTTTCGCCACGTTGGCGGCCTCGGCCTCGGAAAGGGCGTTGCGCAGCATGGTACGGTGCTCGAGTTCGCGGGCATAGGCCTCGCGCAGCTGGGCGTTCACCGCCTCCAGCTCGTCGGCCCGCTCGCGCAGCTTGTCCGTGGCGTCGTTGATGAACACGTAGAAGAACTCGCCCGCGTCCAACGTGACGTGGTGGCCGTAGTCCTCTATCCAACGCACCGAGCCGTCGCGGCGGATGATGCGGTACTCCACGTAGTCCATGGAGTACCGGTCGGCCTGAATCTGACGGCTGATGGAGTGCTCCACGGCCTCGATGTCCTCGGGGTGCACCATGCCGGGGAAGGTGCCGCCCGTCAGCGCGACGAACTGCTCCTCGTCAGCGCAGCCGAAGATGCGCAGGCAGGCCTCGTTGACGTAGACCACCGCCTCGTCGCCATCAGCATGGTAGACGAAAAAGCCGCCTGGCATATGAGCGAGAACGTCGCCGATGTCGAGCTGGGCTAAAGCGGGGAATATGGAGGGCGCCGAGGTTGCCATGTGCTGCTTTCTTCTGTCGGTCGAAAAGGTGCTTTCCGTATGCTACCACGGCCGTTGCCCAGCGCCCCCGAAGCTGTCGATGAGCCCACGAATTTGTAACGAAAGAGAAACGTGGAAGGCTTACGAGAAATCGAACATGGCGGTGGAAAGGTAGCGCTCGCCCGTGTCGGGCAGGATGACGACGATGTTCTTGCCCACGTTTTCGGGTCGGCGCGCCAACTTCGCCGCCGCCGCCACGGCCGCGCCCGAGGAGATGCCCACGAGCAGTCCGTCATGGGCAGCCAGCTCGCGCCCGGCCTCGAAGGCCTCCTCGTCTTCGATGGCGATGACCTCGTCGTAGATAGCGGTGTCCAGCGTCTCGGGCACGAACCCGGCGCCGATGCCCTGAATCTTGTGGGCGCCGGCGCGGCCCTCGGAGAGCACGGGGGATCCGGCCGGTTCCACGGCCACCACCTGGATGGCCGGGTTCTGCGCCTTCAGATAGGCCCCGGTGCCCGAAAGCGTGCCGCCGGTGCCCACGCCGGCCACGAGGATGTCCACCACGCCATCGGTGTCCTCCCAGATCTCCGGGCCAGTGGTACGCTCGTGCACGGCCGGATTCGCCGGGTTGGAGAACTGCGAGGGAATGAACGAGTTCGGAATCTCCGCCGCCAGCCGCTCGGCCTCCTCGATGGCGCCCTTCATACCCTTGGCGCCTTCGGTGAGCACCAGTTCCGCCCCAAAGGCGCGCATGAGGTTGCGCCGCTCCACGGACATGGTCTCGGGCATGACGATGATGATGCGGTTGCCCCGCACGGCGGCGATGGCAGAAAGGCCGATGCCGGTGTTGCCGGAGGTGGGCTCGATGATGACCGTCTCGTCGTCGAGGACCCCGGCCTCCACGGCGGCGTCGATCATCGATTGGGCGGCGCGGTCCTTCACCGAGCCGGTGGGGTTGAACGACTCCACCTTCCCGATGAGCGTGGCGGGCAGCTCGTGGGCGCGCTCGTAGTTGGTCAGCTCCACCAACGGCGTATGCCCGATCAGCTCGGTGATGTTCTTGTGGACGGTCATGGCAGGTCCTTTCTGGTTGAGGCAAAGTCAGCTGCCGGTCGGGAGCGCGGGGTGTTCTGACCGAGCGAGTTCCGCAGATGGTATCGAAGGCACGGTGATGCGGGGAGGCGCAATGCCCGCTGCGCCTTCGATACCAGCGAGGACTGTCTGAGCGAATCAGAATTCCCCGCGTTCCCGACCGACGAGGAGGTGCATTGCCCCCATCCTACTGAATGCCCCCGCTTCGTCAACGCCCCGCGCCATAGCGGTTTCCGATGGCGACGCGGCCGAGAAAACCGTCGCGAACCGCCAAGTTCCCCCTTCCATCGTCGCTCGGCGGCCGTATAATACCTAGCAGTTCCCTAGACTTGAATCCTGACCCGCCATAGGAGCTTCCCATGACCCTGCAGCAACTTCGCTACCTCATCGCCATCGCGAACCACGGCTCCATCTCGGCGGCGGCGCACACGCTGTACGTGTCCCAGTCGAGCCTGTCGGTGGCCGTGCGCGACATCGAGCGCGAAACCGGCGTCACCATCTTCGAGCGTTCCAACCGCGGCATCACGCTCACGAGCGACGGCATCGAGCTATTGGGTTACGCGCGCCAAGTGGTGGAGCAGGCCGATCTCATGGAGCAGCGCTACTCCGGCCGCGGCGGCGAAGCGGCACAAAAGCTCTCCATCACCTCCCAGCACTACGCGTTCGTCGTGGAGGCGTTCCTGGAACTGGCCGAGGAATACGAGGGCACCAGTTACAACTTCAGCCTGCGCGAGACCCGCACCTCCGAGGTCATCGAGGACGTGCGCGACTTCCGCAGCGATCTGGGCGTGCTGTACCTCTCCACGTTCAACGAGAGCGTCATCGGGCACGCCCTTTCCGACGCGAACCTCTCCTTCAACCTGCTGTTCACCGCACAGCCCCACGTGTTCGTCAGCGACAAGCACCCCCTAGCCTCGCGCACCGAGGTGACCGTAGAGGATCTGGAGGACTACCCCCGCTACGCCTTCGAGCAGGGCGCAAACAACTCGTTCTTCTATTCCGAGGAACCCTTGGCCGAGCTGCCTCACAAAAAGTGCATCTCCGTGAGCGACCGCGGCACCTTGTCGAACTTGCTCGCCCATCACGACGGCTACACCATCTCCACCGGCGCGCTCTCCAGCGAGATGTACACCGGCATCGCCAGCGTGCCCCTGCAGACCAAGGAGCTCATGCGCGTGGGCTACATCGTTCACAACGAGCGGCAGCTCTCCCCCCTTGCCACCAGTTACATCGAGAAGCTGAGCCTGTTCGTGGAAGGCTACCAAATCGGCCTCGCCGGGCTGTAGGCCGAAGCAGCGCGGGCAGCATCCCCCTGCCTCTGTTCCCTCCCGGGCGGCCTAGAAAGTCCTCGCGATGGTGCCGCCGCCGAGGACGACGTCGCCTTCGTAGAGGACGGCGGCCTGGCCGGGGGCGGCGGCGCGTTGAGGTTCTTCGAAGGTGACCGTCAGCTCGTCGGGGCCGGTCTGCTCGGCTACCGCCAGCACCGGTCGCTGGCGGTAGTGAGTCTTCACCTGCACCTTGCGCGGGCCTTCCAAAACGCCTCCGCTGATGAGATTCACATCGCAAGCCACCACTCCTGAGCTGAGCAGTTCGTCTTTGAAGCCGACGACGAGCCGGTTGGCGGACGCGTCCTTCCCCAGCACGTACAGCGGCTCGCGAGCCGCCACGCCGATGCCCTTGCGCTGTCCAATGGTGTAGCGGATGAGCCCCGCATGCTCCCCGAGAACGCGCCCTCCCCGATTCACGATCTCCCCTGGTTCAAAAGCAATAGCAACCGAAGCAGCAACCGAACCCGACCCCGTAGGGGCGGACCTTGGTCCGCCCTCGGCCGCAACCGCCAAGGGCACGCACGGGGCCTCTCCCTCGCAGCAACGTGTCAGGCACCAGCCTTCGATGAACCCTGCGTAGTCGCCATCGGGCACGAAGCAGATGTCCTGGCTCTCGGGCTTCTCCGCCGTGACGAAGCCGTGGGCGCGGGCCATCTCGCGCACCTCGTCTTTGGTCAGCTCGCCTAAGGGGAACAGCATGTGGGCGAGCGTGTCCTGGGTGAGGTGGTACAGTACGTAGCTTTGATCCTTGGCGGGGTCGCTCGCCCGCAAAAGCTGCCAGCGTTCCGTGGCCGCATCCCAACGACGGCGAGCGTAATGACCCGTGGCCACGTAATCGAGCCCCATCTCACGACGGCGCTTTTGCAACGCCTCGAACTTCAGGAACCGGTTGCAGTCGATGCAGGGGTTGGGCGTGCGGCCGGCCAGATAGGCGTCGCAGAAGGGGCGCACCACCGCCGCATCGAAACGATCGCGCAGATCGAAGGCGTCGTGGGGAATGTCGAGACGCCGGCACACCGCCCGCGCATCTTCCACATCGCGCGCCGACCCGCACGTCGACTCCTGGTCGTTCCGTAAGACCATCGTCGCGCCTCGCACGTCGTGGCCGGCTTGCCGCAACAACAGCGCAGCTACCGAGGAATCGACGCCGCCGCTCATGGCCATCATGACCGAGATGCCTTCTTTTTCCATCCGCTTATCCATGATGGGCATCATAGCATGATGCTCGTGAACTATGCTGAGACCCATGCAGGGGTACGGAGGATGTCCGCACTTGGACATTCCCGTTGAGAGGGCCTCGCGCCCAACCCTTCGAACCTGTCAGCTAACACTGTCGTAGGGAGCATGCTCACCAAGCACAAGGGGCGCTTCCTGCGGGGAGCGCCTTTTTTGGCGCAACTCGCAGCCAGTACTCCGGCTTCCGGAAAGGAATCGTCGTGATCGAACCTTCCACCAATCCCACCGCCCGCACCGAGGCGGAACTGCGAGCGCTCATGGCCCGTGCCGTGCACGAGGTGCGCGAGACGAACCCGCTCGCACCTTCCATCACCAACACCGTGACCCAGAACTTCGTCGCCAACGCCCAGCTGGCCGTCGGCGGCTCGGCGGCCATGGTGTATTTGCCCGACGAGGGCGAATGCGTCGCCGCCCTGGAAGGGGCCGTGTACATTAACCTGGGTACCCTGCTGCCCGTCTACGAGCAAACGGTTCCCGCCACGGCGCGGGCCTGCGCGGCGACGGGCAAGCCTTGGGTGCTCGACCCGGTGGGCATCGGCATCGGCAGCCTGCGCACCCAGCTCAT
>OLQR01001875.1_pt1 | contig 11076 bp, 8 predicted proteins | sample 1671881 | NCBI WGS metagenome assembly OLQR01 (sample SAMEA3136623, study PRJEB25190) | human gut metagenome | biome: human gut; feature: human-associated habitat; material: faeces | place: Austria | collected 2013 | reverse complement strand
ACCGATGATGACAGAGTTGCAGTCTGTTGCCTTACCAACTTGGCCAAGGAACCATCCCTTGCTTTTTATTAACTTAAAGCTTGTTCATTATACTAATATATCAGCATAAAGTCAATACACATTTACTGTTTTTATAGCTTTTTATAGCTTTTTATAATTTATTATAATTATTTTTTACAATTATCCACAAAATCTTTAAATAGTTTTAAATGATCATCACTTTTTTTATAAATCATTTCTGAATGCCATTGATATCCTATCACATACTTTTTATCTGGTAGATAAACAGCTTCTACTAATCCATCATCAGAATAAGCCATTGGCTTTAATGCTGGAGCAAGTTGACAAATAGCTTGATGATGACAACTATTCACCATTAAAGTTTCTTGATTTAAGATGTCTTTTAAAGGTGTATTTTCAACAATTTTTACTTGGTGACTTGGATGATCATAAGGAGCAGGTTGTCGATGAATACATGTAGGATGAAATTGTTGATCTAAATCTTGATAGAGTGTTCCACCTAAACATGCATTTAATAACTGAATACCTCTACATATTCCTAAAACAGGCTTATCGGCCTCTAAAACATATTTTAATAGCTTTGGTTCCATTTCATCTCTTTTTTGATTTAATTTTCCGCAATATTCTGCTTTTGCTTGATGATAAAGTTCAGGATTTAAATCATCCCCTCCCGCAAAAATAAATCCATCAAAATAATGAGCCGTTTCTTTTAAAGAAACATCATCATTAACTAAAGAAAGCATAACAGGAATACCACCTGCTTCAATAACCCCATCCATATACCCTGGATGCATCCATAAACTATCTCTTTCTTGATCATATAAAGGAACAATCGCAATTACTGGTTTATTCATCATAAGTATCTCTTTTTCATCGTTTTTTAGCATTATAACACAACTTATTATTTTATGCTATAATAAAAAACGAGGTGAAAAAAAATGATTGATCAAGAACAAGCTGCTAGAACATTGATCAATTTGATTGATGTTGTTCATCAAGAAAATTGGGTCTTATTAAATAAGGAAGATATGGCAAGTAAAACCGAAGAGTATTACATCAACTTCTTTAAAGAACATCATTTAGAAGAAGCAATCGATGAAATTAAAGCTGTGACAGAAAAAAACAAATCTTTTTTTCAAAGATTTGTTAATCATGAAGAAGTTGACGCTAAAGAAATGCGTGATTTTATGGAACCTTATCGTTTTATCAAAAGTAAATATATATTAAAGAAAAGCTCAAAGTCCTAAGACCTTGAGCTTTTATAATTAAAATTTACATTTTTCTAAATGCCAAATATCTTCTACATATTGTTCAATTGTACGATCAGATGAGAAGAATCCACTCTTAGCAATATTTACTAAGCAAATTCTAGCCCATTTAGCACGATCTTGATATAATTCTACAACATGTCTTTGTGCATTAGCATATGATTCGAAATCAGCTAATAAGAAGTATTCATCATTTTTATTCATTAATTCATCATGAATAATTTTAAATTCTTCTGGATTACTTGAGAAAGTACCATTAGTCAATGAATCAATAGCACGACGGATTTTTAAATCATTATTATAATAATCCCATGCACGATATCGATTATTCGCTTTTAAATTCTTCACTTCTTCATCTTTTAAACCAAAGATTTCACAATTATCTAATCCTACTAATTCAGAAATTTCTACGTTAGCTCCATCTAAAGTACCTATAGTAATAGCTCCATTCATCATGAATTTCATATTACCAGTACCACTTGCTTCTTTACCAGCTGTAGAGATTTGTTCTGAAACATCAGCTGCAGGCATGATTTTTTCTGCTAAAGTAACTCCATAGTTTTCTAAGAAAACAACTTTTAAGTATTTATTTGTTTCAGGATCATTATTAACTACATCTCCAACTGCATTAATTAATTTAATAACTTTTTTAGCGAAGTAATAAGCACTTGCTGCTTTTGCTCCAAAGATGAAAGTATGTGGATAAATACGGAAATCGGGATTAGATTTCATTTCTTGATATAAATAAATAACATGTAAAATATTTAATAATTGTCTTTTATATGCATGTAATCTCTTAACTTGAACATCAAAAATACTATCAACATCTACTTCAATACCATTATGTTCTTTAATATAATCAGCTAAGATTTGTTTTCTTTCTTTTTTAACTGCTAAGAAACGATTTTGTAAAATTGGATCATCAACATGTTCCATTAAGTTTTCTAATTGAGCTGGTTTTTTGATCCATCCTTTACCAATTGTTTCATTAATCAATTCACTTAATTGTGGATTACAATAAGCTAACCAACGACGATGAGTAACCCCATTTGTTTTATTATTAAATTTATTTGGATAAAGTACATTGAAATCATGTAATTCTCTTTCTTTTAAGATATCTGTATGAAGTCTTGCTACCCCATTGACACTAAAACTTCCAGCAATTGCAAGTCTTGCCATATAAACAGTACCATCTCTTAAAATCATTGTACGATCAACTAAATTTTGATCATGATTACTTACTTCTTTAGCAAAACCTACAAAACGACGATGAATTTCTTCAATGATTTGATATACACGTGGTAATAATGTTTGCATTGTACTAATTGGCCAAGTTTCTAAAGCTTCAGCTAAGATCGTATGGTTTGTATAAGCAAATGTTTGTGTACAAATATCCCAGGCATCTTGCCATTCATAACCATGATCATCAATTAATAAACGCATGAATTCAGGAATACATAATACTGGATGTGTATCATTTAATTGAATAACATGTTTTTCATGGAAATTATCTAATGATGGATAATTTCTTAAGTGTGCTTTGATGATTGCTTGGATACCTGCAGAACAGAAGAAATATTCTTGTTTTAAACGTAACATTTTTCCTGCTGGTGTAGAATCATCTGGATATAAGTTTTGACAGATACTTCTTACATCTTCGATATATCTTTGGAAATCATGATTACTTGGGAAATCTTCACTTGGTTCAGCTGACCATAAACGCAAAGTATTTGTATTTACTGTATCATTTCCAATTACAGGGACATCATAAGGTACTGCATAAATTGTTTCAGCATCAACATGTTTCCATTTTCCTTCATTTTCATCCCAAATCACTTTACCAAAGAACTTAACTGGTACTCTATGTTTTGGTTTACGAACTTCCCACATAAATCCAGTTTTCATCCATTGATCAGGTAATTCTACTTGATAACCATTTTCAATTTTTTGTTTAAATAAACCATATTCATAACGAATTGTATTTCCATGTCCTGGATAATCTAATGAAGCAAGTGAATCCATAAAGCATGCAGCTAAACGTCCAAGTCCCCCATTACCTAAACCAGCATCACTTTCTAATTCTTCTAAATCATGAATGTTAATTCCATAATCTTCTAAACCTTCTTTAGCGATTTCATAGATCCCTAGATTCATCATATTATTAACTAATAATCTTCCCATTAAAAATTCCATTGAGAAATAATGCATTTGTTTTTGTTCATTATTTTGAACAATAGCTTTACTAGCTGCCCAGTTTACTGATGCATAATCTCTTACCATTGTTTCAAGAACCATGAATTTTTCAGTAATATGAGCTTCTTCAACAGTACGCCCATAAGACTCAATAATTCTTCTTGAAAATTCAAATTTAAATTCTTCTTTGTTTTTAAACATTTTCCCGTCTCCTCAATATTACTCTTACGTGACCATCATACTTTATTTTTAGTAGATTGTCACTCATAAAAATATTTTTACATTGATAAAATCTTATTTTTTCCAAATAAAATAGAGTATCTAAACTACGGATGCTCTATTTTATGAACAACTTATTTTGTTTTCTTAGTTACTCTTTTTGTTTTCTTTGGTGTTTTCTTTGTTGTTTTCTTTGTTGTTTCTTTTTTAGGTTTCACTTCAAAGATACATGCACTAAATGGTGCTAATTTTACTTCAATATAATGATCTTTATTTAACAATTTTGTTTTTTCATTTGGTTTTGTTTTCTTAGAGCGAATTGCTCTTGGATTAATGATATTCTTTCCAGAATATACAGCTTGATCTGTATTTAAAATTTCTTTATAACTTCCTTCAATATTAACTGGTACTTTGTATTTTTCATGCGTATTACCAACAAAATTCATCACTGCGATAATCGCATTTCCTGCTTTATCTTTTCTTTCAATTGCGAAAACACATTGATCATGATCATCAACAACAAGCCATTCAAAGCCTTTTAAATCATAATCCATTTCATATAAAGCTGGATATTTCAAATAAATTTCATTGAGTTTTTGAGCGAAATGATGGAATGCATCATGATCAGGATATTTTAAAATATCCCATCCTAAAGATTTAGATTCATCCCATTCTTTATATTCAGCAAGTTCATTTCCCATAAAGTTCAATTTCTTACCAGGATGTAACATCATATAAACATACAATGCTTTTACTTGTGCCAATTTATCTCCATGTAATCCCCACATTTTATTAATAATCGTCGCTTTACCATGAACAACTTCATCATGCGAAAACTCAAGTAAGAATCTTTCAGAATAGAAATAAGCCATTGAGAATGTAATAAAACGACTATCATATTGACGATAAACAGGATCTTCTTGGAAATATTTCAATGTATCATTCATCCAACCTAAATCCCATTTATAATCAAATCCTAAACCATGTTCACCCACTGGTTTAGTAACACCTGGATAATCTGTTGAATCTTCTGCAATCATCATCACAGTTGGATGGTACCCAGACATATGTCCATTTAAACGTTTCATCCATTCCATAGCACCAATATTTTCACCTAAGTTTTTATTACCTTCATAATAAATAAGATTACTTACAGCATCAAATCTAAAACCATCAATATGATAATATGTTGCAAAGAATTCTACAGAAGATAATAAGAAACTTCTTACTTCATTTTTACCTAAATCAAAATAAACACTATCCCATGGACTATAACGACGATTATAATCATTATAATCATAAACAAATCCACCATCATACATATGTAATCCATGTGAATCTTTAACGAAATGTGCTGGCACAAAGTCCATAATAACACCAATGCCTTCTTGGTGGCAGGCATCAATAAATTTCATTAATTGTTTAGGTTGACCATATCTCGATGTTGCACTATAAAAACCAGTTGCTTGATATCCCCAAGAACCATCAAATGGGAATTCAGTAAGTGGCATAACTTCTAAATGTGTATAGCCCATCTTTTTTACATAGGGAATAATTTCATCTATTAATTCTTCATAAGAATAATATTCACCATCGTCCCCTTCACCTTCACTTTCTCGCTTCATTTTCCATGAACCAAGAGAAGCTTCATATATATTAAGTGGGCAATCATAATTTTTAGTTCTATTTTTTATCCATTTGCTATCATGCCAACGATAACCTTCCATGTTATAAACTTTTGAAGCAGTTCCTGGTCTTAACTCACTAAAATAAGCATATGGATCTGCTTTATCAATAATATCTCCTTGAGGAGTTTCAAATCTAAACTTGTACATGTCAAATTCTTTGACACCTTCAACAAATATTGTATAAATACCACCATTATTATATCTTTCCATATAACAAGGTGTTTCACCCCATTGGTTAAATTCTCCTACAACTTGTGCACTTCTAGCATTCGGCGCATATGTTGTAAAACGTACACCTTTTTTACCTTCATGAGTTTCAAAATGTGCACCAAATATTTTATAAGCTTGTAAACAATTTCCATCATGGAAAGTGTGAATTAAAAAATTATCAAACATATATTTATCTCCCCTTTATGTCATTTATTATAACATATAAATGACCAACATTCACTAAAAAGTTAGCGCTTTCATTTTTATTTGCTAAACTTTTTATCAAATAAAAAAAGAAGCTAACAGCTTTCCGCTATTTCTTCTTTTTTTCTACAATTTCTTTAATATAAAAAGCTAACATATACGGCATTTTTTCTTCAAATGAATCCAATTGACATTCTGTCAGTTCTTTTATCTTATTAAGTCGATAATTGATAGTATTACGATGCATATATAAGCTTTCAGCCATAGCTTTTTGATTACTATCGAATTTTAAATATTGATAAAGAGTCTCTTCTAATTGAGTATTATGCTTTTGATCATAATCTATCAAAACACCTAACATACTACGATACATTTGTCTTAAAATACCTTGATCTTCAATAATAAACAATAATTGATAAACACCCATATCATCAAAATAAATTTGTGGATAATTAAATTGTTTAGCCATCTTACAAGCTGCAATAGCCCTTTTATAACTTAAAATCATATTTCTAAAATCCACCATCTTTGAGCCAATTCCTAAATGTAATGTATAATGCAAACGTTTTTTAGCTCTTTTATACATTTCATTAATAACTTCTACAAGAGCACTATCTTCTAAGTTATTAAAAATCATAATATAATAACCATCAAACCAGAAAAAACTATAATTTCCTTCAACTTTTTCAAAACATAATTCTAGCTGAAACTTAATACTTCTTCTTTCCATCATGCCTAATTCTTCATCGGTTTCTACAGAAATAGCCATTACTTGAAAATCATTTTCCACATCAAAATCACCTGCTAATTTATTTCTAGACTCTTCAATAATTGCTGGATTAATCAGTGTGTCCATAACAGTTTGATTAATATACTTATCATCTCTTTCTGCACGTAAACAATGATATGAAAAATCTTTGATCATATCAGCAATATGCACTTCCCAAGGAACCACTAACAAAGGAAAACTTAATTCATTACAATAATCAATAATTTCTTGATCGATATCAAAAATATATTTTCCCGTATTGATAACAAGTCCCACACTATGATATTTAACAAGTTGTTCAATGAATTCTTTTAATTTCTTTTGGCTTTGAAATCCTAGACCTGTTGTTACAACTAGTTCTTTACCCCAAAGTTGTTGTAAAATCGTTTTATCTTCGACCATTTGTACCCAGGTCATGGCATTAGAACATCCATCCTCACCTGCAAGTAATGTCATTTTATAATTCTTTTTAAATTCTCTTAAAGCATCATCTATTGTAAATCCCATATCATCACCACCGTCTATTTTACACTATTTGTGCACATTGCACAAATACTTATAATTCTTTTTAGGATACTTGTCTCTACTCAATTCGTCATATTTCGCTATAATAAATGTGTAATAAAAAATGAAATGCAAATAAAAGAGATATCCCATAATATTTATATCTCTCATATATTTTACGATTTTCAGTAATAGTTTCCCAATATATTAATTTTTTATTACTCGATTCCCTATATATAAATAAAGAAGATCATTCCCCTAAATGATCTTTTTTATTTGTTTATGATTATTATCCTAAAAACACATTAGTTATGTTTCTAATGTGTTTTTTTATTAAAAAATACTCTAAAAGCCTTATAAACTGTACATTTTCAACAAACTTGTTTTGACATTAGCGTCATTTATTAAAAAAAGTAAGCGCTTTCTATGGATTTTATAACATTTTTTATGTATCATTATATGTAGGGAATCCAAAGGAGGTATATTATGGATACATTGAATATCGAAAAATATGGTTTTAATCATACAGGAAACATTTTTAGAAACAATCCGCCTGGTGCGCTTGTAGAAAAAGCTTTACTTCATAAAGAAGGAAGACTTTCACGTGCTGGTGCTTTATGTATAGAAACTGGAGAAAGAACTGGTCGTTCTCCAGATGATAAATATATTGTTGATACACCTGCTGTTCATGATTTAATTGCTTGGGGAAATGTTAATCGTCCTGTTTCAGCAGAAGTTTTTGACCAAGTTTATGATCAAATGATTCAATATTTAAATGATAAAGATTTATATATTTTTGATGGCTTTGCAGGAGCTAATCGTAAATATCAATATGGTTTTAGAGTTATCAATGAAAAAGCAAGTCAAAATTTATTTATTAGAAACTTACTTATTCGACCTAAAAAGGAACAATTAAAAGATTTTAAAGAAGACTTTTTGATTTTAGTTGCTCCTGGATGTAAAGTAGATTATAAAAAATTAGGATTAAATAGTGAAGTCGCTATTATGATCAATTTTGAAAAACAAATTATTTTAATTGCGGGCACAGGGTATTCTGGAGAAATCAAAAAATCCGTCTTCTGTGTTATGAACTATTTACTTCCACAAAAGAAGATTTTTACAATGCATTGTTCTGCCAATATGGGAATCGACGGTGATACAGCTTTATTCTTTGGATTATCAGGAACTGGAAAAACAACACTTTCAGCCGATCCAAACAGACGATTAATTGGTGATGATGAACATGGTTGGTCTAGAAATACAATCTTCAACTTTGAAGGTGGATGCTACGCTAAATGTATCAACCTTTCAAAAGAACATGAACCTGAAATTTGGAATGCCATCCGTTTTGGTGCTGTAACAGAAAATGTTAAATTATTTGAAGATACACGTATTATTAATTTTGATGATGGTTCTATCACAGAAAATACACGTGTTGGTTATCCAATTGATTATATTCCAAATACTGTTTCATCAGGAGTTGGACCTATTCCACGTACTATTTTCTTTTTAGCAGCAGATGCTTTTGGAGTTTTACCACCTATTTCTAAACTTGACCGTAACGCTGCTATCTATCACTTTGTTTCAGGTTATACAAGCAAACTTGCTGGAACTGAAAATGGTGTTACTGAACCAGAAGCAACATTTTCAACATGTTTTGGAGAACCATTTTTCCCATTAGATACAGCTTTATATGCTCACCAATTTGGACGTCGTGTAGAAAAATCAGGAGCTAATGTTTTCTTGATCAACACTGGATGGACTGGTGGCTCTTATGGTAAAGGGCATCGTATTCCATTAAAATATACACGTGCAATGATCAATGCTGCTTTAAATGGTGACTTAGATTTTGTGGAATATGTCAAAGAACCATTCTTTAATCTAAAAATCCCAAGAAGTTGTCCAGGTGTTCCAGCAGAAATGTTGAACCCTAAAAATACTTGGTCAAACAAACGCGAATATGATAAAACAGCTAAAAAGCTTACAAAAATGTTCCAAGAAAACTTTAAAAAATATGATTTACCTAGTACTGTTGTTAAAGCCGGACCTGGTATTCATAAATAAAAATAACGGATATCTCATGAGATATCCGTTTTTGTATCATTTAATCATTTCTTTAATTATTTGTAAATTTTTGTTTTCTATTAATGTTTTAAAAATCTCATTATATTGTGACAATGTTAAATTTTCTAACATTAAAATATCTTCTTGAGGATATTTACTTTTAAAAAGCATCAATGTATTTTCTTTGGCTTTAAGAAGTTCGCCTTCTTCTTTTCCTTCTTGTCGTATTCTTACTTTCTCTTGATGATGTTGTATCTTGACAAGCTGTCTTTTACTCGCTGCTAATACAAGTTCTTCATCTTCATTGAACTGATCCATCTTTTCTTTCATCATGATAACCACCTCACTGTTTAATGACATTATATCATCTGTTATCCCATGATATAAAGTATAAATAGCTAATTCTATCTTGCTCCCTTTTTCTCTTACAACAGCATCAATAAATGGAAGATAGATATTGTGATGAGTCAGCAGATTATACTTTCTGACATGGTTTAGTTGATTACGTGGCATGTAGGTATCGATCAAGAGAAGATTGTCTCTGTCAATATCATTGACAAAGAGAATGGTACAGACTTCATGGACATTTTCACTGTATAAGAGATCTCCTCGATTGACTTGATGATCTATCATTCTTGCTTCATAGATTTGAAAACGATAATGAACTTCTTTAGTAAGTGCACTGTTTTGCATTTCAGTGTCGATTAATTTTCCTTCATCAGTTTTCACTCAGACATCTAAAACCATATCTTTATCACTTAGATGTTCAGGATTGACTTCACTGTTTAAGACAAAGAGTTCCTGACATTTAATACCAGTGATTCCTTCAATAATGATTTTAAGTAAATAATAGCAGTGAGAATCATTGAGATCACTCAACATAAATTTAAAGACAAGATCATTTTTAAAATCGGTAATTCTTTTAGGTTTGATTTTTGTTTCCATAGTTTCTCCCTCCACTATTTATATAGACAACAAAAATCATTTTTCTTTTAAAAAATAAAAAAACGAAATAATTTTGTTATTTCGTTAACATCTTTTTAGCTGCTTGATACATTTTTTCATAATTTACAGTTTCACAAGTTCTACAATATCCTATTTGTAAATCCATATTTTCAGAAATATCAGATAATTTCTTTTGTGAAAACATTCTTAGAAGTTCTTCTTTTCTTACATAAGCAAGTTCCTTAGACATCATATGATTAACAAAACATACAAATTCATCTTGATCAACACGCCCTAATATATCTATATTTTTAAAATTCATGGAAATGAAATCACTCATTTCTTTTACTAATTCATCTCCTCGATGACTTCCTTCTTGTTTGTACACTTCTTCTAAACCCTTTAGCTTAAATACAAACAAAATTTTTTGACCTGTTTTATTTTCATCTAATTTTTCATCAATAAGCCATTTAGCAGTATCAAATTTATATATCTTTGTTAAATCATCAATTTGTTGATTATTCATTAAAGATTCTCGTAATTTCTTTAATTCTTTCAATCTTAAATAATTACTTGCTGCATTTTTTACTCTTTGTAAAACTACTTCTTCATAAATAGGCTTTTGAATACAATCATAGATACCATAATCAAAAGCTTGTATTAAATCTTTAGGATTATCGCTTGCTGTTAAAGCAACAATAGGAACTTGTGACAATCTTTTATTCTTTTTTATTTGTCTAATCAAATCCATTGTCCCTGGCATAATTAAATCAATCAACATAACATCAAATTGATAATCTTCATCTTCAATTATTTTTTTAGCGTCAGCTATATTTTTTGATAATGTGATTTGAAAGTCATTTTCTAATAATTTTTGTAATAAAATCATATAAATCGTAGCATCTTCTACTAAGAATAATTTCATAAACATCACATTCCTCTCGCCTTTATTATATATCAAAAATATACTTTTTATAAAATAATTTTAATT
>OLQR01001866.1_pt1 | contig 11102 bp, 8 predicted proteins | sample 1671881 | NCBI WGS metagenome assembly OLQR01 (sample SAMEA3136623, study PRJEB25190) | human gut metagenome | biome: human gut; feature: human-associated habitat; material: faeces | place: Austria | collected 2013 | reverse complement strand
GTGGTCGCAAGATCGTGTGGGTTCAAGTCCCATCTCCTGCATTCTTTTTTTGTCTTAATATGTTAAATAATATCCCGCAGCATCTCATCTCAAAGATTCTGCGGGATTTTTATTACATTGCAGTCAGAGAAGTATCGGTGACTCTCTTATTATTTACTTCTGATCTGATAAACATCCACATTTCCGATTGTCTTTATAAACACTGCCTGTGCACTGCTGTCATAATACTGACGGATATACTTCAGTGTCAGGTCAATATTATCATCCACCAGATAAATGCTGTCATTGTTGATCACATCTCTGTAAGGATTTGTGATCCCATGCGCCTCCATCTCCTGCGTATATCCAGGTGTCCGGCATTCCCATCCGCCAAACCAGTACACATTGTCCAGAAGATTCTCCGGCATCCGGTCAAACGGACCATAACATACGATCTCAGAAAGCATTCCACTCTTTGCCAGATACGTATGCTCCTTATCTGTTCCGAGCGTTTCCAGAACTGCCCTCTGGCTCACTCTTGCCTCCGGGATAGTCGAAGTCATGATCCTCCAGTCTCTGTACATCAAAAACTGCCCTGCTGCCACACATACTATGCACAATACCACAGACATCTTCGCATCCATATGCCTGAGTTTTCCTGCTGAAATGATCCACAGCATCACGAGACATGCGCTGAACCACAGACCGACATCGACACGGTTCACCATATACCGCCCCTGATAATACAGGTAAAAATATACCGCCATGAGCATCATCCACTCTGCCAGCACAGAAAGTACGGAAAAGATATCTTTCCGTCCCCGGATCAGCCAGACCAGCACAAAAACAGCAAAAACATAAAACATCGGCATTTTGAGAAGATCAGAAGGATACCGCTTCAGAAATGCCGTCACAGTCTTTCCTGTCAGCGGACGCTTCTGTTTCAGATCCACCAGTTTCTTCATGACATCTGTATTAAATTTCTCTGTGTCATTGAAATTCCAGCTTCGGTACAGTTCATAGGCATCCCTGCTGATCCCGAGTTCTTCATAAATTTCCTGATTGCTATCATAATCCGGAAATCCATAGTCCAGAAGCCTGGAACGAAACTGGTTGAACTCCTGGTATTCTTTCCACTCCGCACTCTGGTAGTTTGAAGCATCCCATCTGTCCACGCCAAACACACACGCCAGAAGGACTCCAAATGTCAAAACACACAGTCCCAGTCTGCGAAGTTTCCTGCCCTTATATTTCCTGAGATCAAATAAGAAAAGAAGTCCTGCTCCTGCCATCAGACCGCAGCTTGCCCAGAACTGGTCCTCCCGGTACATATAAGCCATAATTCCGAGGCAGATACCAAAGACAGCCTCAGCCCAGGACCATCTCTCCTTCTCCAGCACATAAAGCAGTAAAAAAACGGATGCCGCCGCTGCAATTCCTGCTGTCTTGGTAAACTGCAGATGAATGTATCCTTCATAACCAAATCCACATACAAGGATCAGAGAAAGACACAGGCCGGAAATTCCTTCCAGCCTGTTCATTAATACATAAGTCACTGCAGTAAATGCCACCAGAAGAATCACATACTGAAAAATCGTGTACCACGGCAGTCTGCCTGTCACTGCGTACAGAAACCGGTAGATCACACCCAGCCCGTAATTCTGAAATACCAGGTGTGCATCCTTCACTCCTCTCAGTCCGCTTCCAAGTTCTGCAAAAACAATATCATCATTTGTCTCAAACGATGGGCGCATTACCAGCACCATCGCAAACAGCACCAGAAGATTTGCAGCCAGTGCCATGGATATTTCTTTGCATTTCTGTTTTAAATTCATTCTGTCATTTCCTGTCAACTTTATTTGTTCAGATAATTGTATACTGTTCCCGAAATACTTTTGATGCGCGGGATCGCATAGCCTTCACTTCCGGTTCTTGAAAATACACAGATCACATAATCTGTCTTTTTTCCAAAAACAATTGCCATGTCATGGTCAACACTTGAAGTTTCTCCTGTCTTGTTTGCAACTTTGACTCCCGATGGAAGCCCTGACGGGATCTTCCATCTTCTTGTCTGTCTCAGAAGAAGGTTCAGCATTGCTCTGGAATAGCTGGATGACACACAGGTTCCATTATAAATACGCTCCAGAAGAACTCCGCAGTCCTTTGCAGAAGATACATTGCTGCTGCCATCACCGACATAAGAAGAAGCTGCCGGATGAAGGCTGTGATGACAGCCTGTCTCAGTGTAGCCTTTGGCACTCAGATAGCGGTTAATCGTCCTTGCACCATCGAGGAAACTTCTGGATTTGCTGTTGTATCGGATCAGCTGATTGCATGCCTCATTATCACTTACTGTGATCATATCTGTCAGAAGGCTTTTTACAGTTGCATTATAGCTTAAATTTCCCCGCTTGATCTGGTCGAACGTCGATGCCATGACAAATGCCTTGATCGTACTCGCCGGATACATTTGCTGGTCATTCAGATTGATCACGCCGCCATTCTTAAGGTCTTTGACATAAACGGACCAGGAACCGCCGTAGCTGTTCAGCATCTGACTCAGTTTCTTCTTGAGACTGTTCAGTTTCATATCCTCTCTGGAGCATTTATGCCCCTCAAAGTCCACGTAACTTCCGTCCGGTACTTTCTTACTTCTGGCAATAGTTCCGTCTGACTGAAGATAATAGCCGTATCTCCAGCAGTTCTCATAACGCTTGCCATAAGGTGTGAGTAGATACTTCTTCCCTCCGACAGTGATCCAGCCTTTCTTCCGGTAGAGACTTCCGTTCTGTCCGCCAAAATAATAGGTTCCCTTAAACTGCTTTCTGCCAAGTGTCGTGTTTACCTTGTGGAAATGTTTGCCTGTACAGAGACGTCCTCTGTTGTCAAACATATAGTAGCCACTCTTTAATCGGTTCCCTGCTGGTACTTTGACGTAGTTGAAACCGCCGACACTTCTGCCATTCTTGTCCCTGAGCCACCAGTTATAGCCTGTATCAAGGATATATCTCCCACTGGAACCCACCAGTTTGATCTTTACCGTCTTTTTTGTCGTTGATGCGGCCTGTGTTTCTGATGCCGGGACTGCCACAAGACCCGCAGACAAAATCATAAACAATACTGTAAGCAGCAGACACCTTGCCAGCCTGCCGCCTGATCCTGCCGTCCGTTTTTCTTTCTCTTTCATAACCGCCACTCCTGTTACCTGATTTCGTTATTCAGTTTTTTCTTCCTGTACACTGTCTTCTTTCTCTGGAACTTCGTTCGCCTCTGACTCTGATACTTCTCCCTGTACAGTCTCTTCTTTGGAGAGGCTGACTTTACTCCCTGTCTCCTCTGTGCCGTCTGTCACATCAACTTCTTCGGAAGTTTCCTCGGTCTCATAAATCTCCTCGGCTGTTCCGTCCACAGTATCACCGGCTTCTTCCTCCGGTTCCGGAATCGGGCAGGCTGCCCCGCATCTGGAACAGAACGCATCATTTCTGCCAATCGGATTACCGCAGGATGGACAGAATCTGTTTCCTTTGACACCGTCCATCTCTTCTTTGTATTTGTCTACCTGGGCCATTCTGTCATCGATCTGTTCACAGATTGCCTTCTCCTCTTCGTCTACCGGAACGCCATCTCTGTAGCGTTTGTAGATGATCTTGCCGAGATCTGCCATCGCCTTGTTGATCTGTCTTTCTTCACCGGAGATCTTGTTTCTGAGGCGCTGTGTCTCATAGACTTCCTCTGCACGGCCGCTCAGTTCTCGTGCTGTCTTTGTGAGTGTTTCTCCTAAGGTGCCAAAAAAATCCTTTGCCATAATAAAATTCCTCTCTTTCTTATGAAATCCTAGTTATTCTCTGTAAGAAGTGGAACTTCCTGCCCGCGGAGCAGGATCTGTGGTCCTCCGGTTCCTTCAATATATTCCTTCGTAATGATAACTTCACCAATGCTGTCATCCTTCGGGATCTCATACATGATATCCAGCATATATTCCTCCAGAATTGCACGAAGTGCTCTGGCTCCTGTATCCTTCTCCATGGCTTTGGCTGCGATCGCATGAAGTGCACCATCGTCAAATTCCAGTTTCACCTCATCCAGTGCCAGAAGCTTCTGATACTGCTTGAGAATTGCGTTACGTGGCTCAGAAAGGATCTTGACCATCATATCCTCATCCAGTCCGTTCAGCGTAAAGATGATCGGCAGACGGCCAAGGAATTCCGGAATCATTCCGAAGTTTCGAAGATCCTCTACGGTCACTTTCTCCAGAAGATGTGGATCATTGTCGTATTTGTCCTTCAGGTCCGCATAAAATCCAATGGATGCCTGCTTGTTCAGTCTCTCCTTAATGATGTCTTCAATATCCGGGAATGCACCGCCACAGATAAACAGGATATTTCTGGTATTTACTGTAGTCAGCGGAACCATTGCATTCTTGCTGTTTGCTCCGATCGGAACCTCTACATCAGCTCCCTCCAGAAGTTTCAGCATTCCCTGCTGTACAGCTTCTCCACTTACATCTCTCTGATTGGTGTTTTTCTTCTTGGCGATCTTGTCGATCTCATCGATAAAGATAATACCGTGTTCCGCCTTCTCCACATCGTTGTCTGCTGCTGCCAGAAGCTTGGAAACAACGCTCTCAATGTCATCCCCAATATAGCCTGCCTCAGTCAGAGAAGTCGCATCCGCGATCGCGAGCGGCACATCCAGAAGCTTCGCCAGTGTCTTGACAAGATAGGTCTTGCCACATCCTGTCGGTCCGATCATAAGCATGTTGGATTTCTCGATAGCGATATCGTCCATCGTATCTGTTGCAACTCTCTTGTAGTGATTGTAGACCGCCACAGACATAACCTTCTTGGCATGCTCCTGTCCGATCACGTACTCATCCAGTGTTGCTTTGATCTTGTGCGGTGCAGGGATCTTCTTAAGATCCAGAACCGGCTCAGCTTTCTTTTCTTTTTTCTTAGGTTTGACCTTCTGATGCTGTGTCGGGTTCTGTAAACTGCTTAAATCAATCATGCTGATATTCGGCATGTTAAAAAGATCATTATAATTAAAATTGCTGCTGCTCATCTGCTGGTTCATGCTGTCAAAACTCTTCTGCATGCAGTCCGAACAGATATGTATGTTATTTGGAAGATCGATCATCTTACCCGTCTGCTTCTCTGATCTGCGGCAGAGGGTACAGAATTTCTCCGATTCATACTTGTTGTCGTCATCCTCATTCTGAATCTCTTCCTCTATGATATCATCGTTGTATTTATCTGACATAATTTGCTCCTTTCGGTTTTGGTTCTGTAAAATACAGAACGCACAGGCCCCCGAACCTGATCCTGGTCCAGAGCCTATGCGTTCATTATATCATAACCATCCAAACTGTAAACTAAAGTTTTTATAAAATACTTATCCTATAACCACGCTTCAGTCTCCATATCCTGACTTCGGGCGTTTCCCCAGAGTTACCTGCACAGTCTGTTCCTCGTACTGTCCATCCTCTGCCCTTGAAATCGTCACATCAACCGTCTCACCGGCTGCATAATAGACCATCTTGCTCTCAAGATCATCCCTGCCAGTAACTGCCTGTCCGTCAAATCCCGTAATGATGTCACCCTTCTGGATCCCTGCGTTCGCAGCAGCTTCACCTTCGCTTACTTCGCTTACAAAAACACCTACAGGCATGTCAAACATCTCCATTGTCTCAGAAGAAAGATCTACTGGTGTAATTCCCAGATAAGACGCTTCCGAGCTGTCTACCTTGTCTCTTGTCTGACGGCTCATCAGTTCCTCCAGGATCGGCTGTGCTTTGGAAATCGGAATAGCATATCCCATTCCTTCTACTGCATTGCTTGCAAACTTGGCTGAATTGATTCCGATAACCTCACCCTTCATGTTGAGAAGCGCACCACCGCTGTTACCCGGGTTGATTGCCGCATCTGTCTGAATAAGTCCGGATCCGGTCGTATCATCTGTAGAAATGGTTCTGTTCAATGCGCTGATCCAGCCGGAAGTTACAGACTGTCCGTAACCAAGCGCATTACCAATTGCAACTACCTGCTCTCCAACATCCAGATCATCTGAAGTGTCAAGCTGTGCGATCTTAATACTGGAAAGTGTATCTGCCGGAATATCCGACTTCGCAACTGCGATCACCGCCAGATCGTTTGTCTCATCTGTTCCCTTGATCTTGGCACTGACAGCATCCTCTACATTGACATCTCCGGTGCTGTCAGAAGCAGTCTCTGCTGCTTCCTGCTCTGCGCTGACCACATCATCGCCCATAAAGCAGACACTTAAGGTCGTCGCTCCGGATACTACATGATTATTGGTCGCGATCAGGAGTTCGTCGTCATTTTCCCCAACGATAATGCCTGATCCACTGCCCTCACTGGAATACTGCTGTGTGCTTCTGGAAGAAAATCCAAATCCGAAATAATACGGAATTTCCTGAATGCTTACTGATGTGATCGCCACGACCGTCGGCATCGCTGCCCTGGCCACACTTGCTACACTTCCTGCTGTTCCCGTGGCAGCTGTGTCTTCCTGCCCTGTTCCTGAATCAGCAGATGCTTCTGTCACAAGCTGTGCTGTATCTATCTGTTCCTGCACGGTATCTGTCTGTGTCGTATCTGTTATAAAACCTGCTGCCAGATTCACACCCTGAAAAACAATGCCTGCTACCAGACCAAATACAACTGCAAGTCCAATCGTGGTGCCCAGTCTGTTCCGTGGTTTCTGTTTTCCTGGAGTCACTCTTTTATCTGATGTTCCTGAATTCTGCGTCGTTGTTCCCTGATGCATATGATAGTGTGCGTAGGAAGGCGGCACATTCGAATCTTCTACTGTCTTCTCATACTGCGGAGCCGAATTCCATCTTCTTTCATCGTCCATCTTTCTGCTCCTTTCTCTTATCCTTTTCTTGTATGAAAACAGTGTATCAGTCAATTGTGTTCAAAGTGTGATAACTCCTTTAAAAAAGCGTGTGTTGCTGTTTGTTTCCCTTCTCTCAGTCTGGTCAGAATGCCTTCCAGTAATAGGGACTCATTGTACACCACATAACGACTCTGCGAGGAAGTTTTTGATATTTTTTACCTGCCAGATATCCCGCATATTTGCATCCTGACTGCATGACAAAACCCGGGATCAGCCAGATCTTTCCTCTGGAAAGGAGATAGCGGAATGTCTGCTTCACCAGGCGGATGCCCTCACCTTCTGATTTCACCGATGCAAAAATTTCCGGATGCTCTGCCTGTGAAACACCCAGATCAAAGTTTCTGTGAAACTGCTGCATGCAGGAATAATTGTGAGAATGGATCACCTTTGCATCTGCGGCATAGGCGATCCCGTATCCTGCCTGGATCAGATTTCCGGCATAGATCATATCCTCATTAAAGATTGTCCGCTCTACAAAGCCTCCAAGCTTCTCAAAAATATCTTTCTTATAAGCAGCACATACATTGGAGCAGAAATATGTCTTGATACCATACCTGGGAAGATCAGCCTTCGTCTTAACGCAGGAAATTTCCGGATAGTTGAAAGATCTCGTGTAACGCTCCACAAAACTACACTCGGCATTCGGAAGCTGTCTGGCATAGGCAGCCCCGATCTGCTCATCAGAACAAAGTGCTCCTGTCAGATTCTGAATCAGCTCTTTGTCTGCCGGAAGTGCATCCTGTGTCATAAATACCATGATATCTGCCTCAGACAGCGCGGCTGCTTTTTTCCTGGTGCCGCCGTGATCAAATTCTGCTTTCGGGATATGATGAACTTCCAGAAATGGATATTTCTCATCCCATTCTTTATTCCAGAATTTCTCCTCTGTATTCATTATGATGATTCTGTGGATCGGGCAGCTCTGTTTCTGAAGACGCTCGATCAGCCTGCCAAATTCTTTTCCCGGGCGATATGTGGGAATGATCACATCTGTTGTTTTTTCCATTGTATAAATCTCCATTTATAACAGAAGGGAATTCCTGCCTGAGAAATTCCCTTCTGATCATCTTATATCATTGTTTCGTAGCTTAAGCTGCTTCTACGGATTCTGTTGCAATGTCTTCACCGCCGCCGTCTCCGCCATAATCAGGTTCGGAGTAATCACCGCCGTCATCGCCGCCGCCGTAGTCGCCGCCATCATCACCGCCGGAAGTATCTCCTCCGGTTGTATCTCCTCCGCCATAATCATCGCCGCCAGAAGTATCTCCTCCGGTTGTATCTCCTCCGTTATAATCATCACCGCCGGAAGTGTCTCCTCCGGTTGTATCTCCTCCGGTGTAATCATCACCGCCAGAGGTATCTCCTCCGGTTGTATCTCCTCCGGTTGTATCTCCTCCGGTGTAATCATTATCAGTGCTTCCACTGTCGTCACTTCCGGCAGTATTTTCCCATGTTGTTCCGTTATTCTCATAAATAACGGTATCATTTGCACTGTTTTCCTCGGTTACTTTCTGTGTATCATCCAGACTTGCCTCACCGCCGACGATTTCAAGGATTCTCTGGCTGTTTGCAAGTACTGTTGCAGAAGGTGTATAGTTCGGATCGTCATACAAGAATTTGTGAAGTTCAATAACGTTTGACTCCAGTGAGGTCGGCACGATAACGCTTCCCTTAACATTGGAGAACTTGAAAGAACTTGGAAAACCGGTTGTATCGTTGACGCTGTATCCGATGAGTGTCGGAAGCATCTGAAGGATCTCTGTCTTGTCCATGGAAGTGGTTACCATCGGGAATACATCATCCATGATCTTGAAGATCGTGCTCAGTCCTGCTGATTTTGCTTTGTCAACGATCATCTGGATAACTTTTCGCTGACGTTCTGTACGTCCCATATCCAGGCTTGCTGTATAACGGATACGGCAGTAAGAAGTTGCCTGTACACCGTTCAGATGGTAAGTATACTGGATTTTTTCGATGTCCTCCGGTTCTTCCGGAAGTTCGATCGGTGTGTAATCTTTTTCTGTTTCTTCTGCGGTTTCCACACAGTAGTTGTTCATATGAACGATCTCTGCATAGGACATATCCATATCCAGACCGCCAAGGTCATCAATAATGGTTGTCAGCGCATTGAAGTTTACGGTCGCGTAATCAGAAATATTCAGGTCAAGGTTTGTATTCAGCATGGTGATTGCCTGCTCTGCTTCTCCATAAGCATATGCGGCATTTGCCTTAGAATAGGTTTCCTTGTCACTGAATCCCATGTTCAGAAGTGTATCACGGTAAACAGATGCAAGTTTAACGTCCTTGGTGTCGTTGTTGACACTTGCAATAATAATTGTATCACTGTTTTCTCCACCAAGAGCAGTGTTCTTGTCACGGTGGTCAATACCAAACAGAGCGTATGTGGTATATCCGGTCAGTGTGGAGGTCTCAGAATCAATGGAATCCTGTACTTCCTGGTTTACCTGAATCTTGCTTTCGTCCAATACCGGCTGCTGGATCTTGTCCAGTTTGGTATTCAGCTGACCGTAAACATAAAGTCCGCCGATAAATACCAGAAGTACAATGATCTCAACCGCAAAAAGTATCTTTTTCTTTTTTGATTTTGGTTTTCTTGCCATCTTTTCTCCTTCTTACTTAATATGCATTTTTGTTAATAAAGCCTTTGAAAATTGTCAGGAACAAAATCTTTATGTCAAATCCGATGCTCCAGTTCTCAATGTAGTACAGGTCACAGTCTATACGCTTCCTGATGGATGTATCTCCGCGGTAACCATTGACCTGTGCCCATCCTGTAAGTCCGGGACGCACCTGATGCTTGACCATGTATCTCGGTATTTCCTCACGGAATTTCTCTACAAAGAAAGGTCTTTCCGGTCTTGGTCCTACCAGGCTCATATCGCCTTTCAGAATATTAAAAAGCTGTGGAAGTTCATCGATACTTGTCCTTCGCATGAACTTGCCGATTCCGGTAACTCTCGGGTCGTTTTTGACCGTCCACGCTTTACGCTCCTCGGCCTCCGGCTGAATCTCCATGGAACGGAATTTGTACATACGGAAAGTCTTGTTGTGAAGTCCCACTCTCTCCTGCTTATAGATCAGCGGTCCTGGTGAGGTCAGCTTGATAAGGATACACATCAGAAGCATGACCGGCGAAGAAACAATAATCGCCATAATAGAACCTACAACATCCATAGTTCTCTTGACCATGGCATTAAATGTATTACTCAGCGGCACATAACGGATATTGATCACCGGAAGTCCCAGTATATCCTCCGTATATGGCTTTGTAGGAATGATCTTATTGTAGTCCGGAATAAACTTCGTGTGTACTCCGGATTTCTCGCACATTGCAACGATCTCCTCCAGACGATAATATTCACTTAATCCCAATGTAATTGCAATCTCATCCAGTCTGTTTGCAGGAAGGATCACGGTCAGATTCGCAATACGTCCGATCACCTTTACTCCATTATAGAGGGTTCCCGCCGGTACATTGTCATCCAGAATTCCACGGACGATATATCCCCACTGAGGATTCTCCTTAATTCTGTCAATGTACTCTTCCGCTGCACGGCTGTAACCTACCAGCAGTATCTGCTTCTGGTTCAGTCCCCTCTTTCGCATATCCTTAAGGATAGAATAGATCAGAAGTCTGACTCCCCATTCCATAAAGATGTTAACTACACAGAAAATATAGACCGTAAGTCTGGAAAAATCAGGCTCTCCGATCATATAAAGACTGAATACTACAAGAAGAAGTCCCAGAACATTTGCCTTGACAATATTGGCAAGCACAAGCCGCCGCCCCTGCAGATGCAAAGGTTCATACAAGGTAAACGCCTGGTATAGCAGCAGATAGCCCGGAATAATAAAGATCAGGGCAAACATATACTGCTCAAACGCCAGTGCCCGGACTGCCGAATACGAAAACGGTCCGATAAAACGGATCATCCAGGCAAGGACATAAGCAACCGCAATTACAACGGCATCAATTAACATCTGGAGACGACTGAAATTCTTCTGATTATCCTGAATCAATTTCTGTCACCTCACTGTTTCATTATGTGTGTTTATCTTATAATAGTTGACTGTCAAAATCAATAAAATACCAAATTTTATTTTATAAAATTTAGCTCTGCGATCCGTAAATCCGCCTTTACGCAGTAAATCTGACAAAAATATTCTTCCATAATTCCAGCTGA
>OLQR01001863.1_pt1 | contig 11127 bp, 9 predicted proteins | sample 1671881 | NCBI WGS metagenome assembly OLQR01 (sample SAMEA3136623, study PRJEB25190) | human gut metagenome | biome: human gut; feature: human-associated habitat; material: faeces | place: Austria | collected 2013 | reverse complement strand
TTTTTTTCTTCTTATATTATGTAAAATTTTAATGCCGTTCTACGGGAATAATGGTATAATGAAAACTACTATTTACAGTAATAAGCATAATAAGTTCACCTTAGCAAATAAAAAAGGAGAAATCAGATGAGAGCAACTAATCTGACCCTGCTCACCGATTTATATGAATTAACCATGATGCAGGGCTATTTTAAGAACCCAACCAATCAGACTGTAATTTTTGATATGTTTTATCGTGTCAATCCATGCGGTGGCAGCTTTGCGATCACAGCAGGTCTGGAACAGATGATCGAATATATTGAAAATCTTCATTTTACAGACGATGATATCGAATATCTCAGAAGCCTTCATATCTTTGAAGATGATTTTCTGGAATATTTGAGATCTTTCAAATTTACCGGAGATATTTATGCAATTCCGGAAGGAACTGTCGTATTTCCTCGAGAACCACTCGTCAAAGTAATCGCTCCGATCATGGAGGCACAGCTTGTAGAAACCGCAATCCTGAATATCATCAATCATCAGAGTCTGATCGCTACCAAAGCAGCCAGAGTCTGCTATGCAGCCCGTGGGGACGGAATCATGGAATTCGGTCTGCGTCGTGCACAGGGGCCGGATGCCGGTATCTATGGTGCTCGTGCAGCTGTCATCGGTGGATGCGCAGGAACTTCCAACGTACTGACCGGACAGATGTTTAACGTACCGGTTCTGGGAACACATGCCCACAGCTGGATCATGAGCTTCCCAGATGAATACACAGCTTTCAAAACGTACGCCAAAATGTATCCAAATTCCTGCACACTGCTGGTAGATACTTATGATGTCCTGAAATCCGGTGTTCCAAACGCGATCCGTGTCTTCGAAGAAATGAGAGAAGAAGGTGTCAAACTTACACACTATGGTATCCGTATTGACAGCGGTGACCTTGCATATCTTTCCAAAGAAGCCTACAAGATGCTGGCTGCTGCCGGATTCGATGATGCTACCATTTCCGCATCCAGTGATCTGGACGAATATCTGATCGACAGTCTTAAGACGCAGGATGCCAAGATCAATTCCTGGGGGGTCGGAACCAACCTCATCACGAGTAAAGATAATCCGGCGTTCGGTGGTGTATACAAGCTTGCTGCAGTCAAAGATGCAGACAGTACAAACTTTACACCAAAGATCAAACTGTCCGAAAACACCGAAAAAGTCACAAATCCGGGCAATAAGACAGTTTACCGTATCTACAGCAAGTCTACCGGCAAGATTAAGGCCGACCTTATCTGCCTGGCTGATGAAGTTTTTGATCCAGACGAAACCATGATTATTTTTGATCCTGCAGATACCTGGAAAAAGACCAAAGTTCTGGGCGGCACCTATGAACTCCGTGAACTTCTGGTTCCGGTCATCCACGAAGGCAAACGTGTCTATACTTCTCCTGAAGTTATGGATCTGCGTGAATACTGCCAGAAAGAGCAGAATACCCTGTGGGATGAATCCCGCCGTCTTGTAAATCCGCAGAAAGTATACGTAGACCTTTCTCAGAAATTATATGATCTCAAGAAAAATCTGCTCGAAGAAATGAGTGAAAAAGCTCTCGACTGATCAAGTGTTGCACTATGGCAGTTTAACGCGTTAATTTCCTTTATTTTTTTCAGATAACGTGCTATACTGTTATTCAGTTGAAAAAAATGTTCCTGCACAAAGGAACCATGGAGGAAATATACAATGTCTATCAAGATTAATCATGAACTTCCAGTTCCGGAGGTTCTGAAAAATGAGTACCCGCTCAGCAACGAACAGAAATCAATCAAACAACAGCGTGATGAAGAAATCCGCCGTATTTTCACAGGTGAATCCGATAAATTCGTCGTTCTGGTCGGACCATGTTCTGCAGATAACGAAGATACCGTATGTGAATATGTAAATCGCCTGAAAAAAGTTTCTGACAAAGTTTCCGATAAATTAATGATCATCCCACGAGTATATACAAACAAGCCTCGAACTACCGGTGATGGCTACAAGGGAATGCTCCATCAGCCGGATCCGGATAAGGCACCGGATCTCCTTGCCGGAATCATTGCAATCCGCAAAATGCATATCCGCGTACTTCAGGAAACCGGTCTTTCTTCTGCAGATGAAATGCTCTATCCGGAAAATCGCAGCTACCTGGATGATGTTCTTTCTTATGAAGCAATCGGTGCACGTTCCGTAGAAAACCAGCAGCATCGTCTGACTGCCAGCGGTATGGATATCCCGGTTGGTATGAAGAATCCTACCAGCGGTGACCTGTCTGTTATGCTGAACTCCGTAATCGCTGCCCAGCATCCACATCATTTCATTTACCGTGGATGTGATGTGGAAACAAGTGGTAATCCTCTGGCACACACGATTCTCCGCGGCGGCGTTGATAAATATGGCCAGACAATCCCTAATTATCATTACGAAGATCTCATACGTCTTTATGACTTATACAGCAAAAAAGATCTGCAAAATCCGGCCGTTATCGTGGATGTCAACCATTCTAACTCCGGCAAACAATACAAAGAACAGATTCGTATTGTAAGTGAAGTGCTTCACAGCCGCAACTACAATCCTGATGTAAGAAAACTCGTCAAGGGTGTCATGATTGAAAGTTATCTGCTGGAAGGCCGTCAGGATATCAGCGACCATATGACTCCTGGCTGTTCTATCACCGATCCTTGTCTGGGATGGGAAGATACAGAACGCCTGCTCTATGAAATTGCCGAAAAATGCTAAAGGGGGCTCAGCCCCCTTTTATTGTTCCATTTGACGTCCAAGAAATCCTGCTGCTGTTTTTACCAGCATTTGCTCTGAATTTCCAAATCTTTCTCCTGCACTTTTTCCAACCAGCGCCACAGAACCAATCGCATCACCGGAACAAATGATTGGCTGTACGATCAGCTCTGATGAGGATTCTTTCTGATTTTCCACAAGCGGCAGTATTTTTCTTTCCCCTGTATGATAACATTTCATTTCTCTCTCCGTGATCACTCGATCCAGTTCTTTACTGATTGCCTTTCCCATCAGTTCCCTGCTGCCCTGTCCGGATGCGGCAACCACCTGATCATGATCCGTAATACATGCGATCATACCTGTTGTCTGTGCCAACGATTCTGCATATTCTTTTGCAAAAACACTCAGCTCTCCAATCGGGGAGTATTTCTTTAAGATCACTTCCCCCTCTTTATCTGTAAAAATTTCCAGTGGGGTTCCTTCTTTAATCCGTAGTGTACGCCGAATCTCCTTTGGAATAACAACTCTTCCAAGATCATCAATGCGCCGGACGATTCCTGTAGCTTTCATGTGCTTTATGTTCCTCCTGTTGTTTTTCCGTATTTTATATCTTCTCCTGAATCTGCCCCAGGTGATGTATGGATATTATATGGAAAAAAAGGAGAATTATGTACTTTACTTATAAAACGCCGCAATTATTTTCAGTGCATCTTCATTGATATTTCCAGGAACTGGTTCCGGACGTGCCAGATAAAATCCCTGCAGAAGATCAACTTCCAGTTCCAGTACTTTCTTAATCTCCTCCGGTGTTTCAAGTCCCTCTGCAACGATCTTCATATCACGTTTATGTGCATACGCGACAATGTTTTCCACAATCTGCTGTTTATCCGGATCCGTATCAATATCACGGATAATCGAAAGATCTACTTTGATATACTTCGGTGCCAGATCAAGAAGGCTCTTCTCGTTACTGTATCCACTTCCGTAGTCATCCAGTGCAAAAGCACCCTCAAATCCTGGTGCATTTTTCTTTGTTTCCAATGCATGATAATCAATAGATTCTTCTTCTGTGATCTCAATAACAATCTGTTTCTGCAGCTTTGCATAACGATTATTAAATTCTATCTCATCTTTTGCTGCCATATGCTGACTCGCAATAGAATTAATAAACAGAAGTGCATCGTCTTTGATCTGGTTCTTTTCCCTAAGATCATTAAAAGCTTCTACCGCCCGAAACATGGTCATTCGTTCAATTTCACGCAATGCGCCCTCTTCACGTGCGATCTTCATAACCACATCCGGTCGTTTTAATATTGGAAGATTGGCACGCATCAATGCCTCATATGCTTCAATCTTACCTGTTTTTGCCGATATGATAGGCTGGAAATAGTAAGTAACCAGCTCTTCTTTAACAAAACGATGAAATTCTTTACGAATCTGACTGTCACGGTATTTCTCTTCATATGCCTTCTGGTCAAATTCTGCAATTCTTCCCTTATCTGTCTGTTTTACCTGATACATGGCAAAATCTGCATGTTTTCTCATAACACCGAGGCTGTTACTGTCCTCCGGATACCATGCAATTCCTCCGGAGATACTTAAGTGGAATTCCTGTCCGTCCGGAAGACGGATGATCCTGGAAGAAATTTCTCTTTTCAGTTTACTTATTTCCTTACGAATCGCATTCTGACTCTCATAACCATAAAACAGAATATTAAATTCATCTCCTGAAATATGTGCACACAAGGTTCCTTTCGGAGTACCTTCTTCCAGACACATGCCAGCCTGGCGGATATACTCATCTCCCCAGTCATGTCCAAATGTGTCATTGGTGTATTTCAGGTTATCCAGATCCAACATAATAAATGCAGCATGTCTGATTTTCTTTCTTCTGCCAAAGATGGATTCGCTTTCACGTTTGAATGCACGTCTGTTATAGAGGCCTGTCAACGTATCATAATCTCGTTCATGTTCAATACGAAGGCGTTCTCTCATAGAAACAGTTACATCTTCCACGAGACCGATCTGTACCCAGTTCTCATTTTTGACTTCCATTCGCACATAACGAACACCTTTTTCCGGAATTCGGATACAGTACAGTTTTGTGCTACCTGATTTTGTTTTATAAAGATTCTTTTCTGTATACTCTTTTAAAATCTCTCTGAATTTTTCTATATTCATGGGGAGCTCCGCGCTTAACGGAATTCCCAGTATAGAGAAAAAGTTCTCCGTATAAAAAACACTTCCTGTATCAAACCGGAGTTCATATCCTCCAATCTCTACACTTGCCATTTCCATGATCCGCAGAAATTTGGTAGATGTGTTCAGCACTTCTCTGCTCAGTCCAGTGATCGCAGTAGAAAACTTATCCAGTTCACGAATCCCTGTTTCTGACAGATTTGGAATGCTTTCCTGATTTTGTTGTGCCGCTTCTACTTCATCCGATAATCTCGCTACCGGTTTTGCCAGGCGGCGACTTACTATAAAGCTGCTGAGCAGACCAAACAGTAATGTCGCAAAGATCGTCAGTTTCACAAGAAGCATAACATGATTTGTAAATGCATACAGATTTTTATCCTGTACAATTCCGACAAGAAGCCACTGCTCATCCGAAAACGGGGCATTCTTATTATAAAGAGTCAGTGGATAGACAGAAGCAATATAATTCTCCTTCCATATCTCTGCCTCATAGATATTTTTTTCCGTACGTGTCATTTTAATCTCTTCATCCGGAATACTTAACCATCTATTGCTTCTGGAAGAAGGATTTATTACATTTACAGAAATCTCAGAATCACTGAGTGTGTCTGCGGTTTCAGCCAGCAGATAAGTTCCAGTCCCACTGTTTTGCAGTTCTTCATATGGAATCAGTTCCTGAATATAGCTTGTCATCATTTCTACACCGACAACACCATAAACCGTTCCATCAGACAGAATCAACGGTATCGAATATGCAATAACAGGACGATCATCTCCCTCAAGTGTATATGATACCGGTGTCCAGTGTCCATAATCAGATACATTCAGCTTTTCACTGTCTTTATATGCAGTCTGGAAAACAGGATAAACAATTCCATTTTTGCCATAACCCTTATATTTGATCGCCGGCATCCATCCTCTGTCCGTAGAAATTCCCAGCGATTTTACCAGCTTTACAGGAGAACGTTCCAGCAGTAGATCATAATTTCTTTCCGATGCAGTCGTTGTCGGATCCTGATCTCTGATGTAAACACAGGGCATAAACGAATCACTCTCACGTTCATCCAGATCATCCGTGTTCAGAATCACAAAAATTCCATTTACAGATCTGTGCCTCATCACATTGATCAGGCTGTCACTGACTGTTTCCAGAAGTTCTGTACTTCGACCTTCATTATTTACCAATTCCTCTACACTGATATTCTCCACTGCAGTCTGATTCTCGACAGCAGTATTGATCGTTCCTGCCAGGGATGAAATATTCTGGGTTTCTTCCAGCGTATTCTGCAGATAATTCTGACGGTTTTCCACCTGTTTCTTCAAAATATCTATGGCATTACGATTCATCTGCATTCCTACATTTCCAAAATACAGTGTTCCGATCAAAAGTGCCACTTCTATCCCGAGAACGATCAGCATTGCTGCAAATATAAATTGAAAAATTGATTTTCCCTGTTTCCTGTGCTGCCTCATTCAGAGGAATCCTCCCTTTCTGTAATCAGAGACTGTATTGTCTCAAATAGATTACTGTCCATCTTCATAAGCCTGCAGTTTTGTTAACGTCTCTTCATACCAGTTATCAAAATATTCATCTGAAATAAAGTCTGCAACAGCTTCTTTTTGTTCATGTTTATCTCCTTCCGATAACCGCTTGTGCATAATTATTTTTATGCCATTGCATGCAATTATACCATTAAAAAAACAGTACTTCAATAAACAGTACTGTTTTACTCATCTGGTGTCTAAAATATTATATTTTTATAAACTTTACTGATACCCCTTTACTTTTATGCACAAGTGCGTTATAGTTTCAATATATTTGATACGTAGTATCAATTACTACATGATGTGTTTTTAAATATTTTTTGATATTTCTATCATCAGGAGGAGTTATTATGAAACTTAAATTAAAAGATCCCTGGAGTGCTATCACACACGGCATTGCATTACTTCTTGCGGCAGCCGGTACAGCACCTTTACTCTTAAAAGCTGCTCATGGTGAAAATGCACCTCTGCATATTACGGCACTTGCTATTTTTATTCTCACTATGATCCTTCTCTATACAGCAAGTACGGTTTACCATTCTGTAGATTCTACAGAGAAAGTAAACCGTCGGCTCAGAAAGATGGATCACATGATGATCTTTGTTATGATTGCAGGAAGCTATACTCCGATCTGCCTCATTGCACTTCATAACAGAACCGGCTATATCCTCTGTGCACTTGTATGGAGTATCGCAATCCTCGGTATTCTTCTCAAAGGATTATGGATCACATGTCCCAAATGGCTTTCTTCCGTACTCTATATTGGAATGGGATGGCTTTGTGTACTTGCTTTCGTTCCTATCTTTCATTCCCTTCCGCGAGCCGGATTTGGATGGCTTCTTGCCGGTGGTATCATCTATACGATCGGTGGTGTGATCTATAGTTTGAAACTTCCTTTATTTAATGCACGTCACAAAAATTTCGGCTCTCATGAAATCTTTCATGTATTTATTATGCTTGGAAGTGCCTGCCACTTTATTGTAATGTATTGCTTTATATCTACCCTGCCAGTCTGAGGCAGGGTATTTTTTATTAGTCCGCAGAAGTCTCTGTCCAGAACTCCATCAGTTTCAGTTTTTCTTTTCTTGTCAGCTGCTTGATTGCATATTCCCGTCTCATTGCTTCTTCTTTTGTCGCATATCCCTCATAATATACAAGTTCCACCGGACGTTTCGCCCTTGTATATTTCGCTCCGGCTTTTCCTTCATTATGCGCTTTCAGCCTTTTCTCCACACAGTTTGTCCAGCCTGTATAAAGTGTTCCGTCAGCACACTTCACCATATACGTATAGTTCATAAAATACCTCATTCTATGTAAAGAACAGCTTCCGGAATTTTGAAATTCCATCCACCGTTCTCGTTTCTATAAAAAGCAGCCGGTCAAAGATTTGTATTTTCTCTAAGAAACAACAGGCAGGCAAATACCGGCTGCGAATTTTTACTATTCCTACCTGCTTTATTATACGTTCCAATTCTGTTTTTGTGAATAGCTTACGGAAGATAGGCAATCGGATCTACCGGCTCCCCGTCTTTCTTCATCGCAAAATAAAGATTACTGCCTTCCTTGCTGTAATACTTTGTCGGCTGTCCTATATATCCGATTACTTCCCCTTCTTTAACTGTATCTCCTTCCTGCACCGTCAAATCTGTCAGCTGTCCATAAATCGCCTGATACCCGCTTCCGATCTCCATCGTCACCGTTGTACCAGTCTGGGCATTTTCTTCAATAGAATACACGGTTCCCGGAACAGATGCCAGGACAGGAGCTCCTTCCACCGCCTGAACAGCAATTGCCGGACTCAGTTTATACTGATCCAAAGTTGGAAAATACACAGTCTGGTCCATGTTATAATCCATAAGAATATTACCGTCTACCGGCCATTCCATCAATGTATCTTCTGAAAAACTTAATTTTGGCGCTTCCTGTACACTTGCAGATGTATTCACTGTCCCATTCTCATTTGTACTCTGTTCTGCCGAAAGTATACTTTCTGACGTAAATGTACTTTCGGTTGATGAAGATCCTGCTTCCGTGGTTTCACTTCCTGCATCTTCACCTTCTGTCTGACTCATTCCTTTCTCTGACGTATGATCTGTCAAAATATTACTGTCCAGTTCAGCTTCTACAAGACTTGTTCCTGCATCTACAGCATTATCCGTCGTGTTTTCTGTACTCAGACTTTCATCATAATATGAAGGAACTTTTTCCGGAACTGACTCATCCTTCCCGGAAGTTCCCAATTGATAAACTCCTATGCCGGCCGCTGCCAGAACTGCCAGAAGGGCCGTATTTGCTACATATTTTGCGATTCTGCCTTTTGTCATATTCTTTTCACCTCTGCTCATAATCGTTTCGTGACCACACCTTTTATCTGCTGTCACATTTTTACTATATTTACAGGGTGTCCAGAATGCTGCAAAATATACCGTTCTATTTAATTTTTTGTAATATCCATCAAAGGAAAATATGTATTCAGGATTTCTTTCCAGTTTTTTCCCTCTTTTGCCAGTTTATTACCTCCATACTGAGAAAAACCAAGCCCATGTCCTTTTCCTTTACTCAAAAAACGTACCTGTTCTCCCATTTTCTGCATGGAAAAATCAGACGAAGCAATTCCCATCCCCGTAACAAAAGACTCTGCTTCCAGAATATTTTCATCTGCCATAAGACTGACCACATACCCGCTGTCTTCCCTCTCCACAATTCTTAATTCCACCGGAAGCTGCTGCTTCGCTATGTAAGTACTATTCAGATACCCTGGTGCTGTTTTGTCTGAATTACTGTCCACTGCTTTAAGATAGGCATATTCTTCATTATGAAATGCGGTTTCTCCATCTCTCGTCTGCCCGGCACTGATCTGGTGATATGGAACCAGCTTCAATTCCCCATTATATGTCAGCACCTGACCGGAAGTATCTTCTACTGCCTCTTCATAAACTTTGTCTGCTTTTTCCCACACACTCCAGCAGGACGGAAGTTCATCTCTGAGTTCCCGGCAAGTCTCAAAAAATTTCTCACTTCTGGCATTTTTTTCTTTTTTATTTTGATCTCCATTTCTATTTATACTCTCTTTTTCTCCAATTTTCCTGTACAGATTGCTTCTTGCAATAACAGCCTGTGTTTTTATAGTTTCCGGCTCATAATCTGAAGAAATCTGAAGTGCCAGAATAACCGGTAAGACTGTCTCAGAATCCGCTTTTTGATTCAGAACCGCCATATCGTATCCATTTATCAGAATCGTTATCAAATACGGAAGCAACAGCAATACAACAATATTTGAAAAATACATACGACTGTTTTTTTTCATACAGATAACCTTTATGTAGTTTGTATACTATATGTATTCTATGTTTCTTTTAACCATCATTTCACAATTTTTATCTGTTTAGATGATATGTTCATGCTATAATAGGAATACTAAATTATTGGAGTGACCTGTATGATTGCAATTTATCTTTCCCCCATTTACCTGCTGTTGAATCTGTATATCCTGCGATGGGCATATCTATGGATGGGCACATGCCACAGTATTCTCCGTACTTTGGGATTTCGACTTATATTCGCAGTAATCTATGTATTGCTCTCCACAAGTCTGCTTACAGAATTTCTTATTAAAAATCCAAAATCTCTTCATCGAATGCTGAAAATAACCGGAAACTATTTCCTGGGAATCTTTCTCTATACACTTGTAATCATTCTGCTTGCCGATTTTGGACGAATCCTTCTGAAATATGTATTTCATGCATCATGGATTCATTCCAGAACAGCTTTTACAGTTGCCGGTGCAATCTGTGCACTGTTGATCCTTCTCTTAAGTGCATGTGGAATTTTTCATGCCAAATATATAAAAACAACTTCTTATGACGTAATAATAAATAAAACAATTCCTGAGTGCACCTCCATGAAAGTTGTTCTTCTGGCAGATACACATTTTGGCTACAATGCCGGCGTTCTCCATGCCAGAGAACTGGTACGTAAGATCAATAAACAGAAACCTGATCTGGTATGTATTGCAGGGGATATTTTTGATAATGAATACGATGCGATTCGAAACCCGGAAAAACTTGAACAAACTCTTCGTGGCATAAAGTCCACTTATGGTGTATATGCCTGCTGGGGAAATCATGATCTGAATGAAGAAATTCTTGCAGGCTTTACCTTTAAACATAAAGATGGAGATCTTTCCGACATAAAAGATCCCCGCATGAAAAAATTTCTTAAAGATTCCAATATTCATATACTGGAAGATGAATCTGTTCTGATCAATGATCAGTTCTACGTAATCGGACGCAAAGATGCCTCCCTCACAGAAAAGATTCATGAAACTAGAAAAGCCCCCGCCCAGCTTACCGAAAAACTGGACAGGGACAAACCAATTATTATGATCGATCATCAGCCAAAGGAACTACAGGAACTTGCTGATGCAGGCGTAGATCTCGATCTGTGTGGACATACACATGACGGTCAGACATTCCCCGGAAACTTTACCATCAAACTGATGTGGGAGAATCCATGTGGGCTTTTAATTAAAGACAACATGACTAATATTACGACTTCCGGAGCCGGTGTCTGGGGGCCGGCAATGCGTATCGGCACCGGAGCGTTATATTCAGGATTTTGTGGACTGTGGTGCAGATTCCA
>OLQR01001860.1_pt1 | contig 11148 bp, 10 predicted proteins | sample 1671881 | NCBI WGS metagenome assembly OLQR01 (sample SAMEA3136623, study PRJEB25190) | human gut metagenome | biome: human gut; feature: human-associated habitat; material: faeces | place: Austria | collected 2013 | reverse complement strand
CTGCATTTTCTGTTGCTATGTCAAAGGTCGTATAGGACATTCCATATCCGAACGGATAACGCGGTTCCACCTCAAAGCTGTCGAAATAACGATAGCCGACGTAAATGCCCTCGTAATATTTTTCTTCGATGATGTTTCCGTTATTATGGCTGAACGTCGCGCTGGACGGATAATCCTCGTAGCGGCAGCCCCAGGTGTCGGTCAGCTTTCCGCTTGGGGTGACGGCACCGGATAAAACATCGGCCAGCGCATTGCCGCCCTCCATGCCTGCCTGAGAGAGCATGACCAGCGCGGCAATGTTGTATTTTTCCAGGAAGGAGACATCCATCACACCGCCGACGTTTAAAATAACAATCGTGTTGTCATAGCACTCTGTGATGGCTTTCAGTTCTTCCTCCTCCTGCTCCGACAGGTAATAGTCTCCCGGCTCTGCCTTTCGGTCTGCGCCCTCGCCGGAAATGCGGCTGATTACGTAGATGGCGTCTGCCGCCTCCGTTTTTGTAATGGCGCTGCCCTTTGGCATCTGCATCGGATGGCTGGCATGTGCACGGTAGAGGGAATCGAAATTACCCGGCTCGGAAATTTCATAGATGTAATCTTTCCATTCCTTATAGCTTTGCCCGTACGCGGCATCGTATGCGTCAAGCCATGTATCGGTTGTGACGGTAAAGCCGGCATTTCGCAGGCCTTCGTCGATGCTGACATTGCTTCGGTTATTCACGGAACCGGAGCCCGTGCCGCCTTTGATGGTGTGGCGGACGCCGCCCCCGTACAGTGCCACGTTACTTCCTTTTTTCAACGGCAGAACTCCGTTGTTTTCCAGCAGCACGATGCCCTCTGCAGCTGCTTTTCTTGCAATGACGCGGTGCGCACGCTCCCGCTCTGACTCCGCCTGATTTCTTGTTCCGGAAATCCCTCTTGTTCGCAGTTTCATCTCGTAAAAATCCTCCTTTTTCCCCACCGGCAGATCTGTTGTCTGATTTTTTCCACAGAAACAAACATATTTGCCTCATTTATCCTCCATTATAGCTTTGTTTTCCACTTTTTGATAGATTTCTTTTTGATCTTTTCCGGGTAGATTCTGACCAAGGCAGCAATACGGCTCTTCCGGAGTTTTCGATTGAATTTTTTCCGCCATTGCCCTATACTGATAACAGATATGTCAACAATGATTCGGAGGTTATAGTTTTATGCATATGCCAGAAATTCAATCTGTTTTAAACGAGAAGAACATTTCTTTTTCTTATGTCGAAGAGGACAACTGCGGAAGCATCGACTTCGAACACCGCGGTCTCCGCTACCATATCTGGGAATACGCTGACGAGGCGGACCCGGTCGGCGTGGAGACAAATCTGCGGTATGCGGGACGGGATGAAGAGATCGAAGGGGATTATGACAGTGTGCTTGCGGAGCATTTGAAGAAAGAATTTTAAGAAACACGGTAACATTGGAACGATCAGAACCGATTTAGAAAGGAAGTGTGTTTTATGACTCCTGCTTTACAGCCCCAGGTTGAAAAAATCACTCTGGAACAATACGAATTACTTCCTGCGGAACAGCGTGTTGAAGTTTTCGACGGTATTGTCTATGACATAGCCAGTCCGTCGCAGACGCATCAGGCATTGTCCATGCAGCTTTCCACTGTAATCAATAACTATATTCTTCGCAAAAAGGGGCCTTGCAGTGTTTTTACTGCTCCTTTTGATGTGAAACTGGCGGATCAGCCGTTGACTATAGTTCAGCCTGATATTATGATCATCTGCGATAAGGACAAGCTGGACGGAAAACGCTGCAACGGCGCGCCGGATTTCATCATCGAAATCGTTTCGCCAAGCACTTCTTCGGATGATTATATTCGAAAGCTTTATTATTACAAAACGTATGGCGTCCGAGAATACTGGATCGTAGACCCGAAAAGGAAGCTTGTTACCGTGAACTATTTCGAAGGGAATCTGGTCAGTGTACAGTATTCGTTTGATTCTGTGATCAAGGTTAATATTTACGATGATTTATTTATTAACTTTGCGGAGATTGCGGAATTGTCAGGGATTTGATTTTTCAGATCTCCAATGCCGCCAGAAACAGTTCGTAGAAATCGTCCTCGCCTTCCAGTGCCGGGGAGTTTTCTCCTCCGCCGTTGGTGCTGCGCTTGATTTCGGCATAAAATTCTTCCCCTGCCATGGCAAGATCCATTTCGTAGATTGCATAGCCCCGGTCGCGGCAGATGGTACAGAAAGCGCGGATCGGGTTTGGATCGGTTCGGGTCCGCAGGAGTGCTTCGCAGAGAGCTGGGTCTGCTTTTGCTTCTTTTTGTAGTTGTTCTAAGAGATCGACTAAATTGTTCATGGTAAAAACCTCCCCTTTTCGCTCATTTTCCTAGAGCCTGTCTGAAAAAGGCTCTAACAGCCGCCAAAATCTCATACCGGCACGGACTTTGACTTGCTGCCCGTGTAACTGAAAAAACAGCACAGAAAATCCACGGATGCGCGTGCCTCTCTGTACTGCTTTTTTATTTTACTCTGTTTTGCTTTTTTCTGTCAAGCAATTCGGAAAATCCCGGAGCACTTTTTCGCCCCGGGATCTCCTGATTTGTTCTGTTGTGTAGCTCTGTTATGTAATTCTGTTGTGCAGCTTTTCCGCTCTTATGCAACTACAACTTCGTTCGCATCTGCCGCGAGTACAGCCTCTTTCTTCTCGTTTCCGACGAATACTTCTACTTTCAGTTCGGTATGTGCACCTTCTACGGATACTTTCACTGCATCGCCGTCTTTAACTGCTTTCACGGTGAATACGGTGTTTCCGTGGATATCCGAAACCCTGGTTTCGGCTGCGTCTTTTAACTGATATACGCATACGGTTGCGTGGTCAGCGTAGTCATAATCCGGTTTGGTGTCGCAGTTTCCTCTTACTACGATGCTGTTTTCTCTTACATACAGCGGCATGGAGAAGTAGTCGTAGGTTCCCTGATACCATCTGCCGCCCTCTTTTGTCTCGCCGGTCAGAAGCTCGGTCCAGGTGCCTTCCGGCAGGTAGTACTGTGCAACTTTATCCTCGCGGAATACCGGTGCAACCATAAGGGCATCACCCAGCATGTACTGCTGATCCAGATACGGAACGGCCGGGTCGTTCATGAACTCGAATACCATCGGGCGCATTACCGGGGTTCCTTCCTCGTGTGCCTCTACAGATTTCTGGAAGATGTACGGCATCAGAGAGCATTTCAGGTTGGTGAAGAATTTTACAACGTCGCATGCTTCGTCATCGAACAGCCACGGCACACGGTAGCTTCCTGATCCGTGCAGACGGCTGTGGGTAGACATAAGTCCAAATGCGCACCATCTCTTGTACAGATCCGGTGTTGCGGTGCTCTCGAAGCCGGAGATATCATGGCTCCAGAAGGAGAATCCGCTCATAGCGAAGGAAAGGCCGCCGCGCAGGGTTTCTGCCATAGACGGATAGTTTGCAGAGCAGTCGCCGCCCCAGTGTACCGGGAACTTCTGGCTTCCTGCTGTTGCACTTCTTGCAAACAGAACTGCTTCATTTTCGCCTTTTACTTCTTTTAACAGGTTGAATACGGCCTGATTGTACAGGTATGTATAGTAGTTGTGCATTGCCTGCGGATCGCTTCCGTCGTGGTATACAACATCAACCGGGATTCTCTCGCCGAAGTCGGTCTTGAAGCAGTCTACGCCGCAGTCCAGAACGGTTTTCAGTTTATCGGTGTACCATTTTACGGCATCCGGGTTGGTGAAGTCTACCAGACCCATACCAGCCTGCCAGTTATCGGTCTGCCATACGCCCTTGCCGTCTGCTCTCTGAAGGAGATAGCCGTTTGCTGCACCCTCTTTGAAGAACGCGGTTCCCTGTGCGATGTACGGGTTGATCCATGCGCAGATGTGCAGGCCTTTGTCATGATATTTCTTTAAGGTTGCACGGATGTCCGGGAAGCATTTCTTATCCCACTCGAAATCGCACCAGTGGAATTCATGCATCCAGAAGCAGTCGAAATGGAATACGCTCAGCGGAATATTTCTCTTCTCCATTCCCTCGATGAAGGATGTGGTGGTCTCTTCGTCGTAGTTGGTGGTGAAGGATGTGGACAGCCACAGACCAAAGGACCATGCCGGAGGAAGTGCCGGACGTCCGGTCAGTGCGGTGTACTCGTTCATGATCTTCTTCGGTGACGGGCCGTGGAACAGATAATATTTGATTCTCTCGCCCGGTACGGAGAAGCCGACATACTCAACTTTTTCGCTTGCTACTTCGAAGGAAACGTTGTCGGTGCTGTCAACGAAAATACCGTAGCCGTTGTTTGTCATATAGAATGGTACGCATTTGTATCCGATCTCGGATGCAGTACCGCCGTCTTCATTCCAGGTATCGACAACCTGTCCGTTTTTCACGAATGGGGTGAATCTCTCGCCAAGGCCGTATACGCACTCACCTACGCCAAGGGACAGCTCACTTACCATGTATGGCTGATATTTTTCGGTCATGTAGTTCGGTGCCGGCAGCATGGTGCTCTGCTTGCGATCCCATCTGATATAGGAAAGGTTGCGGAATCCGCTTCCGGTCAGGACTTTTCCGTCTGCCTCGAAGGTGTAAGCGAAGATTCCTTTTCTCTGTACGCGTACCAGTACGCTTCCGGTGTCGAGAACTGCCTCATCGTCGTTGATAGTAACGGTTACGTCCTCGTATACGCTCTCTGTTTTATCGAAGGACGGAACTTTGTTGTCGTATGCTTCATAGTGCCATGCTTCCATGGAGATGGTATCCGGTGTGTGTGCCACGAACTCAACGGTGATGGTCGGCAGATTCAGGGTCATACCTCTGTGCTCGATCGGGCGGGTGGTAGCCAGGATACGCATACCGCCTGGGATCTGCTCTACTTCATAAGCCTGCATTGCATGGGATGCATTTGCTTTTTCACTCGGAAGCCAGTAACCTTCTGTGAATTTCATCTTTTCATTACCTCCTGATTGGATGAACCTGAAACAGATAGCTGAAAGCACTTTCTTTTCATCAATCTTTACAGAATTATTGTTTCAGGCTGACATTTTTTGGTAATTTTATACTACCACACTCTTGCTTTCGAAAACAGGGCGGATTCTGTGAAAAAGTACGGCGATATTATCTTTTTCTATCTTTTTGGTGTATTCGGAGGCTGGGGTGCAAAACGGGAGTGTGCCCCGCAGACGTCTGCAAAAGACACACTCCCGTTTCTCTTCTGTTTTTTCTTATGCTACAATCAGATACGCAATGACGGCCAGCAGGATCTGCAGGATCACAAAGCGGATCACAACCTGACTGTCGGACCATTTGTATTTCAGGCGGACATGGTCATGCAGCGGTGTTCTTGTATTTTTGAGGATCGCGATTTTCAGGAAACGGAGTAAAAATACTTTGACAAGGCCGATTCCTCCGTCGACGATCATCACGCCTGCCATCAGCAGATATAAGAACGGATGGCGGGACTGCATGGCAAGGATGGCGATGTAGAAGCCAAGTGCTCTCGAACCGGCGTCTCCCATCAGCATGCTGCTCGGCGAGGTGTTGAAATACAGGTACGCGAGAAGCGCTGCCACGAACAGGTAATTGGCTACGGTGAAGCTTCCGAGGACATCGTGGAAAATCATACTGAACGCGAAGATAACCACACAGGAAAGGCTCGCGCAGAGTCCGTCGACACCGTCGGAACAGTTTGTAACGTTGATCGAAATCCAGATCAGGATGATGCCGAGGATTATGTAGACCACTTTCGGAATGGTAAGGGACATGCTTCCGAAGTAGATCGTGGTGGAATTGTAATTCACAAAGGTGATGACGGTCACAATGGAGATGACGAGGTCAATCGCGCCTTTTTTGTAATCGCTCCACGGGGTTTCGGATGCATCGTCGAGGTAGCCGCTCAGCATGATGCAGACGAGCAGGATCGCGTAGATCACATACTCGGCGCCAAGAGGCAGGAACAATACGCTTCCGATCAGGAAACAGATGACGATCACGAGGCCGACGCCGCGCAGTTTTCCGCGGGAGAGGCCGCCGTTTACGGCAAATTCTCTGCCGTGATCGCTCGGCAGAAAGGAAAATGGATGCTTTAACGCCAGAAAGGTCAGCAGAAAGGTGACCACGATTCCCAGCATGGCGATCTGGCCGGGATTTAAAAAGTTACTCCATACTTGATACATACGTTTTCTTCCTTCACTTTTCTTTAGATTGAGTTTGCACGAAGCCGTATGTGACGTGGCTTTGTGTTCATTTATTATAACAACTTCATACAAAAATTGCTATACCCAATTCGGGGGTTTCGTGATAAGATAGTGATACACTAAGTTGAACAAAAAAGGAGTTTTTTATGCCACGCAAAGATCATCTGCCGCGCCAGACACGCCAGGAACACATCACGCTGCAGCCGAACCGCAGCATCGAATTTCGTGTAACCGACGATTTCGGCAGTTTTTCGCCGCCGCACTGGCACGACGCGCTGGAAATTATTTATATTCTGGAGGGTTCCTCCATTGTCACGCTCTCGGACCGCACAAAGACCGTCCTTCCGGGTCAATTTCTGCTGATCAATTCCGGGCGTATCCACACGGCGCGCTGTCCGTCCACGGGAAACCGCTCGATTCTGATGCAGATTCCGGATGCGTTCCTTGCGAACTATCTGCCTGATCCGTCACAGCTCTGGTTCTCGATTGACTACGACAGTACGAATCCGGAAGTGCAGAAAAATATCAGCCAGTTCCGGCGTCTTCTGCTTTCGATGATGCAGCTTCATGAGGAAATGCCCGACGGCTATCTTCTGACGTTCCAGCGGGAGCTTTTTACGTTTCTCGATCTGCTCTACACGAAATTTTCCGAGAAGAGCCCGCTTGCGCACCACCCGATGAGCTCCCGGACGCAGACACGGCTCGATACGATTCTGACGTACACGCAGGAAAATTACCAGCGGCCGATTACGCTGAAGGAGGCTGCCGATGTTGTCTCGCTGCAGCCGGAATATTTCTGCCGGTTCTTCCGCCAGAACATGGAAACGACGTATCTGGAATACTTGAATTCCTACCGTCTTTCCCGCATCTACCGCGACCTGATCGCCACGGATCTGCCGGTCGGCACGCTCGCGGAAAAGCATGGTTTTACAAACGATAAACTGTTTCACCGCCTCTTCCGCGAGCGGTTTCACACGACGCCGCTGCAGCTTCGGAAGGTAGCACGCGAGAAAGGATCCTGATAGCTTTCGCTGTTTTAATATCTTTGAGAATGGGAGTTTAACACGATGACAAAAGAAGAACTGGCGCTTGCCGTCATTGAACGTTTGAAACAAGAATATCCTGACGCCGACTGTACGCTTGACTATGACCAGGCGTGGAAGCTGCTCGTCAGTGTCCGCCTGGCCGCACAGTGCACCGATGCGCGGGTCAATGTTGTGGTGGAGGATCTCTACGCAAAGTATCCTGATATCGATGCGCTGGCAAACGCGACACCGGAGGAAATCGAGGAAATTGTGCGGCCGTGCGGTCTTGGAAAGAGCAAGGCACGCGACATCAATGCCTGCATGCGCATGCTGCGCGACGAGTACCACAGCCAGGTGCCGGATGACTTTAACGCACTTTTGAAGCTCCCGGGCGTGGGACGGAAAAGTGCGAACCTGATTATGGGCGATGTATTCAAAAAGCCTGCGATTGTGACGGATACGCACTGCATCCGGCTGTGCAACCGCATCGGGCTCGTGCATGACTGCAAGGATCCGAAGAAGGTGGAGATGGCACTCTGGAAAATTGTGCCGCCGGAAGAAGGAAGCTCGCTCTGCCACCGGTTTGTGGAGCACGGACGCGAGGTCTGTACTGCGCGGACGACACCGCACTGTGAACGGTGTGTGCTCGCGGATATCTGTGAGAAGAACGGCGTAGAAAAATAGCATTTTTTTATGCGTTTCCATGCGAAAAAGGCTTTTGCATACCGGACAGATTTTTCTGATTCTGTCCCGGCTGCAAAAGCCTTTTTGTTTCTATTTTTTATATGACCGAAAGAAGTCCGTCAGCGCTTTCAGCGTTTTCCCGAGCACCTGCACTTCCTCTTCTCCGAGTTCCGCCATCACGGCATCCGTCATCTGCTCGTGGAATTTTGCGTGATGATGGAATGCCTGCCGTCCCTTTCCGGTCAGGTGGATGTAGACGATCCGGCGGTCCTTCTCGCTGCGCTCCCGCTCGGTGTAGCCTTTTTTCACCAGACTGTTCATCGACGTTGTCAGCGATCCGACCGTGATGTCGAGCTTTGCCGCGATCGATGACATATTGCCGCCCTCCAGGCCGACGGCTTCTATGATGTGCATATCGTTGTTCGTCAGATCCTTGAAATCCTCGGTAATGATCGCCTCTTCTTCCAGTTTTTGTATCTCGTGAAACAGATGGACCAGTGTCTCATTGATGATTTCTCTGTTATCCACTCCTCTTCCCCTTTCCGTCTGTTCTGTCCCTTCTGAACAGGGTTCCGCTCTTTCTGTCTGTATTGTATCAAAAAAGTTCCGGACAAACAATACCAAAAACTGCCTGGGAAACGGCGGATCGCTCCGTGCCGTTTCCCAGGCAGTTCTGTTATGTTTGATTCAATTACATCTGCCCTTTTTTCTTTAACCGTGCAAAGCAGATCAAGAAAAAGCAGATGCCGTATACGGTTGTGATCGGGGTGGACATGCCGACGAAGGTCAGGTTCGTATTCGGCAGGTGTGAGAAGAACAGCGCCAGCGGAATACGGATCAGGCAGGCGGAGGTGATTCCCTGGATCATAACCGGGATGCTGATGCCGCGGCCGTTGAAGTATCCGATGCTGCTGAACAGCACACAGGTCAGAATACATTCCGGTGCGAAACCGCGCAGGTAAGCGGCGCTCTGCTCGATAACGGCCGGATCGCTCGTGAAGATTCTGGAGATGACACTTCCACCGAAGAAACCGATGCAGAAAATCACAACTCCAAGAGAGCAGCCCGTTGCGATTGCGGTGAGGAAGCCCTTCCACGCGCGGTCTTTCTTTCCGGCTCCGGTGTTCTGTGCCACGAATGCTGACACAGACTGCATCACAGAGGACGGGATCAGCATGATGAATGAGGTCAGCTTCTGCGCCACACCGTATCCGGCGGACGGCATCAGACCCATGCCGTTGATGATCGAGTTGATCACAAGGAAGGAAATCTGTACGGTCGTCTCCTGCAGCGCGATCGGCACACCGACGTTCAGGACTTTCTTCAGCTCGTCATGGTCGATGCGGCAGTCTTCTTTTTTGAATTCAATCGGCAGATTGCCTTTTTTCAACACACCCATGGAGGCGATGACAGAAATCAGCTGCGCCAGAACCGTTGCAAGCGCTGCTCCCGCAACGTCCAGTTTCAGCACACCGACGAAGAACAGATCTCCGGCAATATTGGCTGCGCAGGCGATGCCGACGAATAAAAGCGGCAGATTTGCATTACCGATTCCGCGAAGCACGCTGCTGATGACGTTGTACGCGATGATGATCAGAATACCGCCGGAACAGATCCGCAGGTAGAGGACGGTTTTGTCAAAAGACTCCGCCGGGACCTGTAAAATATTGGCGATCGGGCCTGCGAACAGCTCCAGAATCACCGTCATGACGACACCGATGATGGCGAACAGAACAATCGAGGTTCCCACGGTTTTGCCGGCCTTATCCGGCTTGCCCTCGCCGATGTGCTGGCCGATCATAACGGTCGAACCCATCGCAAGGCTGGTGATGATAAGTGTTACCATCTGCATGAAGTTGCTTCCGGTTCCGACAGCGGAAATACTCGACGCATCGCCGAACCAGCCGACCACGAGAAGGTCGACCGCACCGTAAGCCGCCTGCAGAATCAGCGCGCCGAGCACCGGCAGCGCAAAACGGATCAGGGACTGGAAAATCGGTCCCTCTACAAACGATACTTCTTTCTTATTTTCTTTTGCCATTGTTTTTCACTCCTTTTATTCCCGGCATCGTTTCCTGCATCCGTGTGATTGCATGCACAAATTCGTCCACCACCGCGTCGTCCAGATCTGGCAGGCGGGATGCCCATTCCCCGTGAAAGTGCGTCACGCGGAGTTCCACAAACTCTTTTCCCTCTTCGGTCAGTGTCAGGTTGATCACGCGCTTATCTTTTTCATCCGCCTGTTTCACGAGAAGATTTCTCTCCTCCAGTTCCTGCACCAGCTTGGTGATGCTCGGCAGCGTTGTGTTCATATAGCTGCTGATGTCGCTGACGCGGCAGAAGCCCTGCTTTTTCTGAATCTCATTCACCGCATCCAGCACATGCACCTGCCGCGGCTTCATACCGTCCGGCAGGTCCGGGAGCTTCTCGATCAGACGCTTTGCATCAAAACACGCATCCAGGAACTGCTTTAATTTTTCCTGTGTCATGGAAAATGGTCCTTTCTTCTTGAAATTTAGTTATCTTTAGTAATTATCTTTGATAAGTATAGCAGGAAATGAAAAAATGTCAAGAGGGAACTGATGATAAAAAAGAGCTGATTGAAAGTTCTGGCAATGCCAGATTCTTTCATCAGCTCTTTTCCATATCCATTTGTCACTTTCAATGAGTTGCATTTCGGTGCCCCCCGCCGGATTTTATGCTTCTGATCGTCTTTTCCAGTACCTTCATCTCAATCGGTTTTGAAACATGGGCATTCATACCGGCTGCCAGAGAATGCTGAATATCCTCAGAAAACGCATTGGCGGTCATAGCAATGATTGGAATTGTCTTTGCCAGTTCATGGGAGCTTCTTCGGATTGCTTTTGTTGCCTCATAACCATTCATAACCGGCATCTGCACATCCATCAGGATCATGTCATAATCCCCCGGAGCAGACTGCTCAAATGCCTCTAAGACCCTTTTACCATTTTCACAGATTGTACACTCTGCACCCTCAATCTTTAACAATTCCATCAGGATTTCTGCATTCAGCTCATTGTCCTCTGCACACAGAAACCTCATTCCTTTCAGGACATTGCCAGCCGGTTCATCCTTTTCTGCCTGTTCTGCTGAAGAAACAAATCTATCTTCTGCTATTCTCAGATCTATAAGAACCTCAAAACAGCTTCCCTGGCCCAGTTCACTCTCCACATCAATGGTGCCTCCCATTGCTTCAACCAGATTTTTGG
>OLQR01001854.1_pt1 | contig 11176 bp, 9 predicted proteins | sample 1671881 | NCBI WGS metagenome assembly OLQR01 (sample SAMEA3136623, study PRJEB25190) | human gut metagenome | biome: human gut; feature: human-associated habitat; material: faeces | place: Austria | collected 2013 | reverse complement strand
CATAAAAAAGTTCCATATGACGACAATGGACATGGAACCTGTGTAGCCGGAATTCTGGCTGGGAGTGGCAGAGCCTCCATGGGAAAATATAATGGGATGGCACCAGGCAGCAGGATAGCAGCACTGAAAGTACTTGATCGGTTTGGAAATGGAAATAAAGAAGATGTTCTGCAGGCTTTTCGCTGGATTTTACAGAACAGGGAACGATACAGGATTCGAATTGTTAATATTTCTGTGGGAACGACTTATCGTACGCGAAACGAGCAGGATGTACTGGTGCAGGGTGTGGAGAAATTATGGGATGAAGGCTTGGTGGTGGTCGCGGCGGCAGGAAATCAGGGACCAAAGCCGGGGAGCGTGACGGCACCTGGATGCAGCAAAAAGATCATTACGGTGGGATCCAGTGATATGCTCTCGGGAAAGCAGGCGGTATCCGGACGGGGGCCAACGTTTGAATGTGTATGCAAGCCGGATCTGGTGGCACCGGGACGGCAGATCATGGCGTGTACCCCGGGAGCTGGAAACCTGTACAGCATGAAAAGCGGAACGTCCATGTCAACACCGCTGGTGTCCGGTGCGATTGCGCTGGCACTGGAAAAAGATTCTCTGCTTTCCAATGTAGAGATTAAAATGATGCTGCGAGACAGCTGCGATGATATGGGGCTACCGCGAAATCAGCAAGGCTGGGGAAAATTCAACTGCAAAAAGTTTTTGGCATTATAGGAAATGCACATGATTGTATAAATAAAAATGCATGATTTTACCATAGTAAAGACTGAAAGTATTGACGGAACTCCTTTTTTCGGATAGAATAGTAGGAAATTGGCAATTGTTCGGAGATAAACAGTTGCAAAAAATCAGATATCAAGCAAGGGAGACGTATTATGGAAAAAATTCAAATGACGACACCGTTGGTAGAGATGGATGGAGATGAGATGACCAGAATTCTCTGGAAAATGATCAAAGATGAGCTGCTTCTTCCGTTTATTGATCTGAATACAGAGTATTATGATCTCGGACTGAATTATCGTAATGAAACAGATGATCAGGTTACGATTGATGCCGCCGAAGCAACAAAGAAGTATGGTGTTGCAGTTAAATGTGCGACGATCACTCCAAATCATGCACGTATGGACGAATATGATCTCAAGAAGATGTACAAGAGCCCGAATGGTACGATCCGTGCAATCCTTGATGGAACAGTATTCCGTGCACCGATCGTTGTAAAGGGAATTGAGCCATGTGTACGCAACTGGAAGAAACCGATCACACTTGCGCGTCATGCATATGGAGATATTTACAAGAATACAGAGATGTACATTGACAAACCAGGTAAGGTTGAGCTTGTTTATACTTCTGAAGACGGTGAAGAGAAACGCTCCCTTGTACAGGAATTTAAGGCACCTGGTGTTGCGATGGGTATGCATAATATGACAGCATCCATCGAAAGCTTTGCGAGAAGCTGTTTCAACTATGCACTGGATACGAAGCAGGATGTATGGTTTGGCGCGAAAGATACAATTTCAAAGACTTATGATGCAAAATTCAAAGAAGTATTCCAGACTGTATTTGATACAGAATTTAAGGATAAGTTCGAAGAAGCAGGACTTACTTATTTCTATAGCCTGATCGATGATATTGTAGCGCGTGTTATGAAAGCAGAAGGCGGGTTTATCTGGGCATGCAAGAACTATGACGGAGATGTTATGAGCGATATGGTTTCTTCCGCGTTTGGTTCTCTTGCAATGATGACCTCTGTACTTGTTTCTCCACAGGGCTATTATGAGTACGAAGCTGCTCATGGAACGGTACAGAGACATTATTATCGCCATCTGGAAGGAAAAGAGACATCTACCAACTCTGTGGCAACGATTTTTGCATGGACAGGAGCTCTTCGTAAACGTGGAGAACTGGATGGCAATCAGAAACTGGAAGAGTTTGCAGATAAACTGGAAAAAGCTACCCTTTCCACGATTGAAAGTGGCAAGATGACCAAAGACCTTGCACTGATCACAACAATTGAGAATCCGACTGTACTGAACAGCCGTGATTTCATCCTTGCAATCAGAGAATCTCTGGAAAAAATGATTTAATATACGCACAAAAGAGCCATTGTATCAACTGCGATACAGTGGCTCTTGCAATGTGGGAGAGAAAATTGCAGTTACGCAAGTTCCTCCCATTTTTCATATAATTCTTCAAGTTCTGCCTGAATCTTGTCTTTTTCGCGGCTCAGTTCCGCACAGCGTCCTACATTCGTACAGACATCCGGAAGAACGAGAGTGTCGTCGATCTCTTTATCTCGTGTTTCAAGTTCTTCAATACGTTTTTCGACTTTTTTAAGTTCGTTTTCCTGTTTACGCTTGCGAGCCTGTTCTTCTTTTTGCTGCTGCCAGGTAAGTTTTCCCTCAGAAGGTGTTTCTTCTTTTGTTTCTTCAGTGGCTTCCTGTGCAGATGGAGCATATTTCTCAGTCAGTTCTTCTTTTTTCTCCAGATAATAATCGTAATCTCCGATATAGTTGACAACAGACTGATTTGTCAGATCAAGAATACGGGTTGCAGTCTGGTTGATGAAATAACGGTCATGAGAAACATACAACACAGTTCCGGTATAGCTGTTCAGTGCTTCTTCCAGAATTTCCTTGGATGCGATATCCAGATGGTTGGTAGGCTCATCAAGGATCAGGAAGTTTGCTTCTGAGAGCATCAGTTTGGCAAGAGAAACACGGCCTCGTTCACCACCGGAAAGAGAGGAGATCACTTTGAATACATCGTCTCCGGTAAAGAGAAATGCTGCCAGCATATTACGGATCTGTGTCTCGGTCAGCGTCGGATATGTGTCTGAAATTTCCTCAAAAATTGTTTTTTCTGCATGAAGTACATGATGCTCCTGGTCATAGTAACCAATCTGCACTTTGGCACCCAGAGAGAAGCTTCCGGCGTCTGCATCCAGAAGTCCGTTGAGAATCTTGAGCATTGTAGTTTTGCCGGTTCCGTTGTTTCCAATCAGTGCTACGCGCTCGCCTCGTTTGATCTGGAAAGAAATATTGGAAAAAAGTTTCTGCTGAGGGAAACTTTTGGCGAGATCTTCTACGGTAAGAACATCGTTTCCACTGACCACGCGTGGCTCAAGAGAAAGACGCATCTGGCTCTGGACTTCGATCGGTTTGTCAATCCGCTGAATCTTATTCAGCATCTTTTCACGGCTCTCTGCACGTTTGATGGATTTTTCTCTGTTGAAAGATTTCAGCTTGACGATAACGGCTTCCTGATGTTTGATCTCGCGCTGCTGGTTGAGATATGCCTTGTACTGGGCATCACGAAGCTGTGCTTTTTTCTCTGCATAAGCGGAGTAATTACCGGCATACATACGAACCTGTCCGGCATCGATCTCGATGACTTTTGTGACAACTTTGTCCAGAAAATAGCGGTCATGAGATACAATGAAAACAGCACCAGGATAATTGAGAAGATAAGTTTCCAGCCAGGCAATGCTTTCCATATCCAGGTGGTTGGTAGGCTCATCGAGCAGAAGGATATCTGGTTTGGAAATCAGCAGTTTACCGAGGGCAACACGTGTTTTCTGACCGCCGGAAAGAGTCGCCACCTGTTTGGTAAAATCCTCTTCTGTAAATCCGAGACCATTCAGAACACCCATAAGTTCGCTTTTGTAGGCATAGCCATTCTCCAGTTCAAATTCATGAGTCAGGCGGGTGTAGGAGTTCATCAGGCGGTCAAGTTCTTCGCCGGAAGCATTTTTCATCTGGACTTCCATGGCACGAAGGCGTTCTTCCATATCGATGATATACTGTTTGGTGCTTAAGAGTTCTTCATATACAGAAAGGTGTCCCTGTACATCCTGATACTGGGCGAGGTAACCGATGCGTTTGTCCTTGGCAAGAACTACCTGTCCGGCATCTGCATGGATCTCTTCCATTATAATGCGAAGAAGTGTGGTCTTGCCGGCACCGTTATTACCGATCAGAGCAGCTTTTTCGCGTTCTTCTATATGAAAAGAGGCATCTTCCAGAATCACTTTTTCACCGAAGGATTTGGAGATACCCTGACATGATAAAATCATAGTTATTCCTCCGAAGTAAATATACGGTATGATTATAAAAGCAAAAATGGCCTTTGTAAAGGAAAATCAATGAAAATTGTACATATTTGACAACATTGATTGACAACAAAATGTCAATTCGTTATAATTAACGAGAAAGTGTAAGGAGGGACAACGGTGGAAGCAAAACAGATTTCAAAAGCTGTGATTAAGAGACTGCCACGTTACTATAGATACCTTGGTGAACTTCTGGAAGACAATGTAGAGAGAATCTCTTCCAATGATCTTAGTAAAAAAATGCGAGTTACAGCGTCTCAGATACGTCAGGATCTGAATAATTTCGGGGGATTTGGACAGCAGGGATACGGTTATAATGTAAAATATCTTTATACAGAGATCGGTAAGATCCTGGGGCTGGATATCGTGCATCCGATGATCATTGTAGGAGCTGGTAATCTGGGGCAGGCACTTGCCAATTATGTTGAGTTTGAGAAGAGAGGATTCAAGCTGGTCGGTATTTTTGATGTAAATCCGGTACTTGAGGGAATTGCGGTTCGTGGGATTGAGATTCAGATGATCAGTGATCTTCCTTTCTTTATGAAAGAAAACAATATTGAGATCGCAATTCTGACATTGCCGAAGAATAAGGCACGTGATATGGCGGAGATTCTGATCGAGAACGGAATCAAAGCTATCTGGAATTTTGCACATATCGATCTGGATACTCCGGATGATGTGATCGTGGAGAATGTTCATCTTTCAGAGAGTCTTATGACATTATCCTATAATCTCAGTCAGTATCGTCAGGAACATATAGACGATGAGAAATAAGCAGCACTTATAAAGTGATGGCAGGACGGACAGACAGGCTGTTACCCGGCTCCTTATGGCAAGGAGGCTGCGTAATGGCCTTTTATGCTAATTATGGCAGGTGAGGAAAAAGAATGAAACAGATTGTGACCTGTAAAGAAATGAAAGCTCTTGATGGAAATATGATTGAGGGAATCGGGATTCCGTCCTGTGTCCTGATGGAACGGGCAGCTCTGAAAGTCGCAGAAGAACTGGAACGGACGCTGGCAGACAAAAAACAGGAAGAACGGATTCTCTGTGTCTGCGGAAGCGGGAACAACGGAGGAGATGGCGTGGCTGTTGCCCGTATTCTGAAACTGCATGGTTATCGTACAAGTCTGTATCTGGTGGGGAATCCGGACCACAGGACTATGGAAATGCAGCGTCAGCTGGATATTGCAGCTGCCTGTCAGGTGTCGGTTGTGAATAACCTGGAAACAGAGGAATATACTACTATAGTAGATGCCATTTTCGGCGTTGGGCTGAGTCGTCCGGTCGAGGGCAGTTACAGAGATGTGATCATGGCACTGAATCAGTTGAATGCCTGGAAAGTGGCTGTTGATATTCCGTCCGGAGTAAATGGCGATACAGGAGCAGAACTTGGAATTGCTTTTCATGCAGATCTGACAGTTACATTTGCATTTCGGAAAGCAGGCCTTTGTCTGTATCCGGGCAGGAAATTTGCCGGTAAAGTGATCGTTGCGGATGTTGGCATCTACGCAAGTGATAAGGTGAAACCATATTTATGGCAGACAGAAAAAACAGATATTCATTTTCTGCCGGATAAAATTGTTGATGGAAACAAAGGAACTTTTGGAAAGATTCTGGTCGTTGCCGGAAGTCCGGGCATGTGTGGGGCGGCTTACCTCAGTGCGTCGGGAACTTTTGCAGTGGGCATCGGAATGGTGAAAATCGTTACGGCAGAAGAGAATCGTATTCCACTGCAGACAATGCTGCCGGAAGCAATGCTTGACTGTGGCGATGATTTTGCAAAAGATCTTGACTGGTGCGATATTGTGGTGATCGGCCCGGGAATTGGAACTACGTACCAGGCTGCCGAAAAAGTACAGTGGTTTCTGGAGGCAGCATCAGGAGCTGCTAAACCGGTCATACTGGATGCAGATGGGCTGAATCTGCTGGCACAGCATCCGGAATGGAAACAGTATCTTACGAGCCGCGTGGTCATGACACCACATATGGGTGAGATGGGACGGCTGACAGGAAAAAAGGTCAGTGAACTTCAAAAAGACCGTATTGCAGCAGCGAGGGAGCTGGCGGCAGAGACCGGTGCGGTTTGTGTGCTGAAAGATGCATGTACCGTGACGGCAGCACCGGATGGAAATACCTGGATCAGTCTGGCGGGAAATCCTGGAATGGCGACTGCGGGAAGTGGAGATGTTCTGACCGGAATTCTTGCAGGTGTGCTGGCAATGTTCCTGAATAAAAGGACGGAACTGCCGGATACAGGCAGACAGGCTGCGTTGGGAGTACTGCTTCATGGTATGGCAGGAGATCTGGCAGCGAAAGAAAAAGGAACAGCAGGTATGAAGGCCGGAGATATTGTACGAGGAGCTTCAGAAGTTTTGAAAAATAAATAGAATACCGAAATATCTGAGCAGATCAGGCAGGAAGAGGAGGGTATTATGAAAAAATTTGAGAGAGTTAAAGCAGTAGTATCACTGGATGCCATTGCTCATAACTTTGAGGAAATGAAGAAAAACATTGCAGATGGTACTAGGATCGTAGCTGTTATCAAGGCCGATGCTTATGGACATGGTGCAGAAGCGATTTCGCGTCTTATAGAAGACTATGAGTACATCTGGGGCTTTGCGACCGCGACAGCAGAGGAAGCGATTCAGTTGAAAGATGCCGGGATTGAGAAACCGGTATTGATTCTCGGACTTGTTTTTGAAGAGTATTTCCAGGAACTGATCAGAAAAGATGTGCGCCTGACGGTCTGTGAGTATAATGTGGCAAAAGTTCTTTCTGATGAGGCAGTCCGCCAGGGCAGACAGGTGCATATCCACATTGCACTGGATACCGGAATGAGTCGTATTGGATTTGCAGATAAGCCGGAAAGCGTTGAGGAGATCAAAAAGATCGCTGCACTTCCAAATGTTGAGATTGAAGGTATGTTTACACACTTCGCGCGGGCAGATGAGACGGATAAAGCTCCGGCAGTAGAACAGCTGAAACGTTATCTTGCGTTTGCTGGCCTTCTGGAAAAGGCGGGAGTACAGATTCCGCTGAAGCATTGCTCGAACAGTGCGGGAATCATTCGTATGCCAGAGGCAAACCTGAACCTGGTCCGTGCGGGAATTACGATCTATGGTATTTATCCGTCCGATGAAGTGGAGAGGGATATTGTGAAACTGAAGCCGGCGATGGAGCTGAAGAGTCATGTGGCTTATGTGAAGGATCTTCCGGCAGGAACGGCGATCAGTTATGGCGGAACATTTGCTTCCGAAAACGATCTTCGTGTTGCAACGATTCCGGTCGGCTATGCGGATGGATATCCGAGAACTCTGTCTAATAAAGGATGGGTTCTGATACATGGACAGAAAGCACCGATCCTTGGCAGAGTCTGTATGGACCAGTTCATGGTGGATGTTACACATATTCCGGATGTGAAACATGGAGATGAGGTAACATTGATCGGTAGGGACGGAGACGAATTTATCAGCATTGAGACTTTTGGCGATATGTCCGGCAGATTTTCTTATGAATTTGCCTGCGATATCAGTAAACGTGTCCCGAGAGTCTATATAAAAGACGGCAAAGAATGGGGAGATCTGACCTTCTTCGAATAAACTGCAGTACCACGCATGTATACACAGAAGAAAAATGGAAATACTAATTCCAGAGAAAAAAGAATCGGAGTGTGATTGTGTGGTAATTAAAAGAGGGGATATTTTTTATGCAGATTTAAGGCCGGTAGTTGGGAGTGAACAGGGTGGTGTCCGCCCGGTTCTGATCATTCAGAATGATGTGGGCAACCGACACAGTCCCACGGTCATCTGTGCTGCGATTACTTCTAAGATGAATAAGGCAAAGCTGCCGACGCATATTGAGATCGATGCTTCTTCTTATGGAATTGAGAAGGACTCGGTGATTTTGTTGGAACAGCTGCGTACGATCGATAAAAAAAGGCTGAAGGATAAGGTATGCCATCTTGACCAGACAATGCTGGATCGAGTGAATCATGCCCTTGAAATCAGCCTTGAACTTACTTTTTAGGCTGTTATCCTTGACGAACAGAAGCTAAAGTGCTATATTTTAGCAGTAATTGTGCTGATTTTAAACAAATTACGGAAGGAATAGATACAAAATGGACGATGGCAGTCGATTGCCCCGCAGGGGGCCGGCGAAGGTTATAGACTGGATCCAGGGTCTTTTTTCCGGAGTTTTTCATTTCTTTAAAGGGGAACAGGAAGATTCTGTTACGGAAAAAGAAATCATCTCTATGGTGGATGAGGCACATGAGAAAGGTGTCCTCCAGAAAGATGAAGCAGAGATGATCCAGAATATTTTTGCTTTTGAAGATAAAGAAGTGGGTGTGGTTATGACTCACAGAAGCAGTGTGGCTGCTTTTGCGATGGATGATCTGCTCAAGGATGTTGTGAATCATATGATGGAAGAGGAAAATTCCCGATATCCGGTCTGCGGGGAAGATATGGATGATATCCGGGGACTGATCCATTACAAAGATGCATTGAAATTCTTTACACAGAATTCATGGGCGAAGTTCAAACCACTGAAAGAGCTTCCGGGGCTTATCAGGAAAGCGACTTTTGTTCCTGAGACCAGACATATCGGACAGCTTTTCCGTACCATGCAGGCCAGACAGGTACATATGGCAGTTGTCGTGGATGAGTATGGTCAGACGGCAGGAATCGTAACGATGGAAGACCTCATTGAGGAAATCGTCGGGGATATTTTTGATGAATACGATGAGAGCAGGGATACATTTCGGACACAGGTAGATAACAGTATCATTATTGATGGACTTGCCAGTCTGGATGATGTGGAGCAGGAATTGGATATTGAATTCGGTGATGTAGAAATGGAAACGCTGAACGGTTATCTGACAGAGCTTCTGGGACATATTCCGTCCAGGGAGGATCTGGACAAAGAAATTGTTGCAAACGGCTACAGATTTAAGATTCTTTCACTTGGAAACAGAACCATCGGAAGAGTAAGAGCCGAAAAAATAAATGACAAAGAAACAAAAGGAGAGAGTGAAAAATGTCAGGACATTCAAAATTCGCAAACATAAAGCACAAAAAGGAAAAAAATGACGCAAAAAAAGGTAAAGTATTTACTGTAATCGGTCGTGAGATCGTTATGGCAGTCAAAGCCGGCGGTGCGGACCCGAATAACAACAGCAAGCTTCGTGATGTTATCGCAAAAGCAAAAGCAAACAACATGCCGAATGATACTATTGAACGTGGTATCAAAAAAGCAGCCGGTGCAGATTCTGCTGACAGTTATGAACGTGCTACATATGAAGGATATGGTCCGAACGGTGTTGCGATCATCGTTGAGACTCTGACTGACAACAAAAACCGTACAGCAAGTAATGTAAGAAATGCATTTACAAAAGGTTACGGAAGCATCGGAACTCAGGGATGTGTATCCTTTATGTTTGATCAGAAAGGTCAGATCATCATTGATAAAGAAGAACTGGAAGACGAATGCGGCGATATGGATGCAGATGAGCTGATGATGACTGCTCTTGATGCTGGCGCTGAGGACTTCAACGAAGAAGAAGACAGCTTCGAGATCCTGACAGCTCCGGATGATTTCAGTGCTGTTCGTGAAGCTCTTGAAAAAGCAGGAATCCCGATGGTAGAAGCTCAGGTTGCCATGGTTCCGCAGACATATGTGGATCTGACAGATGAGAAGGATGTCAAGAACCTGCAGAGAACACTGGATCTTCTCGATGAGGATGATGATGTTACAGACGTGTGGACAAACTGGAACGAATGATTTTCAAATATATGATCTGATGTATAACAATTAAAGATCTGACACAAAATACCTTCATGAATCTTCATGGAGGTATTTTTTATGTCTGAAAAAGAAATCGAGAATGACAAACAGCAGGCTTTGGATAAAGAAGAAAAAGAAAATGAGCAGATCAGGGAAATGGGTGAGTTGACACTTGACCAGAATGTGAAGAGATACCGGATCGAACTTCTGACGATCATTGGTGAAGTAGAAGGCCATGATGCCGCACCGTCGCAGAGTAAAACAACAAAATATGAACATGTTCTGCCAAAACTTGCAATGATCGAAGACGATGAAAATGTGGAAGGACTTTTGATTCTTTTGAATACGGTTGGCGGTGATGTGGAGGCAGGACTTGCCATTGCAGAGATGATTGCATCTTTAAGTATTCCGACGGTATCGTTGGTACTTGGTGGCGGGCATTCGATCGGAGTACCGATGGCAGTGTCGGCAGATTATTCTTTTGCTGTGCCAAGTGCCACGATGGTAATTCATCCGGTGCGTTCGAGTGGGATGTTTATCGGAGTGGCCCAGACCTATCGGAATATGGAAAAGATCCAGGACCGTATCACAGGCTTTGTTGCGGCACATTCCAGAGCTTCGCAGGAACGACTGGAAGAACTGATGCTGGATACCAGTCAGCTTGTAAAAGATGTCGGAACGCTTCTGGAAGGGGAGGAAGCTGTAAGGGAGGGCCTGATCGATGAAGTTGGCGGAATCCGCGAAGCACTTGGGAAATTGCATCAGATGATAGAAGAAAAAAGAGGCTTAAAAGGGCTTTTTTTGTAAAAATACTATGAAAAAGCATGCATATTTAGTATGTTTTTGAATATTCCCCTTGTAACAGAAGCAATTTTAGCGTATTATTAATAGAGGATTGAATGAATATACGCTAGGAGGGGAACAATGTATAAGATTTTAAAAGCCGAAACACTGGCAGCCAAGATCCATCTCATGGTCGTACATGCACCGCGTGTAGCAAGCCATTGTCAGCCAGGACAGTTCATTATTGTTAAGATGGACGAGAAGGGTGAGAGAATTCCACTTACCATCTGCGATTACGATCGCGAAGAAGGAACTATTACCATCGTGTTCCAGGAAGTCGGAGCATCCACAATCAAGATGTCCGAATTAAAAGCAGGAGATTCTTTCCGTGACTTCGTAGGACCTCTGGGATGTCCTTCTGAGTTCGTTCATGAAGACATCGAAGAACTCAAGAAGAAAAAAATGGTATTCGTTGCCGGAGGTGTTGGTACA
>OLQR01001851.1_pt1 | contig 11210 bp, 9 predicted proteins | sample 1671881 | NCBI WGS metagenome assembly OLQR01 (sample SAMEA3136623, study PRJEB25190) | human gut metagenome | biome: human gut; feature: human-associated habitat; material: faeces | place: Austria | collected 2013 | reverse complement strand
AGCCGCCGGAGCGGTGCTTAAGCCGTAAGGCGGGAATTGTGCGGTGTTGCCTCAACATTGTGATTCCTTTTTGGCTGCTTAGCCCGCTTTTCATTTCCTCCAGATCATCACCCCCATCCAGAACAGGTTGGCGAAGATCCTGTCGGTGCCGGTGGCCACCATGGCCGGGAACAATGCCCAGGACAGCACCACCCGATGGCAATATGCCCCAGCATCTACCGCGTTCCTGGAATACATTCGCTCTCGGCTGGGGGATGCCTTTTGCTGATTTCACCCATACCAACAACAAACACCGTGCCGCCATGCAGGGGGTTCTCCTGCTTGCGGCACGGTGCTTTGTTGTATCAGGCTATTGTCGGGTTATTGTTTCTTTTTGGCAAGCTGTCTGCCCACGGCCCACAGCCAATCCAATGCGGCGGCGGCAAGGGCGGGGTACACGATCAGGCCGAACAGCTGGTACCAGGTGGGGATAAAGTAATCTGCCCCGCCGGGCAGGGTGCTGGCGGCGTTCAGGGTAATGCTTTGCGGAGTAAAGGTCAGGCCCACGGTCTTGTTTTCATCGGGGCTGCAGGGGTCCAGCCGCAGTGCCACGATCTGGGTGCGCGGCAGGGTGTACACATAGGTGCCGTCTGCCAGCACTTTGGGGAAGACGCGGCGGTCCTGGCTGTAGGGCTCCCCCGTCTTTGTGGTGTAATACAGGCACATTTCTCGGGAATCGCCGTCAAACTCCACGTTGTAGCTCACGGTACGCACCACGCGGCCGGATACATCCTCCAAAATCATCTGCGGGTCGCCGCCTGTGGTAATCAGCTGGCCCTGGGGTGCGCTGTTCTCCCCCGGCTCCCCCCAGGTCAGCTCGGCCAGCTGCCAGCTTTCAATGGGGATCGAGGTTTCAGTCAGGGTGCCTTTTGCCTTGGCGGAGCTGTCCCCCGCAAAGGCCACCGCACCCTGCACCAGCCAGAACACCAGCGCCGCGCACCAGCACAGCACCGGCAAGGCAAAGCGATGGGCAAACAGTCGGTTCAGGCGGCTTTTCCATGTCATCTCTTTCATTGGGCCGCCTCCTTGCTCATCTGCATTGTGACCGGCTCATACCCGGCATCCGTTACGCGGTAGAGCAGGGTCTGCCCCGCCTGCGCAGCGGCCAGGTGGTCGGTAAACAGGTTCTGATAGCTCTGCACAAAGATATCGTCGATCTTTTGCAGGTAAAGCACCGTACAGCCGTTGGCACGCACGGTTTCATCCAGGCGTTCAGCGGTGTAGGGGTGGTAGTAGCGCTGCTTCACGCCCTCCTCCTGCGGTTCCAGCTCCGGCAGGCCGAAGGTTCCGCCGCCGCCCTCCTGCGTGGCCCCCACGCCGGAGTAATCCACCAGGACGGGGTAAAAATCAAACACGGCAGAGAACCAGTGTTCGCCGTTATCCCCCTGGCTGACAAAAAACACGCGGTCGTTTTCGTTCAGGTAATCGCTGCACAGCCAGTCAGCTTCGGCGCGGGCGCTCTTGCGGTCGGCGAATTCGCCATCCGAGAAGCCCAGCACCGAAAGCTGCGGCAGGATCATGCCGTTCACCCGCACCAGCATGGCGGCGGCCATCAGCAGAACACCGGCCTGGCCTGCCAGGGCAATCCAGCGGCGGGCCGGGGCTTTCTGTTCGCCATCCGCGGTTTGCAGGGCGGTGCTCCAGCAGGCCAGCGCCATAAAGAACCAGCCGATATAGTAGGTATAGATATAGCGGTTATAATCCACCAGCCCCACGGCCTGATCCGGCTTGAAAATAAAGCCATAGCTGAGCGCCAGCATGAGGTTATACCCCACAAAGCATGCAAGGGACAGCACCCCGATGCAGCCAATGCGCAGCTTGAGTTGGCGGCCTCTGGCGCAGATGGCCGCCACCAAGAACACCAGCAGAATCAGCACCACAACATTGCGGCCCTGGCCGATCATGCTCAGCCGACCATCCGAAGTCCAGAACTGGTGGCCCATATCGGCCATGGCTTGGGTGAACTGGCTCTGGCGCTCGGCGTAAAAGCCCTCCACCGGCTGGCCCAGCAAAATCTTGATGCCGTTGATGACCACAGCGGACAAGGGGGCGCTGGTTTCGCCGGTGCCGCCCTCGCTGGCACTTTTGGCAACCAGAATGCCCACATAGCGGATGTTCCAGAAATAATAGATCAGCATGGGCGCGGCAAAGCAGGCAATGGCAAAGCCGGTGCGGCGGGCAAGGCCCTTTTTGAAGGGGTGCTCCGCAAACAGCCAGGCATCCACAGCCATCAGCCCCGCCGCCACCAGGGACAGCACAAAGGTGTTGGCCTTGATGTTGGCCGCCAGCGCCAGTACCGGCAGTACGGCCCACTTGGGGCCGCCGGTTTTGCGCAGCGCCAGCCACAGCGCCACAGCGCCGCCCAGTGCAAGGCCCGCGGGCACATCGCCATAGGCGGTCATATAAGTGGTATCCAGATAGATCGTATGGTTATACACCGTCAAAAACCAGGGGGCAAACCAGCAGATTGCTGCCAGCGGCACCGCAATGCGGTACTGGCGGAAGTTCAGCCCGCCCAGCACCGCGGCAAACACGGCGGCGGCCAGCACATCATACGCCACATAGATCTTCCAGTCTGCATAATGGCCCAAAAACTGAAAGAAGTAGGAGAGCAGCGGCAGGCCGGGGTTCTGGGTCTGGGGCCAGGGGGTTCCAAGGGTAGCCAGGGCATACAGGCGGTTATCCGCCTTGGTCACCTTTACGGCGGTAGCCCACAGGCTGAGTTCATCATACTTGGTTGCCAGCGGCTGGCGGATGAAAAAGTACACCGCAAATGCCAGCGCCATGCCCCAGAACAGCACCGCCCCCGGTGTAACCAGGCGGCGGTAGGCCGGGCGCTGGCCTTTGTGGGGCACCAGCGCCCACACGCCGCTGCCCGCAAACACCGCCCACAGCAGCACAGTGCCGGGCAGCAGCAGGTTTGCCATGCCCGCAGCCGTCAGCCAGGCAACGGCAATGCCCAGCGCGCTCAGCGGGGCCAGCGCAGCATGCAGGTTACATTTGAGCGTTAGGAACGCGCAGAACAAAAACAGCACCGCCAGCGCGGCAAAGATGCAAAGCAGCTCCATAGAATCACCATTTTATACAACATAAAAGCCCTGCGGGTGTGCCCCCAATCCATGGGCGCACCGCCCCACAGGGCTCTTTTTTACTTTTTGCGGAAAACATCAACGGCAAGGCAGGCAAACGCAGCCCCCACAGCCGGGGCAAACAACAGCAGCAGCCATTGGCCGCCGTTTGGCACAAAGCGCAGGTACCACGGCTGCACCGGGTTGAGCACCACGCCGTCCAGCCGGGTAGGCACGCCGCCCACACTGTCCGGGTCAATGCGCAGCCCGGTCACGGTAAGGCCGCCCAGGTCAAAGGTATACTGGTTTTCGCCGCTCACGCGGGCAAAAACTTTCTGGGTCTCGCTGTACTCGGTCTGGCCGGGGCGCAGGTAATACAATGCTACGCTGCCGGGCGGCAGGTAGTGCACGGCGTCCAGCTCCACCGTTTCCAGCCAGGCTTCGCCCCGCCAGATGATGTGCGGGTCGTTGTCGGTGGAAAGATACCAGCCGGGTTCATCCACCGGCGCGGTATGCCATTCATCGTCATCATAATTGACAAAGCTTTCAAATTCCAGGTCATCTGCCGTCAGGGTGCGGGTCACCATAGTGCCGTCTGCTTTATGGTTCAGCATCACAGCGCTGCCCACCAGCACGTACACCAGCCACACAATAACAGCGGCGGCATATGCCAATATCAGCAGCTGCTGGGGGCGCAGCGGGCGGCCCGCACGGGCGGGGGCGGCAAAACGCTTGGTTGGGCGTTTATCTTTCATTGTACCACCCCGCTTTCTGCCACAGCCACCGGGGTAAAGGCGATAGGCTTGCTGCGGCCTTCAAACCGGTAGAGGGTTGCGGGCATATTCGCTTTCAGCCCGCCTTCGAACCGGCTGCTGAACTCCCGCTCCAGATAGTCGTCCGCGCGGTCGATCAGCAGGTAGTCGATCTGCTTTTCTTCCATATAGGCGGTCAGAGAGTCTGCGGTGCAGACCGCCTCAAAGTCATACAAGGTCCAGTTCAGGCTTTCCACCAGGTTCATAAAGTCGGAGTCCCACCGGCTGGAATAATCATCGTTGCCCCACCAGGTACCGCCATAGCCGTTGACCACCTTGGCGGTCAGCTCATACTTGTAGTAGTACCAGCGGGTGGCATCATCGCCCTGACTGATGACCAGCACGCGGTCCGGCCAGTCCAGCACGGTGTTCATTGCTTCAGCGCGGTTCTTTACATCGCGGCGCAGGGTGTACAGGCTGTCGGCGTTGGTCCAGAACCCGGCTGCGGGCACACCGCGCCAGGCAAAAATACCCAGCACTGCCGCAGTGGCCAGCCCCAGCGCCGCACGGCCCAGCCGCTGCGCCGCGCCGCTGCCCTGCCCCACCGCAAAGCCCAGCACACAGAAGCCGTACAGCATCCACCCCTGCAGGTAGGGCGCGATATAACGCTCATAGTCCTTCAAGGCGGAGCCTTCGGCCTCGGAGAAATTGTAGAAGTACAAAATCAGGTGGAAGAGATACAGCGCGGCAAAGCAGAACGCCCCGCCCACAAAGCCAACCACGGTGCGGCGGCGTGCGGCACCGGCAGGCGCCGCCACAAAGGCCGCCGTGAACAGCAGCAGAATGCAGCTGACGGCCATGATGGGCGCGCCCACCAAACAGACGCGGCGGTACAAAAATGCCTGGCCCATGCTCTGCATGATCTGGGCAAAGCGTTCTTCGCGCCCAATGCCCAGCAGCTGCTTGATGCCGCCGGTCAGCACAGCACCATAGCTCAGGCCCGCGCTGCCCACGCTGGCCCCAGTGGTTTCGGTTGGGGTCACGGCGGCGGTATAGCGGTTCCAGCTGATAAACACCGCCAGCACCACCGCCGCCAGAATACTGCATTTTGCCAGCGATACGCCGAAAATGCGGGCAGGCTTTGTATCCGGGTGCGGCGTACCGAACAGCTGATCCAGCCCGATCAGGAACGTAACGATCAAGGCATAGGCAAAACCGATATCTTTGGTCATGGTCAGCACGGCAAGTGGCATGGCACAGGCAAAAAAGCCGGTTTTGCGCCCGCCCGCCGCGGCATACAGGCACAGGGTTCCGCCAAACAGCAACGCCAGGGGGGTATCCGCCATGGCGTTGGCGTACATGGTGGATGGGGTGCCCGCCGGAACCACGCTGAAAAAGAACGGCAGAAGAAAGCCCGCAGCAAACACCAACACAGCACCCGCCCAGTTTTTGCGCGGCATGGCTGCCGCCGGGGCAATGCAGGCCAGGAACAAAATATCCAGCCCGGCCAGGCACTGCCATTCATAAAACTGGCCCGGTACGCGCTGGAAGAGATAGGAAACCAGGCTGGTTGCCGGGTAGGTAAAGCTCGCCGTCAGGTTGATGGGATCCGCCACATACAGCGCAGCGCGCTCCGCCACCATCTTGGGGGCCAGGCCCCAGGCGGTAAATTCATCCCACTGGGTAAACATGGGCTGCTGCAAAGCAAACAGCACCCACAAAAAACAGCTGCCGCCCACAAACAGCAAAAAGCCGGGGCTGAACAGCGCCTGCCGGATAGCCCGCCACCCGGCACGCACCCCAAAATAGACCCCGCCGGCCAGCCAGACCGCCATGATGATAAAATGGCCGAACTGCAAAAGTCCCAGCAGGGAAAGCAGATACAGCACCACGGCCGACCCGCACAAGGCGGGCAGCGGCAGCAGGGCTGCATCGAACCGGGTGCATGCCGCCACGCACAGACAGCATGCGGAGAAGAACAGCAAAAACAGCAGGCCGAATACAATCTGCACGGTACAGCACCTCCCGGAATCAGAATTAAATTAGCAATTAGCAATGAATCATTAGCGGTGGATTGCCGCCCGGTGGGCGGCTCAGAAATTTGGGGCAAGATAACATATAAAGGCTGATTCTATATTCGCAGACTATCACGCAAAAGCCGCGAAAAACCGCAGATTTGATCGTGCCGCAGGCACACCGCCATTATTCTTTATTCTTTTAACTATTCTCTCATATACGCGTAAGCCAGCTCACGCGTATACGACGTACACCGGCCCCACAAAGTAGTGCTGGAAGAGCAGCACAGCGCCAAAAACGGCATAGCAGGCGCACAGCGGGATGATGGCCGCTTCGGCCTTTTCTTCCGTGATGGCGGGGCGGATGGTTTTGCGCAGCAGCACGGCCAGGGCGGGCAGCAATGCCAGCCAGACGCAGAGGAAATACCGCGCCTGCAGCCCCACAATGCGCACCATGCCCACCGGGGTATAGGTGATATACATGGCTGCCATGGCACCGGCGGCGTACACCAGCGCCAGCAGCGCCGCCCCACCCACGCGGCGGCGGGTGGGGAACGCATCGGCGCGTTTTGGCTGCGCAGCAGCCAGCAGGGCGGCCAACAGCAGCACCAGCGGGCCGGTCAGGTTCAAAAAGCTGATGGGCAGGTCCTTCCAGCCGAACAGGCCGAGCTGCCCAATAAAGAAATCATTCTCTCCCAGGGTCCCGCAGAACGCAGCAATGGTCCGCAGAGGGTTGCGCAGCACAAAGGCCAGCTGTTCACCGCCGTTTACCGTGCTGCCGCCCTGGCGCTCAATCATGGGATAGTTATAGCGGAACGCCGTTCCGTACCATTCCGTCAGCAGGGTAACGGCCATAGCACCGCCAAAGCCGCCCAGCGCCCACAGCGGGCGGCGTCCCTTGGCGTGCCATTCCCGCTTTGCCACCAAAAAGATAGGCAGCACCCACAAAAGGTTCAGGTACGGTTTAGCGATATTGACAAAGATGCAGGCGGCGGTGTAAATGCCCGCCGTTTGGGTGTTCCACTCCTTGCGGGTCAGCAGGGCAAGCATCAGGTAATAGCAGCCCAGCAGGGTTGCATCATAGCTCAGTGATGCCCCCATAAAAAGCGACATCGGCAGCAGCATAATGGCCGCAAAGGCCGGGCGGTAACGCTCCGCTTTGGCCAGCGCCAACGCGCACAACAGCGTGTAGGCCAGCAGGTTGACGATGCGCCCGCCATATAGGCAGCCCAGCGCGCCAAAGCCCAGCAGGCGTGCCAGCGCCATACCGACCGCGCCCGGCAGGAATGGAATGACCAGAAAGCTGACCGGCTCGCTGACCGGGTCCGGCACAGAATCCCGCACATCGTGCGCCAGGTACAGGGCAAAGCTGTCCGCCATGCTCTGCACTGCGCCGTCCTTGCCGTATTGCTTCAGGGCATAGCCCGCGGTGTTATAGGCTTTTTCCGCCCCGGTATCGGGGTCAGTGCCCACGCCGGCAGAGGTATGCGCATTCACCCATGCACCGGGGAACGCTTCCAGCAGGTAGGCCACATCGTCCGGGTAGGTGCGGGAAGCATCAAAATCAAAGTGCCCGGTGGAGATGGCATAGGTGCGCAGGTAATGGTCGGCTTCGTCCGGCGTTTGCAGCGGCGGGTTGGCAAATGCAAACAGCAGCCCGCACAAAAAGATGCACACGGCCCCTTTTGCCGCAAATCCTTTTGCAAACCGCCGCACACAATACCCGGCCAGCAGACATACTTCCAGAAAGGCCACACACCCCAGCGTGACCACCAGGGGGGACACACGGTTATCCAGTCCAAAGAACACCCGCCAGTAATAGGCCCACAGCACGCCGCACACGGCGGCGCACAGCACAGCCAGCCCCCACCGCACAGCGGCGGGCAGCTTTTGTAATTTTATTGGCATAAAACTTCCTTACAACCGCCCTTACAGAATGTACTGGCCGACCTTGTACTGGTCCAGGTTGCCGCGCAGGAACTCAATGGTTTCGGCAAGGCCCTGTTCAAAGGTATACTGCGGTTTCCAATCGGTCAGGGTGCGCAGCTTGGTGGCATCACCCAGCAGGCGGTTGACCTCGCTCTTTTCGGGGCGCAGGCGCTCGGCTTCGCAGACGATCCTGGCGCTGGGGTTGATCTGGGCAATCAGCTCATCGGCCAAATCGCCGATGGAATGTTCCACGCCGGTGGCAATGTTGATTTCCTGGCCAATGGCGGCATCGCAGTTCGCAATAGCCATAAAGCCGTGGGCGGTGTCCTTAACATAGTTAAAGTCGCGGGTGGGGGTCAGGCTGCCCAGCTTGATTTCCTGCTGGCCGGCCAGCAGCTGGGTGATGATGGTGGGGATGATGGCGCGGCCGCTCTGGCGCGGGCCATAGGTGTTGAAGGGGCGCACAATGGAAACCGGCAGGTCAAAGCTGCGGTAAAAGCTTTCGGCCAGGCGGTCCGCGCCGATCTTGGTGGCAGAGTAGGGGCTCTGGCCCTGGAACGGGTGGTGCTCGTCAATGGGCACATACTGGGCGGTGCCGTATACTTCGCTGGTGGAAGTAACCATCACGCGCTGGGTGCCCAGCTCGCGGGCGGCGTTCAGCACGTTCAGGGTGCCCTTGATGTTGGTATCCACATAGCTGTCCGGGCTGTGGTAGCTGAACGGAATGGCAATCAGGGCAGCCAGATGGAACACGCGCTCCTGCCCGCGCATGGCAGTACGCACGCCGTTGGGGTCACGTACATCGCCCATAAAGATATCTATTTCATTGCGGATCTCCGGGGGCAGGGTATCGATCCAGCCCAGGGAACCAAACGAGTTATACAGGCAGAAAGCACGCACTTTCTCGCCGCTTTTTACCAGCTCTTCGGCCAGATGGCTGCCGATAAAGCCATCGGCACCGGTCACCATAACGGTATGGGACATTGTAAAAACACTCCTTTTTATATGGCAATACCGCCCGCAGGGCAGAACAATCCAATTATTACAAAATAGTATAACCGATTTGCGGCCTGATTTCAACCAATGCCCCGCCCAGCGTGCAAAAAAGTGCCGGGGCTGCCGCGGATAGGGTAGGCCTACATTAAATTTATATAAAGATTATTCCGTTTGTATCAAAGAGTTCGGCAATATGTTATAATAGGATAAATACAGTGCTGGGCCGCCTTGCCGCATTCCCTGCCCTGTAGTGGAAAGGAGCCTGCACCCATGCCGCAACGCGAACCTGCCCTGCTTTGGCTGCGTGACTGCGCCCTGACCGCATTGGTCCTTGCGCTGTGTACGCTGACAAGCTGGGTATTTTTCCGGCTGGATTTTGTTTCTTCCAACTATATCCTGACCTATATCCTGGGCGTCATGTATATCAACGTCTTTACATCGGGGTTGGTGTACGGCGTTGTGGCTTCGCTGTTCTCGGTGATGCTGGTCAACTATATGTTCATTGACCCCTTTATGCAGTTCCGCATCCGGTCAGACGACATGGTAACGGCAGTGGTCATGCTCTGCGTTTCGCTGCTCTGCTCCTCGCTGACGGGGCGCATCAAGGTACAGGCCGCCCAAAGCGAGCGCAAAGCCTATGCTTCGCAGGTGCTGCTGGAAGCCAGCCGCAGCCTGTTGGGGGCCGAGGACCCTGACACCATTCTGCGGATAACGGCCACCCAGCTGGGCAAGCTGTTGGAGCGCCCGGTCTGCTTTGCCCCCGCGCCGGAGCACATTGCACCGGGAACCCTGATTCTGCCCCCTCCCAGCCAGACGGATTACCGCAGTTGCCCGGCGCTGCATGAGTTCAGCACCTATGAGCACAATCTGGCATTATCCATCCTGGATGTGTGTTCCCTGGCGCTGGAAAAAGAAGCCTCCAACCGCGCCCGGCGCGAAATTGAGGAAGCCGCCCGCCAGGAACAGCTGCGCGCCAACCTGCTGCGCAGCATCAGCCATGACCTGCGCACCCCGCTGACAAGCATTTCCGGCAACGCGCTGATTTTGACCGAGAAAAATCCCCTGCTGACCGAGGAAAAGCGCCGGGAGCTTTCTGCCGCAATTTATGAGGACGCCAACTGGCTGAACCATCTGGTGGAAAATCTGCTTTCCATCACCCGGATGGAGAACGGCCAGGTAAACCTGCACATTCAGCCGGAGCTGATTCAAGACATTTTTGACGATGTACTGGCTCATTTAGATCATGACGCCGCCCGCCACACCATTGTGACCAACGTGGCGGATGACCTGCTGATGGCCGATATGGACGCCCAGCTGATCGAGCAGGTGCTGGTGAACCTCATCAACAACGCCATCAAATATACCCCCGAACATTCCCGCATCGAGCTTTTCGCCGCGCCGGAGGGTAAATTTGTCCGCATCTGCGTAACGGATGACGGCCCCGGCATTCCGGAAGAAAGCCGGGACAAGCTGTTTGATATGTTTTATACCCTTGGCAAAACCCGCAGCGATGGCCGCCGCGGGCTGGGTCTTGGGCTGGCCTTGTGCCGTTCCATTGTTGCCGCCCATGGCGGTGTGATCGATGTACAGAACGCTGCACCGCACGGTGCCTGCTTCCGTTTTACACTCCCGCGAACTGAGGTGACCCTGTATGAATAAACCGCTGATCCTTGTGGTGGAGGATGACCCGGCTGTTGCACGGCTGATCTCCACCACACTGGAAACCCGTAATTATCAGTACCACCGTGTACAGAACGGAGCCGGTGCCCTGTTGGAAGCTGCTTCGGCACGGCCGGATGTAATTTTGCTGGACCTTGGCCTGCCGGATATGGACGGTATTGATGTGATCCGCAAGATTCGCGGGTGGAGCAACGTGCCCATTCTGGTGGTTTCGGCCCGCAGTGATGATACCGACAAAGTATCCGCCCTGGATGCCGGTGCAGATGATTACCTGACCAAGCCGTTCAGCGTAGAGGAGCTTTTGGCCCGGCTGCGCGTGGCGCTGCGCCGTGTGCGGTATGATACTTCCCGCGCAGGTGACCAGGCCAGCATATACGAGAACGGAGAACTGCGCATTGACTATGCCGCAGGCTGTGTGTACCGCGGCGGAACGGAGATTCACCTGACCCCCATTGAGTACAAGCTGATCTGCGTGCTGGCCAAGAACACCGGCAAAGTGCTGACCCACAACTATCTGCTGAACGAAGTCTGGGGCAGCCCGGCCGCATCGGATACGCCGTCCCTGCGCGTATTTATGGCAACGCTGCGCAAAAAAATTGAGGAAGACCCCAGCCACCCCCGCTATATCCAGACCCACATCGGCGTTGGCTACCGCATGATCCGCCAGTAAAGTTTGGGGCAACACCGCACAATTCCCGCCTTGCGGCTTAAGCACCGCTCCGGCAGCTGCG
>OLQR01001845.1_pt1 | contig 11234 bp, 12 predicted proteins | sample 1671881 | NCBI WGS metagenome assembly OLQR01 (sample SAMEA3136623, study PRJEB25190) | human gut metagenome | biome: human gut; feature: human-associated habitat; material: faeces | place: Austria | collected 2013 | reverse complement strand
TCGCTTCCCGGACGGCCTGCGCCACAGCCCATTCGTCGGGGGTCAACCCCCTATCCATATGCCGTTTGACAGCCAGATCCATTTCCAGAACCTCATCCCGGATGCCCTGCAAGGCGTTATCTGCGCCCATGAACTGGGACACGCAGTCCTCCATGCCCAACAGGCTGGGGTAAATGCCTTCCATGATTTTTCCCTTTTCGACACCGCATCCATCAAGGAATACGAAGCGAACTTGTTTGCTGCCGAGTTCCTGATGAGCGATGAAGATGTCATGGCAGAATTGAACGATGATATTTCCTTTTTTGGTGCTGCGGCGCAGCTGAAGGTTCCGGCTGAACTGCTGGATTTCAAGTTCCGCATCATGAAACGGAAAGGCTACAAAATGATCGACCCGCCGCTGATGGCGAACTCCAATTTTCTCAAGGATGTGCAGGTGACCGACTATGGAGAATCCGAATATTAAAGTGTATGTGGCTGTCGATGCGTCCTTTGATGCGTCCGGCCGTATTATCCCCAGGGTGGTGACCTGGGAGAATGGTCATAAATATGAAATCGACCGCGTCACCGATGTCCGGCAAGCCGCTGCCATGAAGGCTGGCGGTCAGGGGGATCGGTACACGGTGTGGATAAATGGAAAGCAAAGCTATCTGTTCTTCGAGCGTAATGCCTCTCTGAGCGGGAACAATATCGGCCGTTGGTTTGTAGAGCGGCGGACAGCATGAGGGGGTGATACCATGGACAATATCGAATACACCCAAGTAGATAAGGACATCTTGGATTTCCTGAAAGCTGTCTTTTTTGGTTCAATTGAATGCCCAATTGCTGCAGCAAGTCATCGTGCCTACCGCGATTTGAACCGCACTATCCGATTTGGGGGAATGCCCCAAGAACAAAGAGATGAACTTCGGAGCAAAGTGACATCGCGTTTTAAGCAGGAAATCCCCGCAATGGTAGAGCATGGCGTACATAGCCAAGAATCTTATGATGAGTGGCATTGCCAGCTTTGCAATGAGATTCGATTGTTATATCGCAATTCTGGTGTTGAGTTCCACATTGGTCAGGCACAAAAGTGGGTCAACATGACCATGAAATACCTGTACATTTGTGGCGCGTACTCCTTTAAGGGAATATTCCAATATTTACATATCCCGATTGATAATTATGTTTTCACCGTTGCGGAGAAAGAGCTGCACATCCCACAACCGAAAGTGCGATGGAGCCGCTGGGACAACTATGATAAGCAGTATCTCGCCTATCAAAAAGAACTGCGATTAAGAATCTGCGGACTCTCACCGCTCCGATGGGAATTTAAATTCTGGTTACAGGAAGCAAGGCAGGTGATTCAGAATGACCTACCATGAATTGAACGAATTATTTTTCAAGACCTGGGCGGATGAACACGGTATTATCCGTGGCAAGCCCGTCATGCTGATTTACCATATGAACCAGGCAGCTGGTGAGAATGGGATGGATGATGAAGTGGACGAAGCCTTTCTATCCGCTGAACTGAAAAAAGTCGGCTTATCGCTGTGCTTGGATTGAGGTGAAATGATATGGCAACCCTTGAATCCTACGGCAAAGAGATACATAGCATTTTCCAGCTTCTTGGAGACAAGGAAAATGATATTACACTCAGTATGTCCTGGGCCTTGGCAAAATGCAGTGAATTTCTCAAAGCCTTGATTATTTCTATTACAGGCATAGCACCGCCCAATGATGATATATCCATTCTGAACCAGCGGTACGATGCCAATGCTGGAATTACCGACATTGAAATTACGGATTTCCAGACTTTTCATATAATTATCGAAGCCAAACGCGGATGGATACTTCCAAGCGCTGACCAACTTACAAAATACTCTCTCCGATCTGATTTTCAAAATGAGCCCTACGGGAACAAGTACATCGTTACAATGTCTGAGTGTACGCAGTCCTATGCAGCCGCGCATTTACCATTTCGTGAAATAAACAAAATCCCGGTCAAGCATCTGTCTTATAGAGAGGTATACCAACTGGCAAAAACCGTCAGGTCAGTGTCTAACAATGAACAGAAACACTTGCTGGACGAGTTTTGTGAATATTTGAAAGGGCTGATGACCATGCAAAAACTTGATTCCAATATGGTTTATGTTGTCGCTCTTGGCACTAAAACCCCAGACCGCTGTAGCTTAACATGGATTGACATTGTACAGAAATACAACAAATACTTCTGCCCCGTGGGTGGAAACGGATGGCCCAAAGAGCCGCCGAACTATATAGCATTTCGGTATTACGGACAGCTACAGGCGATTCATCATATCGACGGATACACAGTTACCCGAAACCTTCATGATGAAATACCTGAGATGCCGGATGAGGTCTGTGATACCAACCACTATGTATATAAGCTGGGCCCGGCAATCAAGCCAGTCAAAACAGTAAAAACCGGGAAAATTTTTAGAAATGGTCGAGTCTGGGCAATGCTGGATACACTGCTGACCTGTGATACCATCAGCGAAGCACGAGATTTGACTCAGTCAAGACTTGGATAGGGGAAGAAAAATGACCTTAATTGTGTGCGTGGATGATAATATGGGGATGCTGTTCAACCGCAGACGTCAAAGTAAGGACAGGGTTGTGCGGGAACACATTCTAAAACAGGCAGAGGGAAAACACCTCTGGATGAACCACTACTCTGCAAAGCAGTTTGAGCCGGATGCGCTCATCAACACGGACGAAGCCTTTATGAACGAGGCCGCTCCAGAAGATGTCTGCTTTGCCGAGGACTGCTCCGTTGCTCATTACGAGCAGTGGATCGATAAAATCATTCTGTATAAGTGGAACCGGACCTACCCGGCAGACCTTCACTTTGATATTCCCCTTACAGAGCATGGGTGGCATCTGGTTTCCACTGAAGATTTTGTTGGTAACTCGCATGATAAAATTACGGAGGAGGTCTATATGAAGTGAACAGGGAAAAATTGATGCAGACCATGAAAACCGTTGGTAGCTGGGTTTTCGTGGCATTCTGTCTGTTACTGGCCTTGGGCGCAGGGGCTTGTGTGGGTAGCCTGCTCCTGGTCGTAACTGCTGCTCTCGCACTGCCCATCAAGCCCGTCCGTGGTGTATGGGACAAGTTGCTCGGGGTCCGTGATATTCCAGCCATACCACCAGAAGAAAATGCCCAATGGTATGAACTGAAAAAGAAATCAGCCCAGAAAAAGCAAAGGACTGAGCGTGAAAACCAAAAGCAACGCAAAGTGCTGAAACCCCTAATTATTGCCGTTGCGTTCTGCATCTCGTTTTCTCTCGCAATGGCAACCACAGAGACCCCAAGCACACCTTCTGTTGATTCTTCAAGTTCCATTGAAAACACCGAACCTCCGGCTTCCGGTACACCGCTCATTGAAACGACCGAACCAACAACCGAGCCGACCACAGAACCATCTTCTGAGCTGGAGACAACTACTCCGCCTACATCGAGCAAACCGACCGCTCCGACCGAACCTGTCGCAGTCAGCTACTCCCTTTCCGATATTCCCGCTTATTCCGGTAGCCCCTATGTGGCCCTGAACGGCAATGTTCCGTACTTCACGGATAGTGAGTTCACCACCACTTCCTTTGAAACATATAGTACCCTGGACTCCCTGGGACGCTGCGGTGCGGCCTATGCCAATGTCTGCACCGACACGATGCCCACAGAGGAGCGTGGATCTATCGGACAGGTAAAGCCCTCCGGCTGGCATACGGTCAAGTATGACTGCGTGGATGGCAAGTATCTCTACAACCGTTGCCACCTCATCGGCTACCAGCTGACGGCAGAAAACGCCAATACGAGAAACCTGATTACCGGAACCCGGTATCTTAATGTCCAAGGGATGCTTCCATTTGAAAACATGGTGGCTGACTACATAAAAGAAACTGGCAACCATGTGCTGTATCGGGTAACCCCTGTGTTTGACGGGAACAACCTCTTAGCATCCGGCGTGGTCATGGAAGCGGAGTCCGTTGAGGACAAGGGCGAAGGCATCCTGTTCTGCGTGTTCTGCTACAATGTCCAGCCCGGTGTAAGCATCGACTATGCTACCGGTGACAGCCAGCTGGATGGGACTACGGCAGAAACTCCGACAACCAAGCCAGCTGAGACAACACCTGTAACCCACCCCGAAACCCAAGCACCTGCTGAAACTGAGCCACAGGGACAGACCTATGTGCTAAACACCAATACCCATAAGTTCCATAATCCAAGCTGCTCCAGTGTCAAAGATATCAAGCCGCAAAATCGCCAGGACTACACAGGTAGTCGATCTGATGTGATTGCTATGGGGTATGCACCATGCAAGCGGTGCAACCCGTAATCCCCCTACCATGGAGGTATCTGAATGGGAATTTTCCAAAAAATCATAGAGGGTTTTAGGCCCTCTATGACCGACGAGGAAGAAAACACTGTCCGAAGTAAAATTGCAGAGTTCGACTTAGCTGTCCATCAGATGACTGGACGGTATATTTCGCTTGGAGAAATCGATGCCTTTAGATGTAGCTGGAGCCAAACATACAGGGAGATAAAAGCCACCCGTATTCCAAAAAACAGTGCTGTATTTCCTATTGCACAGCAATTTTTCCAGAGCTATGACCATCTGTCTGACACTATCACGGCAATGAATGAATCATTCGTGGATATGAAATCCCGGAAATGCGATGCCTTGTTATCTGACATAGATGGAAAAAGTCTGGATCGGCAGCAACGGATTGTTGTTCTAAGTGATGAACCACGCACACTTGTGCTGGCGGGTGCCGGCAGCGGAAAGACACTTACAATCGCAGGAAAAGTCAAATACCTATGCCAAGAATGTGGGGTCGCACCGGAAGATATTCTGCTAATTGCATTTACAAAGAAGTCCGCAGAAGAAATGACCGAGAGGATCGCTGGAAAGCTCGATATTCCTGTTCAGGCTACCACTTTCCATAAGTTAGGGTTAGATATAATCACAGCAGCGGAGGGAACGCGCCCGGATGTCCAAGACAACCTCACAGACTTCGTTCGCAACTACTTTGAAAATGAGGTTGTATCGCACCCGGACTTAGTAAAACAGCTGATTGAGTTTTTTGCCTACTATCTTCATGTACCTGCCGACATGGAGAAATTTGACTCCCTGGGTGCCGCTTATGAGTATGAGAAATCCGTTGACTTTGAAACGCTCCGCAGCAAGTACGATCAGGCCCAATGGGTCAATCGGGCTACGGATGACCGCAGAGAGCAACGGAGAACCTTGAAGGACGAGTGGGTAAAAAGCCTTGAGGAAGTTTCCATAGCCAATTTTCTGTTCCTCAACGGGGTCAACTATGAGTACGAGCGGCTATACCCGTTTGAGTCAGATGATCCCACCAGAAAGGCATATCGCCCAGACTTCTATCTGCCCGACTACGACCTGTATTTGGAGCATTTCGGTATCAGTAAGGATGGACATTTGCCATGGCTTTCTAAAATTGAGGAACAAAAATACCTGGATGACATGGCGTGGAAACGGGAAACCCATAAAAGCCATGGCACTAAGCTGTTGGAAACCTATTCATACTTGTCGAGTGAAGGCAAGTTGTTAGATTACCTGGATTCACTGCTCCGAAAAAACGGGGTAGAATACCATGAGCCCAACTTCCAGGATATTTTTGAAAAGGTCTACGAAAAAGAAAGTGACCGCTATTTTTCAGAGTTTATAAGCCTGTGCTGTACATTCATTTCGCTGTTCAAATCAAAGGGGTATCAACCGGGGGATTTGCTTTCGCTATATTCCGGCGATGGACTATTCCAGCGGCTATTCTTCCGAAAGCGTACAGAATTGTTTAAGCAGATACTCCTTCCACTGTTGATAGCGTATGAAGGTAATCTCCGGGAAAACGGAGCCATTGATTTCGCAGACATGATAAACCGTGCCACAGAGCAGGTGGCAGGAGGTTTTCGGGTACACCCGTATCGGTACATCATCATTGATGAGTATCAAGATATTTCGTTTGCACGATACAAGCTGGTTAAAGCTATTTTGGATCAGACTGGAGCTAAATTGCTCTGCGTTGGCGATGACTGGCAATCCATATATCGTTTCGCTGGTAGCGATATTACGCTGTTTACGCATTTCCAGGACTATTTCGGCTCCTCTGCCATCTTGCGTTTGGAGCAGACTTATCGGAACGCACAGCAGCTCATTGATGAAGCCGGAACGTTTGTGATGCAGAATCCCGAACAGCTTAGAAAGGCTCTGCGCTCCCCAAAATCACTGGACTATCCCATTACCTTTATGTGCTATGAGACAACCCCATTCCCAACACTCCGGCGTATTATGGACAAAATCATAGCTGGGTTTGGCCCACAGGCATCTATTATGCTCTTGGGGCGAACAAACTTTGATCTTGAATTAGTAGCTGGGTCCGGATTATTCCAAATCAGCAAAAATGGTAACATCAAGTATCTTGCATCCCCTGAAACCCCTATCCGTTTTTTGACCGTACATAAGGCAAAAGGGCTGGAGGCTGATAATGTAGTGCTGCTGAACTTCCAAAATGCAACACTGGGCTTTCCAAACAAAATAGCGGATGATCCAATGCTCCGGTTGGTATTGACTGCTCCAGAGGACTATCCGTATGCAGAGGAACGGCGTCTGCTATATGTAGCCATGACCCGAACCCGGAACAGGGTGTTTGTCCTCACTGACAGCAAAAAGCCATCTGAGTTTTTCAAAGAGTTCTCTCCGTCACAGTCTGTGTTTATCTTGGCAAAGGGCAATACTACAGAGGAGCAGGTCAAATGTCCACGCTGCAAAACGGGGACGCTACTGATTCGGAAAAATGATGGATCGAACAAGTATTTTGTGGGGTGCAGCAATTACCCACAGTGCGATTATACCGTGCAAGACACATCAGTTTTGACAACCCATCGCATCTGCCCAGATTGTGGAGGTTTTCTGATAAAGCGGAGAGGAAAATTTGGACAGTTCTATGGCTGTACAAACTACCCCGCCTGTCAGCACACGGAGCAGATTACGAACATTCGCCATACCTCGTAAAGACGATACAAGCAGAAAAGGAGGCAAAATGAATCAAACAGTCGAAACCCCTCAAGTATCCTCTGATAAGCATTTTTCCGAAGAAATGATGGCATACCTGTCGCTTATACAGGAGCCGATAGGGCGATTATCCACAGCATCATCTGTTTTTAAAGGCTTTGCCGCCACCATCGTTACGGGCATAGCTGCGTTGAGCTATGCTGAAATTGGGCTACCTCTTCTGATTTTGTCTTTCATTCCAATTTTGGCCTTCGCGGCACTGGATATTTACTATCTGCGCTTAGAAAAATGCTACCGTGGTCTGTACAACGATGTGCTAAATGGGGAGCACGAGGTCGATTTTTCGATTTCCATCCCCCACGATAGCGCTTTTACAAAACGTGCAAAAGCATCTGTAATCAACTGTATGGCATCGCCAAGTATATGGCTGTTTTATCCGGCCATGTTCTTAGTTTTAATTATTGTATGCGTACTTAAAATTAGAGGAGGGCTGTAAAATGTCAAGAAAAGTGTTTGTTTCGTATAAATTCCGGGATGGAGATGTCCAAAGCCTTGCTGGCGTACAACCGCCTACATGGCCCTGCGACTATGTACGCTACATAGAGGATGTGGTGTTAAAGCGTCATATCTACAAAGGCGAAAAGCAGGACGAGGACTTGAGTGCGTATACCGAAGATTATATTTGGAACCACCTGAAAGATAAAATATGGGATAGTTCGGTGACGGTGCTGCTGATTTCACCTAACATGAAAGAACCGGGGAAATGGCAGCGGTCTCAGTGGATTCCTTGGGAGCTGTCCTTTTCTTTGCGGAGAACGCCGCGCAGTGATCGTACCAGCCAACGGAACTCGATAGTGGCTGTTATCCTACCGGACCGTAACGGAAATACATACTACTTCAATAAAAATAACGCATTTCCCATACTCAAGGACAACATTGATAACGGTTATATTTATCTGACCTATTGGGATGTTTTCTGCCAGTACCCAGACTATTGTTTTGACCAGGCCGACAAGCAAGCAGCCGAAACACCAGATTGGAAATTGACTATAACGCTATAAGAGAAAAGGTGGAGTACCATTTAGGCACTCCACCTTTTTGTCTAAACTGGATGTATTCGTAAATCACTGCAATAATTGCATATATTCGCTCTTAAGTTTTAATGCGCGCTTAATCTGAGAGCGGACACTAACAGATAGCTTTTTGAAAGAATCTTCCTGTGTAAGTTTGAAAAAATAATACGAATCATCCGCATAGTCATCAGCTGGTAGAATAGCCTCAGCCCGCTTACATCTTGAAAGTACATCTTGTGCTGCCCGTTGGGAAAATTCTTTTTCCTGGATAAGCCATTCCTTAAAACTAAGGCGTTCCATCAATGCACCCCCTTAATGTACTCAACAAGGACACGTGCAACAAATTCTGCCAGTTTGACAGGTACGGCGTTTCCTATCATTTGCTCCGTATCTGTTTTACTCCCATTCCAGTGAAAAGAATCCGGAAATGTTTGAATCATAGCTCGTTCATTGGTTGTCAGCACATGAACATTATCTCCTAACGGGCAAGCATCGTTAGGGTGCCCAGGATAGCCCTTTGGAATCGGTCTGTTCACCCCACGCATCGTAGGTGCGGGTTCATCTATAGAGAATATGGCACGACGGTTGTAGTTTCTCGGATGTCTATAATAGTATTCAAAATTTAGTTTGTTACCAAAAAACTCTCGCAAAGTTGTTTCGTGTGACGAAACACGGGAAGCAAACAAATCTTTTAATGCATTATCTGCACTGTCCCTAATACCTATACAGAAAAAGCGTTTTCTCTTTTGCGGAACGCCACAGTGACTTGCATCAAGAACCACTTCTGTTAGTCCATAACCGCTCTCTTTAAAAATAACCCGAGCTTCTGCATAAGCATTGCTTTTTTGAGCCCTATCGACATTTTCCATGACAAAATACTTTGGCCTGATTGTAGTAACAATTTTTGCATAAGATTCGGTAAGACTTGCTCGTGTTGATTCAATTCGCTTACCTGCGTGTGAAAAATCTTGGCAAGGTGGTCCGCCAATAATAAGGTCTGGTGTATACACCTGTATTGCTTTAACTGCTGTCTCCGTATCAGATAGATCTTGGCGAAATACCGGGTGAGAGAAATTTAATTCATAACACCGTGCGGCCGTTTCCCAAAACTCAAAAGCCGCACAAACATCAATTCCAGCATTTTGGAACCCAAGGGATAAACCTCCACATCCTGCAAATAAATCAACTGCCTTTATCATAATTTTACCTCTATTCAAAGATGATAGTTTGTGATATAATATAAAATGAAATATTGTAGGTATCTACAGTTTGCTCTTATTATAATACAAAATCGCAGCGACGTCAAGTAGTTGACGTCACTTTGAGGAGGGGTGATTATGTCTTCCGGCCTATTTGGCATTGAACATTCCAACCGTTCTGCTAATGACCATTGGGGTAAGAACTGCTTTAACTCCAGTTTTCCTGCGGCAACGGCAAACTATATGATGGAGAACAACATCCCAGCCATATACATAAAGCTGGATGAGGTAGACGGACGGTTACAGGTTGTTGCCTCTGAACTCCCGATTAGGGAGGTCTTCAATTGTGGAGATAGAGCACTTAGCCAGTTGTATTATTCTTTTGAATCTGTTTTTGAGCCTTATCAAAGATATTCTTTTGACCCGATAGATGGTATAGACTTGGTCATAAAAGATGTCGAAGGAAACTTTCTTTCGCCCCTTGAAGTTAAACTAACCGTCCTACCAGACAATACAACATACAAAAAACCTGAAACACAGTGGGGATCGGAAATGGTCATCCGCTCTGCGACTACATCATATTGTGCATTGGGAATGTATGACGCAATAAATGAGCATTCAAGAGATGTCCGTGAAATATTTGAGGATGCTTGTTCATCCATTCAAAGTTGGGATAATGACTTTGAAATGACACATAAAATTCCGAATCTTTGCAGAGCCATCGATGAATTCCAGTTGAGGTATTACCAGCGACAGAAGCCTCTTCTCATGCAAACATTATGGAAAACGCAGGGCAAATCACCCATGCTTGCAGACCAGGCGTTTGATATCGTTGTCTGGAGTGATTATGCATTTTCTCGTCTGTTTGTTGATGGCTCTTACGAAGTTTCTGCAACCATGAGCCGTCCCATGAGGGCTTCCGCACGGCTTGCCCGTTGCCTCTGGGAGTTAAGTAAATCTGGCAAAATCCGTGTCGTTGATATATACCGCCAGATGGCCTTCGGTAACCAAACAGACAAAGAATTCTCTATACCAGGGAACAAATGGAAAACATACGTATCAAGTCCACGAACAGCACGGCCAATATTACCCAAAGATGCAGTGAATACAATTATTGAAGAAGGCTGCATTGAACGTTTGAGTCCTGAACGACGTTTTGATCAAACTCTATACTTTACAGTGCGAAACCAATAATCAATACCGCAGCGGCTCATTGCAAAATAGATTTTTGTAAAAGCTGATAAAAAGTTAGCGAAATCGTCATAGCGACGGTCTTCGCTAACTTTTATTATGCACAAATATTCTGCTTAGATTTGAAATTGTATTTTGAAATTAGCCCAGATTATTGAGCAAAATACTGGAATTAACCGATTCGCCAAAATGTTACATACTTTTGCTAAATGGTTATATCGCTTGACGAACCGTGTCTACATACTGTAGTACATAATTTACCCCACTTGCATATCTGGTATAGCTGTCACATAAGAAAAGCTCAATTTACATAGCTCTCTCCCCGCAAAGTGGCAAAGAAAAAGCCCGAAAACGCCGTAATTAGGCGATTTTCGAACACTTTTAGAGGTATTGTCAGTATACTATGCAGCTTCTTCTACCTGTAGAACGCCCCTGTGGGCCAGCGTAATCTCACCGGGTCTTGGATTGCGTCCCCCACCGGCCAGCGCATAAGCGGTGCTTGTATGATGAGGACTGCGGAAAGGTCTCTGGCTGATCAGAGGATGGTCTCTGGCCAGGAGCCCCGCAATACTATATATTTTGGTAAGCTCCAGCTTCTCTTCAAAACTTATTCCCGGCATAATCGTAGGCAGCCTTCTGGCAAGCATAGTTTTTCCGGTTCCCGGCGGTCCTATAAACAATATATTATGAAATCCACTCACTGCAATTTCTGCTGCCCTCTTTGCACTTTCCTG
>OLQR01001819.1_pt1 | contig 11383 bp, 10 predicted proteins | sample 1671881 | NCBI WGS metagenome assembly OLQR01 (sample SAMEA3136623, study PRJEB25190) | human gut metagenome | biome: human gut; feature: human-associated habitat; material: faeces | place: Austria | collected 2013 | reverse complement strand
GCGATATCCTGCAGCATTTCCTTGCGGCGGTCGCCAAAGCCGGGAGCCTTGACAGCAACCACATTCAGGCCGCCGCGCAGACGGTTGATGATGAGGTTGGACAGTGCGTCGCCCTCAACATCCTCAGCGATGATGAGCAGCTTGCGGCCGGACTGGATCACGGACTCCAGCAGAGGAACGATATCCTGGAACACGCTGATCTTTTTATCGGTGATCAGCACGCTGCAGTCCTCGTAAACGGTTTCCATCTTCTCGGTATCGGTGACCATGTACGGGGTAACGTAGCCACGGTCAAACTGCATGCCTTCCACTACCTCGGTGTAGGTTTCAGCAGTGGTCTTGTTCTCCTCAATGGTGATCACGCCGTCAGCAGTAACCTTTTCCATAGCGTCAGCGATCAGCTGGCCGATCTGTGCATCACCGGCAGAAACGGTACCGACACGGGCGATATCCTTGCTGCCGTTGACTTTCTGGCTGTGTGCCTTGACGGCCTCAACAGCGGTGTTGACAGCCTTCTGGATGCCGCGCTTGATGTCCATCGGGTTTGCACCGGCGGTAACGTTCTTCATGCCCTCGGTAACAAGAGCCTGTGCCAGAACGGTAGCGGTGGTGGTGCCGTCGCCAGCAGCATCATTGGTCTTGGTGGCAACTTCACGCACGAGCTGTGCACCCATGTTCTCGAAAGCGTCTTTCAGCTCAATTTCCTTTGCGATGGTAACGCCATCGTTGGTGATGACCGGGCTGCCGAATTTCTTGCCCAGAACAACGTTGCGGCCTTTGGGGCCCAGGGTGATCTTAACGGTATCAGCCAGCTGGTCAATGCCGGCGCAAAGAGCCTTGCGGGCGTCTTCGCCCTGCTTAATCTGTTTTGCCATAAATCAGCATCTCCTTTTATCAGTAAGAACAGTTAAAGTTTACTCAACGATTGCCAGGATATCGCTCTGGCGGACAATGGTGCATTCCTCGCCGTCAACCTTGACTTCGGTGCCGGAGTACTTGCTGGTGAGGACCTTATCGCCAACCTTGACGATCATCTCAACGTCTTTGCCATCGACATTGCCGCCGGGGCCGACTGCGATAACTTCAGCAACCTGCGGCTTTTCCTTGGCGGAACCGGTCAGGATCAGGCCGCCCTTGGAGGTTTCTTCTTCTTCAACGAGTTTGATCACAACGCGATCAGCAAGAGGTTTGATTTTCATGATGAAATATCCTCCTATAATTAAAGTTTCTTTGAAACATTTTGTTTAGCACTCTTTTCTCTTGAGTGCTAAATCTATTATAGCGTTCCTTTGCCAAAAATCAACCCCTTGAAGTATAAAATTTTTGTGAACAGTGTTTTTTGTCGTTTATTCGTTGTAATTTATTAGCGTTCCGGGCTGTTTTCTATCTGTTTTTTGGTCTTGGCTGGCAGACTGCCCGGCTGAATGGCACACTGGCACTGCAAATAAAGGCGTGCTTTGGTGGGGATCAGCCTTCGCCGGGGCGGTGCCAGTGCAGGGTAAGCTCCGCCCGCAGCGCCCCCTGCGTGCTGCCATAACGGTTTTGCAGCCAGAAACACAGGTCGAGCGGGTCGGCATCCGGGCCGTTTATTCCGTACAGCGCCGTTATCAAACCGTCAAATTCCCGGTTGGCGGCTGCGGCAAATGCCACCTGCAGTTCGGCATCCGGGCGGGTGGCGGGAGTCAGGTCTTTCAGTTCCACATCCCGCAGGGTCAGGTTTACCCGCACGCTGCCGGGGGCCAGTACCTGCACATCGGCGGCGGCTTTGGCGGCAAGGTGCAGGTCATCCGGCAACGTGCAGTCCAACCGATGGGCCTGGCCGCACAGAATAGCCGCCAGTTGGGCAGCCAACGGGCTTTGCGTCTGGCGGGCTGTATTGGCAGCGGTATCATAAAACAGCATGGCGTATTCCCCGCCTGCACTGACGGGCACAGCGGCGGTTTCGGCGTTATCAAACAGGGTTTGCAGGCCGCAGTGCAGCTGCTGCTTTTCTTCCAGAGCTTTCAAGTTTTCGTACAAGGTCGGCGTTTGGTCCTGGATGGGCATCTGCACGGCAGGATCCAGCACAAACACGGCGATTTCCGGCGCGGGGCGGGCGGTGCTTTGCAACAGCTGAGCGATTTCTTCTGCCAGCGGCCAGCTGCACCCGGCAGGCAGAACGGCAAGGTCCATCAGGCCGTAAAACGGCTGGCCGTTCATGGTTTGGGCGGCGGCATTCCAGGCGGCAGCACAGGTAGCGCCGCTGCCGGTAAAGGTTTTGCAGGCGGCGGAATCCTCGCTTTGCTGGTCACTGGTCAAAAGCGTGACCGTGTAGCCGGCATCCTGTGCGGTAAAAAACACCGCCCGCACAATTTCCCTGTGGGAAAGCAGCTGCCCGCCGCAGCCCGCCAACAGACAGCCCAGCAGCACCGCCGCTATCAGGCGGGATGTTTTATGCATGATACCAGCCATTGGCAGCCTCCTGTTACCATCACAACCGCAGCGAAGCCCCAGCAGACGGCACTGCGCCAATAAAATGCCTGTTCCAGCGGTACGGTGCGCAGCACAGCACACAACAGAGCCATGCCGCCAAAGTACAGCGGGTAACGGTCCAGCCCGGCGGCAGCGCTGCCCGCCCCGGCGCGGCCACCCCACAGTTCCACCATGGCATACAGGTACAGCGCCAGCCGCACCGTGACTGCCATGCACCACAGCAAAATTTGCAGCCATTCCAGCCGGTTAAAAATTGAAAGTGCCCCGCACTGTGCAGCCCCCTGCACCGGGGTTTGGCGGGTGGGCATGGCCGCGCCAAAAAACAGCTCCAGCAGCAGGTGGACCGCGGCATCAAAGCCCAGTGCTGACGCGGCAAATGTTACTGCCTTGCGGCAGCGCTGGCCGGGCTGCGGAGGCCAAAGGGCAAACAACAGATATTCCGGCGGGAGCGCCAGCTGAGAAACAAACGCCGCCTGCCAGTCCTGCCCTGTCAGCGGTGCCGCATGCAGGTTGGGTACACGCAGGCGCGGCGCAACCGAGAGCACCATGATTGCCATACACGCGGCACCGAACACCAACAAGGCGTTGGCCGTCTGGCGCAGGGCGGGCTCCCGCCGGAGGTAGATGACCGGTGCCAGCACGACAAAACAGGTGCCCGCCAGCCCCAGTGTACCGGGGTACACGCTGCCAAACAGGGCGTGCAGGCGCAGAATTTCCAATGCTGAACTGATTGCCAGCAAAACACAGAGAACTTTTTGCAGCAGGGCGTTTTCCTGCCAGCTGGTCGACACTAACAGAAGCACAGCGGCCAGCACCGCCGCGCTGGCGGGCAGAGCCAGCAGCCCTGCCCGCGCCCAATAACCGGTGTGCAGCCGCAGCAGCGTATCGGCCAGAATGCTGAGGAGCAGCACGGGGTAAAAATCCACATTACTCTTTTGCATGGCGCGGCAGCACCTCCCCTTTTTGTGCCAGGCGGGACCAGATGGCCCGCACAAAACCATCCCGCAAGGCTGCCTTGCCCGGCGGCATGAGCGGGTAAAGATAATCATAACCGAACGGGTCGCTGCCACAGGCCATGGCCAGAATCAGCAGCGCCCCGCAGGCCAGCCCCGGCACACCGAACAGTCCCGCCAGCAGTATGACCGCAAAGCGAAACAGAATCGACTGTTCATACAGCGCCGGGACTGCCAGGGTGGCGATGGTGGCCGCCGCGGCCATGGTGAGCACCGGCACGCTGATGATGCCCGCCGAGACAGCGGTTTCGCCAATGATGAGCGCCCCCACAAGGCTGACGGTGTGGCTGATGGATTTGGGGGCGCGCAACCCAGCTTCACGCACAATTTCCAGCAGCAGGGTCACGGCCAGCATTTCCGGCATGGGCGGTAGCGGCGTGGAGGCTTCGCCCTGGGCCAGTTTGGCCAGCAGGTGCACGGGGATCAGCTCCGGCGCAAAGCTGACCGCCATGACATACAGCCCCGGCCCAAACACCGCCAGCAAAAACGCCAGATATTTGAGCAGGCGGATGAGACCGGCAAACACTGCGCCGGAAGAATAATCGTCCAGGCATTCAAAGTGCTCGGCAAAAAAGCTGGGCACCACCATGGCAAGCGGGCTGCCGGATACAAGGATAACGATTTTGCCCTCACAGATGCGGGCGCAGGCGGTGGCCGGGCGCTCGGTATAGGCTGCCGCGGGGAAAAGGTTGAGCTTGTCCTGCTTGAGGAACGAGGCAAAATAGGTGCTGTCCAGCAGGACGGGGATTTGTACCCCGGCCAGCCGCTGTTTGAGGGTTTGCACCACATCCGCCGGGGCCAGGGCGGTATCATAACAAATGGCGTACTCGGTTTTGGCACGGGTGTTGGCGGTGCAGATCTCCGCCGTAAAGCTGCCGGTACGGAACTGGCGGCGCAGCTGGGAAATGTTATTGCGCAGGTGCTCGGTAAAGGCATCCTGCGGGCCGCGCATGTTGCCTTCCCCGCTGGGGTTGGTCACGCTGCGGCCCGGCATATCCTGGGTGGAAAACGCCAGCGCCTGGCCGCTGCCCTCCACCAGCAGCACGGCCATGCCGCCGGCGAGGGCTTCCACCAGCTGGGTACGGGTGGTGATGGGGGTTTGCTCTGTGGGTAGGCAGCTTTGCTCTGCCAGGTACTGCACCAGCTGCGGCCCGGCCTTGCAGCCCGGCACGCCTTGACCCAGTGCGTGCAGCACCATGATGCAGAGTTTTTCCGGCGAGGAAAGCCCCGCAAACATGGCGATGCAGCAGCGGCAGCCGCAAATCGTAAAGCTTTTTGTATAGAAATCCGATGAGCCGCCAAACATAGTTTGCAGAAACGCCTGATTTTCAGCAAGGGCCTGCCCCAGCGGCTGGTTATCCGCAGTTGTCATGTAATCACCTTCCCTTGCTGTTCAGTGTGACCCAAAAACGGCAGGGATAAACGCAGGAGGTGTTTTTATGCTTGCATCGGTTTTGCATACCGTAATTATTTATGCTGTGGTTATTTTTGCCATGCGGCTGATGGGCAAGCGGCAGCTGGGAGAATTGCAGCCATCCGAGCTGGTAACAACGTTCATGATTTCCAATGTTGCCTCCATCTGCATTGATGAGCCGGATCTGCCGCTGCTTTCCAGCCTGGTGCCGATTTTATTGATTGCGGCGCTGGAAATATTGAACTCAACCGCCGCCTATTACCTGCCCGGCTATGCGGCGCTGCTGTTTGGGAGACCGGTGACGGTAATCCAGGATGGGCAGATCCGGCAGGATGCACTGCGGCATCTGCGCATGACGCCGGGCGATCTGATGGAAGCGCTGCGCGGCAAGGATATTTTTGACCCGCGGCAGGTAGTATGGGGTGTGGTGGAGCCCAGCGGGAGCATCAGCGCCGCGCAAAAAGTGGCGGACGACAGCCCGCTGCTGCCGCTGTTGGTAGACCAGGAAGTTTACCCCGAAAATCTGGCCCAGCTGGGGCGCAATGAAGCCTGGCTGGATACCGACCTTGCCAGGCGCGGGATGCGGCGGGCAGAGGTACTGGCTTACCTTGGCAATAAGGAAAGCTGCGTTGTGATACAAAAAAAGACCGCCCAGAACGGGCGGTCTGAAAAACCGGAAAGTACAGGTGGTTTTTGAATGAAGCGCAACTGGTATGCCATCGCCATTCTGGTCCTGCTGGCGGCGGTGCTGCTTGGCTGCAAACAGTATGTAAGCGCCACTGCGGGCAGCCTGCGCGCCCAGGTGCAAAGCGCTTATGCGCAGACACTGACGCAGCAGTACCCGCAGGCGCAGCAGGCTTTCCGGCAGGCCGCGCACAGTGCAAGGCAGGCCAGCAAAAAGCTGGGGCTGCTGGTGCGCCGCAACGCGCTGGATCGCATGAACGAAACCATGGCGGTTTTGCCGCAGTATGCCAACCCGGAAAACCAGGCCGACCTTGCGGTGGAAGCTGCACGGGTGCTGGCGCAGATCGACCAGCTGGAGCAGTGCTTTACGGGCACATTTTAGCCCTGCATGCCGCCGTTTTTGGCGCGGGAATCCAGCATGTCTTTCAGCTCATCCATAAAGGTATTGACATCGCTGAACTGGCGGTAGACGGAAGCAAAGCGCACATAGGCAACGTCGTCCATCTTTTTCAGCTGCTCCATGGCAAGGTCCCCAATATAGACGGAGGTCACTTCCCTGTCGTAAGAGTTCAGCAGCACCTGTTCAATGCGGCTGACGGCGGCATCCAGCTGCTCATAGCTGACAGGGCGCTTTTCGCAGGCGCGCAGCATGCCGTTGAGCAGTTTCTGGCGGTCGAACACTTCACGCGAACGGTCTTTTTTGATGACCATCAGGGGCACAGTTTCCACGATCTCATAGGTGGTAAAGCGTTTTTTGCAGGAAAGGCACTCGCGGCGGCGGCGGATCTTTTCGCCGTCCTCCGTGGGGCGCGAATCAATTACCTTGGATTCATCGGCACCGCAGTACGGGCAACGCATAGCAAAGTTCCTCCTGGTTTACGCTTTCTTGGGGGCGGGGGCAACCTTGCGGGTCTTATAGCTGACCCACAGCTGGGTTGCAATACACATGGTGCTGTAAACACCGCTGACCATACCAAACAGCAGCGGCACCGCAAAGGTGAAGATGCTGTCCAGCTTGAAGATGATGGACACCACGCAGACGATTGCCAGTGCAATGCAGGTGGTGATACTGGTCATCATGGAACGGCCAAAGCTCTGGTTGATGGACAGGTTGACCAGCTCCGGCAGGGACATCTTTTTGCCGTAAAGGCCGCTGTTCTCGCGGATACGGTCATAGATAACAACGGTATCGTTGATGGAGTAGCCCAGAATGGTAAGCATAGCTGCAATAAAGTTGCCGTTGAGGGGAATGCGAAGCAGAACAAAGACGCCGTACACAACAAACATATCGTGCAGCAAAGCAACGATTGCCATGGCACCGGCGGACCAGCCGCCAATGCGGCGGAAACGCACGGCAACGTACAGCAAAATCAGCACGCAGGCAGCCACAACAGCCACAACGCTCTTGGCCAGGAACTCGTTGCCGATGGTGGGGTTGACGTTGCTGACTTCCTGCTGGACAAACTGGTTGTCCGGGTAGGTGGTGTTCAGGGTTTCGATCATGCTGTCCAACTGCTCGGTGGAAAGGGTCTCGCTGCCGGGCAGGTTGATGGTCAGGGTCTGTGCACCGGAAACATCAGTGCCGGTCTGTACGGTCAGGTTGCTCTGGCCCAGCTCGGCGGCTACCGTCTGCTTGACATTGTTCAGGTCAACATCGCCCTGGTAGCCAACGGTAACCATAGCGCCACCCTTGAACTCGATATCCATGGTAACGCCAAAGACAAAGCTGAACACCAGCACCACGGCAACCAGAACGCCGGAGAAGGTGTAGAACTTCTTGCGGTTGCCGACAAAGTTGATGTTGGGGCACTTGTAAGTCTTTTTGCCATCCTTGGAACCGCCATACAGAACGGGGTTGCGGAACACCTTGCAGCGGGATGCACCACGGATCATAATGCGGGTTGCAAACACGCCAAAGACAAAGTTGAGCAGAACACTGGTGAGCAGCGTGAAGCCGAAAGAGTAGATGCTGCCAGCCGTGGAAGGACCAAACATGAAGAAGATGGGGTTGAACACCTTGCCCCAGAAGCCATCGGTGGGGCCAAAAGCACCCATCAGCAGGGCTGCAACGATGACGATGGTCACGTTGCCGTCAATGATGGGGGTCAGGCCCATCTTGAAGCCGCTGGCGATAGCGCCATCCAGCGTTTTGCCGTTGCCAAGCTCTTCTTTGATGCGCTCAGCGGTGATAACGTTGGCGTCAACGCCCATACCGATACCAAGGATGATACCGGCGATACCGGGCAGGGTCAGCGTGGAGCCATTGAACACGGTGAAGTAACCGGAAACAAATGCCAGCGTGGCGACAACCTGGCCAAACAGAGAGATGACCGCAATGGTACCGGGCAGACGGTAACGCACGATCATGAGCAGAGCCACAAAGGCAAAGGCAATGATGCCGGCCAGCACCATCACATCCAGGCTCTTAGCGCCCAGGGTGGGGCTGATGGTGGAGAAGCTTTCGGCCGAGAGGGCAAAAGGCAGAGAACCGGAGTTAATCTGGTTTGCCAGCGCGGTGACCTGGTCCTGGGTGAAAGAACCTTCGATCACAGCGTTGCCGTCCGTGATGGCAGTCTTGACGGTAGCGGTGGAGATGTTCTCGCCGTCCAGCCAGATGGAGATGGTGCCGTTGGACTGGGCTGCCAGCTCGGTGGTGGCCTCAGCAAACTTTTTGGCACCGTCAGCACTGAACTGCAGCTGAACAACATAACCGTTCTCCTGGTTGTAGCCTGCGGTTGCGGACGTCACATCGTCACCGCTCAGGATCTCTTCGCCGTCGGCAGTAGAGCCCTTGCGGAACACCATCTCGGCGGTGGTGCCGATCTCGTCAATGGCGGTCTGGGGATTAAAGTCGGTTTCGCCGGTTTTCCAGGGGAAATGGACGATGATGCGGTCCTTGTTATAGTCCACATAATCCTCATAGTCGGTAATGCCAAGGCCGACCAGACGGTCTTCGATGACGGTTTTGGCCGCGGTCATCTGGTCATCGGTGGCTTCCACACCGTCAGCCGGCATGAACGTCACGTCCACGCCGCCGCGGATGTCGATACCGAAGCGGATATCCTCCGCGCCCTTGATGTAGACGTTCTTGGTATCGCCGTATGTGTAGCTCACGCCGAACAGGGCGGTAAACGAGAACACGACGATCAGCAGCGCCGTGACAATCAGATGCCACGACTTCCCTCTCTTATTCATATGTACCTCCAAACATTGCCCGCGCACCGGCACGGGCGGGGTTTTATTACCGGCGTATGCGCGTTGCCGCACACCGCCATGCAGGGAAGCAGCCGCCTGCCGGAAAGCAGGCGGCTTTTTCCCTTTTTACAGGCGCACCCGGCCGGGAAAACTGGGCGTACCTGTTTTAACTATGTAGGATGGCTGCTTATTTTATTCTGCCAGCAGCTTTTCGACCACAGCCAAGCGCACGCAGACGGTGAGCAGCATGGATGCGGTTTCTACCTCAGACAGGCTGGGGTAAGTGGGGGCAATGCGCAGGTGGGAATCCTGCGGGTCAATGCCATAAGGGAACGCTGCGCCGGCGCCGGTCAGGGTCAGGCCGCAGTCCTTGCAGAGCTGGGCTACACGCTTGGCACAGCCGGGCATGACATACAGGCTGATGAAGTATCCGCCTTTGGGATTGGTCCAGTGGGCGATATCGCCGCAGGGGGTCAGCTCATGGGCAAAGGTGGTTTTGACTGCGTCAAAGCAGGGCACCAGGCGGCGGCGATGCTTGGCCATATGCTGCAGCACGCCGTCCTTGTTCTTCAGGAAGCGGACATGGCGCAGCTGATTCATCTTGTCATAGCTGATGATCATGACAGAGAAGCGCCTGCAGATATAAGCCAAAGATTTTTCACTGCATGCCAGGGCAGAAACACCAGCGCCGGGGAAGGTGATCTTGCTGGTAGAGGTGAACATGAAAACGCGGTCCTCGGTGCCATACTGCTTGCTTTCATTCAGCAGCACCGGGGTCTCAATGATTTCATCGGTCAGGTGGTGGACAATGTAAGCTTCGTCCCAGAAAATCTTGAAATCCGGGGCAGCGGTCTTCATGGATGCAAAGCGGCGGATGGTTTCATCGCTGTAGACATAGCCATCGGGGTTGGAGTACTGCGGTACGCACCAGATGCCCTTGATGGTGTCGTCTTCGGCAACCAGCTTTTCCACCATATCCATATCGGGGCCGTCCGGCGTCATGGGGATCGTGATCAGCTCAAAGCCAAACTCCTCGGTGATTTTGAAATGGCGGTCATAGCCGGGGGCCGGGCAGAGGAACTTGCGGTGCTCCACCTGGGACCACGGGCAGGGGGATTCCGGGAAGCCAAAGGTATGACCTATGCTGATAAGGTTGTACATCAGCTGCAGGCTGGAGTTGCCGCCCACAAAAACCTCGCTGGACTTAACGCCCATCACATCGCCAAACAGGGCGCGGGCTTCTTCCAAACCTTCCAGGTTGCCATAATTGCGGGCATCATAGCCATCCTCGGTGGTATAGTCACTCATTTTCAGCAGATCCATGGCCAGGTCCATCTGATGAGGGCCTGGTTTACCGCGGGCCATGTTGAGCTTAAGGCCCTTGGCCTTGAACTCGGCATAGGATTGTTCCAGCGCAGCCTTTTCTGCACGGAGCTGGTCTTTGGACATTTCAAAATAATTTGCCATAATCATTTCCCCCTAGATCGTGGGCTGCCATGGTGCTGCACGCACACAGGGCAGGTCCAAGTACGTTTCCCTCTTGTGTCCGCTTGTATGCACAGAGCATACAGTTTCAAGACATACATATTAGTATAAACGAAACGGCCACAATATACAAGCAGTTTTGAAATTTTTCCCACAAAAAGCAGGCGGTTTTTGGCCTAAAAGCAGGTAAAGAAGAATGGATAACCAGCCATAGATTTCTATATTGACCTTTCAGCGTGGACATGTTACACTTTTGTTGTAATAAGTTGTACGCATATTTATTCATGAGCTCAACTTTTGTCCGGCCGGGCAGCACAACTGGAGTACGGTTATGGAACAGCATGTCACCTTCCGGCGCGTGGCCGGTATGCTGGTGGGCATTGTGATCATCAGCCTTGGTGTTGCCCTTTTCAAGTTTGCCCATCTGGGCAACGACCCTTTCAACGCGCTCAACATCCGCTCTGCGGAGCTTGCCGGGCTGCCCCTTGGCGTACAGAACCTGATTTATAACGCGGTATTTTTCACGATGCAGATGATTTGGGGCCGCAGATATGTCGGCTTTGGCACCGTTGAAATGCCGTTTGCTGTGGGTTTATCATCACGTTTTTCTATGATTTCCTCACTGCGCATTTTGCACAGGCCGCTACCCTACCCTCACAGCTGCCGTGGGTGGCTGCAGCGGTGGTGTGCACCTCACTTGGCATTTCGCTGCACCAGACCTCCGATTTGGGGGTTGCCCCGTATGATTACCTGGCGCTGGGCCTGCGAGACCACACGCCACTCCCCTATTTCTGCTGCCGCCTTTTTACAGATACGCTGTGCGCATTACTGGCTTTTTTGCTGGGCGGGCTGCTGGGGCTGGGCACCCTGATCTGTGCGTTCTGCCTGGGACCGCTGATCCAGTTTTTCAACACCCATGTTTCCGAAAACGTGTTGCAATATGTTCCAACCGGGCAGCAGGCATAATATTTACCAGCGGCGCAATCATAATTTTGCAGCGGCGGCAGCTTTGGCTTGCCGCTGCTTTTGGTTGTTTAATGGCATTTTATCCAAATTTGGTGTAAGATATAAGGCAATACCGCATAATTCTAAGTGCCGATACGGCGAGCGAGGTGCGGCA
>OLQR01001815.1_pt1 | contig 11409 bp, 10 predicted proteins | sample 1671881 | NCBI WGS metagenome assembly OLQR01 (sample SAMEA3136623, study PRJEB25190) | human gut metagenome | biome: human gut; feature: human-associated habitat; material: faeces | place: Austria | collected 2013 | reverse complement strand
AGATGCAGGGGAAGATATCGGGAAAGAAAAAACAGAAACTGCACCTGTGGAGAAAGCGGGATATCCAAAGACGCTGTGAACATCAGGCACACAGAAAAGAGATGCGGATATCCCGGATCTGTGCATGGAATACCAGCAGACTGGCTTATGATGGTTCCGGGGCGGTAACACGTGACCGGGAAAATCACAGCCTCTGTACTTTTCAGACAGGAAAACGATATAATTGTGACCTGTCAGCATCCTATAATATAGGAGCTAGATATTTTATAAGGGAACTTTTAAAACCCCTTCCGGCAACGGAAAGGTCTTTGCTGGAGGCAAAAGTCCCTCCTGTAAAGCGTAGAACTTCATGTGTCTATGCAGATCTGAGGAAACTCCATTCAGAAATGGAACTCTTAAAAGCAGCATAGATACAGGCAGATATACAGCGGACTACCTGTAATGTGGAAACCTGCCGTATCCGGCATGGAAAAAGCGCATAATTGTGCAGACCTAAGTTACAGGCGTATCCGCCGATATTCAGTCTGACGCCTAAAGCGTCTGGAAGCATGTGACTTTAGTCATGTGAGGTTCACCACAATGTTTACAGTTGTATACCTTATCTGCGTCTCTTTCTTCTTATAATTCAGAGAACAATTATTAAGACGGAAAACTGACGACTGATAGAACAAAGATAAGAATAAGCCGGATAAATGCTGAATGTTACAGCATTTATCCGGCCTTTGTCTTGTAAATTTCGCCACATTTAAATATAAAGCACTATACCTGTATTCTGTCTGCAACTTCATTTCCAAGAACAATCTTTCGGTTTGCAGAAGAAATTATAAGAGAATCGTGGAATTTGCGGAGAACACGAATCGTGCTACCTTCATGAATATTCATATCGTGCATGGATTTCATAACTTCCGGCAGTCCGAACATCCATTTAATGGTGTAAGTGTATCCCTGAGTAGAATCTGATAATGAATGCATAAAAAAACCTCCCTGTATAAAGTAATATGGTAAATAATGTCAGATAATTTATTGCTGTTATTGAAGTAATTGTATATCTATGAGTATTAGTTCGTCAATTATAACATTATTTCATACAATACTTAAATAATCATTCATTTATTCAGATATTTTCAGGGACTTTTTTCCGCATATACATATAATTTATTCGATAAATTTCAGATTATCAAGAGCATAGCGGAGTGCCATGCACATTAATTCATTTCTTGAGCGTCCGCTTTTGGCAGACAAGTCATCATATTGTTCCTGCAGTTCACGTTCAAGGCGAATGGTCATGGTGATTGATTTGTCTTCTTTTTTATCTGTACATTTTGGCCGGACAATAAAGTCGTTTGGCATGATTATCCCTCCTGTATAAACATTTATTAGTGAATGGTTATCATAATTGATATTGCTTATTCTATAGCAATCCTCTGAAATAATGCATCTTAAGCCAGCCCATCAGAGTGTGAAATCCTGCGTCAGATATCTTTGCCGTGCGTCAGCACGCCTGCAGATATCTTCCTTGTCTTTCGCACTCTGCTGAACTGTCTTAAATGCATTATTTACGAGGATTGCTATAATTTTGATCTCCGTAATCACTGTTATGATATAAAGTATAGTTACACAGGATTGACATTGATATAACACAAATTTATAATACATATTAGTATTACTTTTCTCCGCTTTGAAATAGAAAGGTTATCCTGCGAGACTGTTGTAAGAATTAATTTGATGCGATAGTATGAGTGAGTTATGAATATGTGGGGAATACTTGTAACATTAGAGTGTGTCTGAAAAATCATTCCCGCAATCTGCACGCCCCACTTTGCGGGATATTTCACCCGAATTCAGTTGCCGTAGCCCGCTACGGCGCCCTCATCCGGGCAAAATATCCCACAAATTGTGACGCACATCTTGCAGAAAGCCTTTTTCAGACACGCTCTAGAATGCAGTAAATAAATATTTTCAGAGAGACTGGGTAAATATATGGAAAATGTGATTCGGAAATTGTATGGTATGTATATGGATAATGACAATAGAGAAAAAAATGAAATGTCAGTAATGCATGATGATTTATGTAAAGAGAAAAAAGAGAAGGCATACCAGTGCTATCAGAAATTGAGAGTTCAACTGACAGATGAGCTTGCTGAAGAACTGGATGAACTGATGAATAAACATATGGAAATATATCCACAAGAGCTGGAAGAAAGTTTTGCCATGGGATTTAAAACAGGGGCAAGGCTGATGTGCGAGATTTTCAGTGAAGAAACAGAATGATTGTAAAGCAGATATGGCAATTCTCCAGATAAAGTATGATTTTAGAGGATTGCCATAGGTTTGATAAGTGGGTCTGACATATAATTTTTGATAACATGATCAGGGTAATTTATGGTTGTTGAACGTTATCAGAAATTGTGAGGTTGTCAGACGTAATTTCATTCAGGAGATATTCTATAGTATGCATATGTTCGTTCATAACTTTTTCTGCAAGAGGTGCATCATTATTGGTTATTGCCTGAACAAGCCGAGTGTGTTGGGAATCAATCTCCGGTGCATCGTTATTTTTCTGCATAAGATAGGAACGTATTCCAACGATCATATTTTCGGTAATCTGTGCAGAGGCATTTAAGACACTCAGTATTAATGGATTGGCAGAAATCTGAGCAATTTTCAGATGCAGATCACGATCCAGATCACCGCGGATTTTTTCATCCTGAGTGCTGTCCAGTCTGGCAATGATAAGCTGGAGTTCAGCAGCATCCAGCGGTGTACAGTTTTGGGCGGCGAGAAAAGCAGCTTTGCTTTCCAGTGCGCCTCGAAGCTGCAATGCATCCTGAATTTTGCTGTTGTACATTTGAAATATGATAGACAGAGGTTCAGTAAGACAGCTGTGAAGATCAGTTGCAATATAATTGGCACCGCCATGTACGCTGACAGTAATCCCGAGCAGGGAAAGAGCCTTCAGGACTTCTCGTAATGCTGGTCTGGAGATTCCGAATTCTTCTGCCAGAATACGTTCAGCAGGAAGTGCGTCGCCGGGTTGTAATTCTCCGTTTTGGATATTTTCGATAATTTGTTTCAGAACATCGTTGAAGGTACTGGTTTTATCTATTTTTCTAAACATTTATTTTCCTCTTTCCTGGTACATTGTTTCGTAAATAATTATACCAATCGCGTAGGATGCGGATTCGAGTGTGCAGGTATAAAAACGCAGGCGTACGGGCTACGCTGAGGCTTTTATACCTGTGCAATCGGATTTGCAGACAAGTGAGTGGTATAGTTATTTCGAAAACGGTGTACTAACCTTTGTTGTGTTATGCAGCTCTATATCAGATAACTGTTCCGCAGAGATTTCTTTGATTATTAAATAGTTACATACATCTAATATTATAACGGATTGAAAGGGAGATGCAACTGATTCCTGCAAAATTTCTAAAAGTGTAAAATTTTTGTGTTGCTGAGAACGGAGTGAACAGTAACAAATTTTTGCAGTTTTTTTATAAATTTTATAATTATATTAGAAATTAGACAAATTTCTCTCACATTTATAGGTTATGATATTTACATCTTAAGGAAATGACGTACCTTAAGAGAAAATCTTTCCTTTCCCTAAAAAGTGTAAAATGAACGTGAATCACCGCTTAGCCGACAAGATCGACGGAGAAGCGGTGATTTTATTATGTCACTGAAGCAGGATTCTTTCTTATAAACCTCTGTAACGATTAAGACAGGCATAAATTTCCTGAATACGGGGAGTAGCGTAACCACAGGAAATTTTTTGATTCTCCGTAAAGAAGGACAGACCATGTAAAGAGAGATTTTTCCAGAGAAACTGCACAATCTCAGGCAGGGTACGTCTGCCGTCTGCCAGATGTTCAACTGCATATTTCAGCAGGAGACCTAAGGCAGCGGTCTGTTCTGCGTCAATAAGCTGTTCTGTATAGCGGAGATCAATCTCCTGTCTGCCGAGAGAGAAGCCATCTGTTCCGGAGATTCTGGTTTTCAGGCGCTCAGGTTTTGCGGCACCGGAATCGGAATGATTTCCACGACTGTTATGTCTGAGGCGCTTAGAAGATTCGGCAGGTCTGCTCATAATGCGATGGCTGTGCGGAAGCTGAAAATCAGTAACTGAAACAGCAGGCAGAGGATATTGGCTGCATAATTTTTTGACAGAAGCTGTAATATCTTTTGGAACGTAATTGTCCATCTGGATAATTGTATCTGCAATATGAAAGAATGCCCCGGAACTTCCGGCAACAAGAATTGTAGAAATCCCTGCTTTTTTATAAAGATCCTCTGCACGCTCCAGAAATGGAGTGATCGGCTCTTTCTCACGCTGGATAACCTGCTGCATGAAAGCATCACGAACCATGAAGTTAGTTGCGGAGGTGTCTTCGTCAAGAAGAAAAAGGTGGCTTCCGGCTTCCATGCTTTCTGTGATACCGGCTGCCTGTGAAGTGCTTCCACTGGCATCCAGTGTAGAGAAACAGCGGGTATCTTTCTTGTTTGGAAGATCATTTATAAACATGGAAATATCCACATCCTTGATAAAACGGCCATCTTCTGAACGCAGTTTGACAGCAGTTGCATCTGTGATCACGTATTCACGTCCATCTCCGGGGATATGATTGTATACACCAAGTTCAAGTGCATTCAGAAGCGTGGATTTGCCATGATATCCACCGCCTACGATCAGAGTGATTCCCTTTGGAATCCCCATGCCTGTGATTTTTCCTTTATGGGGAAGATTTATGGAAATGCGCAGACTGTCCGGAGAAGTAAAGGGAACGGAAGCTTTCATAGGGCGGGAGGAAATACCGCTTTCTCTTGGGAGGATGGAGCCGTCGGCTATGAATGCGCAGAGATTTTTTGCGGGCAGCGTCTGACGGATAAATTCCTGATCCTCTGCAAGCTCTATATAATTCTGTAATTCCTTTGCATTAAGGCTGGAATAGAAAAAGGATTTTTGAATGCATACAGGCAGAAAATCAAAAAGGATTTTCTCCAGTTCAGTGGCATTGATCGTGCGGCCATTAGCAGGGAAGCCCACAAAAAAGCGGGCGGTTATGCCTTTTTCTGTTATTTCACAGGCTGTCCGGGAAAGAATCTCCTGACCACAATGACTGACAGTGAGCAGTCCGCTTTTGCCGGAGCCTTTTGCACGAAAGCTGTACTGACTGACCTGTTTTTCAAACTGACGTGTAAGATAGTCGCAAAGAGTAGTCCCGGTAAGTGTATCTTTATAATATTCGACGGGAAATCCGGCATCTCTGTGTGAAATCTGAATGCTGACATGAGAGGGAGAAGCAAAAGGATCTCCCTGCACATGGTCGATGGACAGAATATAATTTCCAAAATGATACAGACCTTTCAGCCCTTTATATGCCGGATAACTTTTGCGGTTTATGGAACAAAGCTGCTGACGCAGTTCCTCTGAATTTTTCATGACAGAACCTCCTGGTATTGCAGATATTTTTATAATAATCCTCGCAAATAATGAATTTGAGAGGAGAAACATTAACCTGCCATCAACTATAGCGGAAATGAATCATAATGTCCACTGACAAATAAATATTAATCATATGGAAAATTTTCAGAGGATGTTTTATAATGAAAAACAGGTAATTGTTCAATACCATTACATAATAGCGAACTGATGAATAGTTACCGTTATCAAAGCAATACTATGAATGACAGTCATAAAGAAAGGCGGAACAGTAAATGGAACGTAGAAATGCATGGCTTTCTTATACAGAAGCAGAAGAAAAAGAACTGGAGCAGGTTGCAAAAGCGTATCGCAATTTTCTTAATGTGGGAAAAACAGAGCGTGAATGTGTGACGCAGATCATCAGAGAAGCACGGGCAGCAGGTTATGAATCTCTGGAAGAGAAGACTGCGAAGGGTGAGAAACTGAAAGCAGGAGATAAAGTTTATACAGTCGGAATGAAGAAGATCATTGTACTGTTTCATATCGGACAGGATGATATTTCTGAAGGAATGAATATTCTGGGAGCACACATTGATTCTCCACGTCTTGATGTCAAACAGAATCCATTATATGAGGATACGGATCTTGCATATCTGGATACCCATTATTATGGCGGTGTTAAGAAATACCAGTGGGTGACTCTTCCCCTGGCAATCCATGGCGTAGTGGTAAAGAAAGACGGAAGTACAGCAGAAGTAAATATCGGTGAGGATGAGGATGATCCGATCGTATATATCACAGACCTTCTGATCCATCTTGCAGGAAAGCAGATGCAAAAAAAAGCGACAGAAGTGATCGAGGGAGAGAATCTGGACATCCTGATTGGCAGCAGACCACTGAAAGACCTGGAAGATGATAAGAAGAAAGAGGCAGTAAAACAGAATGTACTGAATATCCTTAAAGAGAAGTATGATATGGAAGAGGAAGATTTTCTTTCTGCAGAGCTGGAGATCGTACCGGCAGGAAAGGCAAGAGAGTGTGGTCTGGACAGAAGTATGATCGCTGCTTATGGACAGGATGACAGAGTGTGCGCATATACTTCTTTGCTTGCAATGCTTGAGATGGACACCCCGAAACACACTTCCTGCTGTCTGTTTACTGATAAAGAAGAGATTGGAAGCGTAGGTGCAACCGGTATGCAGTCACGTTTCTTTGAGAACGCAGTGGCTGAACTTCTGGATGCAATGGGATGCTACAGTGATTTGAGATTGAGAAGAACTCTGAAGAATTCCAGTATGCTTTCCTCTGATGTAAGTGCAGGCTATGATCCGGCTTATGGGGAGGTATTTGAGAAAAAGAATGCAGCTTATCTTGGAAGAGGTATCGTATTAAATAAATTTACCGGAGCAAGAGGTAAATCCGGCTCGAATGATGCAAATGCAGAATATGTGGCAAGAGTCAGAAATATTTTTGACAGCCATGAAGTAGCGTTCCAGACAGCTGAGCTTGGTAAAGTTGATGTAGGCGGAGGCGGAACAATCGCTTATATCGCAGCGCTTTATGGAATGGAAGTCATTGACAGCGGTGTGGCAGTGCTCAGTATGCATGCACCATGGGAAGTGACAAGTAAGGCAGATATTTACGAAGCTAAGAAAGCATATAAGGCATTTCTGCTGGAAGCATAAAAAGTCAGGCAGATGCGGAACAAAAATATGAAGAAATCGTGGAAGCTGTATCGTTTTTGATAACAGAGACTTGCAGATTCCGCAGATAAGGGCAGAGCTTTTGGAAAACTGAAGCGCTGCCCTTTTAACATATAAGTGAGGTTATGATTGTAAAAGGTATTTCTGATATCTTACGAAAGACAGGTTGCGATTCTGTAAGATCTGGATTAGAGCAGGATATTTAATAGACGGGAGGGAAAGATGGAGGAAGCGCTGATCAGAGTAAAAGATTTGTGTAAAATATATAATCCCGGCGAGAATGAAGTACGGGCGCTGGATCATATTAATCTGGAAATTAATAAGGGTGAGTTTGTTGCTATTATCGGACAGTCAGGTTCAGGAAAGTCTACATTTATGAATATGCTGGGTTGTCTGGATGTGCCTACATCCGGCGAATATTTTCTGAATGGAACTGATGTGTCCACAATGGAAGACAATGAACTCTCAGAAGTCAGAAACCGGGAGATCGGATTTATTTTTCAGGGATTTAATCTGATTTCAAATCTGACTGCAATTGAAAATGTGGAACTACCGCTGGTTTACAGAGGGGTAGACAGAAAAACGAGACATAAGCTGGCAGTAGAGTCACTGACCATGGTAGGGCTTGAGAAACGTATGGATCACAGACCAAATGAAATGTCAGGAGGACAGCAGCAGAGGGTGGCTATTGCAAGAGCAATCGCGGCCCAGCCACCGGTGATCCTGGCAGATGAACCTACAGGAAATCTGGATTCTGCATCCAGTAAGGAGATTCTTCAGATTCTTAAAAGTATGCACGAGCAGGGAAAAACGGTCATATTGATCACACATGATAATGGGATTGCTGCTCAGGCAAGGCGTGTAGTCAGAATTATGGATGGAAAGATAGAATCAGATTTTATCAATAAAAACTATGGGAAAGAAGAATATATAAAAAATCAGCTGGATGCATAAACCCGGTTACAAGGAGACAAATATTATGAAAAAAAAGAAAAGTAAAAAGAAAATTATTATTGGAGCAGCAGCTGTTCTCGTTGTTGCCGGCGGAGTTACAGTAGCAGGTCAGAGGAATTCCACAGAAAATCAGATCCCGCAGGTTCAGGTGGTAATTGCAGAGAAGGGTGATGTTAAGGAAATTGTAGATGCCACAGGAACAGTGGGAAGTGAAGAGGAGAAGACCTATTATTCTCCTGTAAATGCAGAGCTGAAAACGGTTTCTTTTGCCCAGGGAGATGTGGTGAAAAAGGGAACAAAACTGATCGAGTTTAATACAGAGGATCTGGAGAAAGATAATCGGAAAGCAGAACTGAATCTGAAATCAACAAAGTATGATACAAAGGATACAAGAAATAAATCTGACAAAGCAGAGAAGAAGCAGAAGGATGCCAAAAAGAATGTTCAGGAGCTTGAGAAGAAAATAAAGGATAAAAAAGCTTATGTCTCGTCTCTGAAATCACAGATTTCAGCGGCAGCAGCAGCGGCACAGCGTGAAGCGGCAGCTCAGGCATCCGCACAGGCAGCAGCTCAGGCTCAGGCAAAAGCCCAGGCAGAGGCAAAGAAACAGGAGGAAATCCAGAGTAAATATCAGGCCGCACTTTATACATACAAGACGGAGACTCTTCCGCAGTACCAGCAGCAGCTCTCAGATCTGAATGCACAGTATAATCAGGCACAAAGCGATTATAATCAGGCAGACACCACATATCAGATGGCATTTGCAACATGGCAGGCAGACCCTTCAGATGAGAATACACAGGCTCTGGATAATGCGGAGGCTGCAAGAACACAGGCACAGCTCGCAATGCAGCAGGCACAGCAGACTTATAATGATCTTAAGCAGCAGACACCGAAAATGCCGGTACTTTCTGATTTCACAGAAAGCAGTGCAGATTACTCATGGGGAATTTCAGACGGTTCAGATGCAGATGACAGCGATGGGGAAGATTCTTCCTCCTACGGATATGATTACAGTGGAAGTGATGGCGGGACAGTAACTGCGGATACTTCTGCTCTGGAAAGTGCACTTGAGACAGCAAGCGATGAACTTGCAGAGCTTCAGTCAGATCTGGCTTCTGAGAAAGCTATCGCAGAGGCAGATTCCACAAGTCTGACAAAAGAAGAAAAAGAGAAACTGAAAGTAACAGATAATCTTTCCGAACTGGACGCAAAATCAGCCGAGGAACTGGTGAAGGAAGGAAAGAAAGGAATCACCGCAGAATTTAACGGAATCATATCCAAGGCAGATATTAAGCAGGGAGCAGCAGTTACTCAGGGTATGGAACTGTTTACTATTGAGAATACAGACAAGGCAAGTGTGGATGTGACTCTCTCTAAATATGATTATAATACAGTGAAAGAGGGGCAGTCTGTTGAGATTACCTTGGGGGATAATACTTATCAGGGTACTGTAACAAAAATGAGTCATATTGCGGTGCAGAATGAAAAAGGAACGCCGGTCATTTCAGCAACAGTAAGCATTGATAATCCGGATGAAGATATTTTCCTGGGAGTAGATGCCAAGGTTAAGATTTATGCGGCTTCTGCGAAAAATGTGGTGACTCTTCCTGTGGAAGTGGTCAATATCGGAAAAGAAGGCTCCTTCTGCTATGTGATAGAAGATGGACTGGTGACAAAGAGAAATATTACCACAGGAATCAGCTCAGAAGATTATGTGGAAATCACGAAGGGAATCAAAGAAGGAGAAGAAGTGATCGCAGATCTGGGTGATTACACAGAGGGAATGGAAGTACAGGCAGTTCCTGAACAGACAGGAGAGGATGCTGATGAGTAATCTGTATGAATATATCAAGATGGCAGTCCATAATATTATGGCAAATAAGGGACGTTCTTTTCTGACTATGCTTGGCATTATCATTGGCATTGCTTCTGTAATTGCCATTGTATCTGTGGGTGAAGGAACCAAGAACCAGATGAACAGTGAAATTGATGATATCGGCGGCGGGCAGATTGCCATCAGTGTCAGCGATGAGGCACAGACAGATGAGGAGTGGATCACTGCGGATGATGTGGAAGCAATCCGGGCGGTAGACGGTATAGAAGGAGTAAATGTTTCGGATTCATTCAGTGGAGAAACTACCACAGGTAAGGGAAATTTTTCTCTTATGCTGACGGGTGAGGGACCGGATGCAAAGCTGTTAAATAATGCCACCATGAAGCATGGAGTATATTTCGGGGAAAATGAAGTTCAGGAAGCCAAAAATGTCTGTGTGCTTTCCGATGCAGATGCAAAAAGACTTTTTGGCACAGATGATGTGGTTGGAATGACTGTAGATGTCAACTGCTATGGACTGACCAAAAGTCTTCGTATCTGCGGAGTGACAACCCAGAAAGAAAATGGAACCTTTGTCAGTTATACTTACGAAGGTATGCCGATAACCATTAATGTTCCCTATACTACAATGAATGAATTCACCGGTGTATCCGATTACTTTTTCTCAGTAACAATGCAGGCAGATAAGAGCTTAAACAGTCAGGATGTTGCTGATAAAGTGGTAAAACTGATGGAAAAAAGACATCAGTGTGCAGGAAAAGATTACTTTCAGGTACAGAGCTTTCAGGATATTATGAGCTCTATGAATCAGATGCTGGATATGGTGACTGCTTTTATCTCCTTTGTGGCGGGAATTTCCCTTCTGGTTGGCGGTATCGGCGTTATGAATATTATGCTGGTTTCCGTAACAGAACGTACCAGAGAGATTGGTATCCGTAAGTCACTGGGAGCGAAAACCTCTTCTATTATGATGCAGTTTCTGGCAGAGGCGGCAATTCTGACGGTGATTGGAGGGGTGATAGGAATTGTTCTGGGTGTGATTGGCGGATATGTGATCTGTTCAATCATAAGCAGCAGTATGGGAATGTCCATCACTCCGGGAATCAGCCTGAGTACAATTATGGCGGCGACTTTGTTTTCCTGTGCAGTAGGAGTATTCTTTGGAATTTATCCTGCGAAGAAAGCAGCAAAACTGAGCCCGATCGAGGCTTTGCGGCGGAATTAATGAAAACAGGACTGCGATGGTATTTTGGTGTACCTGTGTACTGATATCATTACAGAATAGTTGTAAATTGTTATAATTTTGCGAATCAAAAGAAAAAAATAAAAAATTCAAAAAAAGTGTTGACAAATGCTCCAGTATAGAGTAGAATACTCATTGTTGTGAGGGACACGAGATAAGAACTTCACAAGGATGTGCGTTTAGCTCAGCTGGATAGAGCGTTTGGCTACGGACCAAAAGGCCGGGGGTTCGAATCCTCTAACGCACGCTA
>OLQR01001808.1_pt1 | contig 11462 bp, 9 predicted proteins | sample 1671881 | NCBI WGS metagenome assembly OLQR01 (sample SAMEA3136623, study PRJEB25190) | human gut metagenome | biome: human gut; feature: human-associated habitat; material: faeces | place: Austria | collected 2013 | reverse complement strand
GCGAAAAGAACAGGCTGAATTCAGTTGACGTATAGGATATCCTCTGTGAAGCTATCATCTTAACGGATAAAACAAATAAATTAACAGAAAATAATCAAAAATACAAACAAATAATAAAATATAAAAACATAAAACAAATAATAAACAAAAATATTAATATAAAAATACAAAAATGTATTGACAAAACAACACAACAGTGTTATTATAAGACCATCAAAAAGAACAAGAGATAAAACAAAATCAAAAAAATAAGAAATTCATTCAATTCATAGCATAGATGCACATGAAAGGATGAAGATAAGAAAGGAAAAGGTGATTCCAGTGGGAACATAATAAACAACTTCATCAATATGAGAGTGACAGGAACCGGATTTCCTGCAAGAAAGACCTGATACATATCACATAATGATATCCCTTAAGAAATACATCAGTTTCTCTCATAAGATATAAATAAGAACCTCTTAAATCTTACTTATATTTTAACATCAGTTAAAATGAGAGAAATCAGAAACATAAGGAATTCGGTATTTCAGGTATTATAGAATCGGTAACTCATATTGAACAACTGTCACACACCTGATACAAAGATTTTAGGAAATATGTAAAGAAATATTTCCCGAAAGAGTAAAACCCTCAACTCACCGGTTTGTTGGAAAGAAGAGATTCCAGAAACAGAAGTGAAGATGAGAACGATACTTTGAAAAGCATATCAGCAACATCAGGATATGGTTTGAAGCTTTGCATCAGAAGAATATCTGATAGGATATTATAATAGAAGTAATCGGGAAGGAACTTTTTTCTTAAGATACTTTATCAGAACTGCAGAGGAGAAAATCCCAACAGGTCGATTTGAATCAGCAGATCATAAGGTACAGAGATGACAAATGGTTTTGAATTTAAGAAGTTAAGTTCAGAATTATTTAGGAAACAGAAAAAAGTGTAACCACCGCAATTCTTCAAAAAAACAAAAAGGAAATCGAACCTCGGATTAATTGATTTCCAAATCTATAAAACTTTCTAAATAATCGAACAGATATAATTTATATATTGATCGTTTATGAGCAGGAAATAAATAATACGAAGGAATAGAAAAAGAAAAAAATTATAAAAACTTAATACAGAGAATCGAAATTATTTTATCAGGTATATAAAATCATAGATTTCGATTATTAAATAAGAAATATAACCAGAAAACTCGATTCGAAAGAATGAAGAGGAAGAAAAATTGAATAACGAAGAGTGTTGAGACGGTCATCATTTTTTGAAACTATTAAAGTAAAAAAAGTGATGACCGTCTCGTTGTGCATTCACAAAATATATTTACCGGTTGCCATTAAAATTATCATCAGTTATACTTCTGTGAGAAAGGAAGTAAGCTGTAAATGTATAATAATCAAATCGAAAAAAATATTTTGTATGAAGACAGAGATATTCTTGTCTGCAGAAAACCATCGGGAATGCCGGTACAGGCAGCGGGGATAGGAACCATGGATATGGAAAGTGCTTTGAAGAATTATCTTGCACAGAAGAATCCGGGAAAAATGCCGTATCTGGCGGTGGTCCATCGCCTCGATCAGCCGGTAGAAGGAGTTCTTGTTTTTGCGAAAACATCCGGTGCGGCGGGAAATCTAAGCAAGCAGATCATGGCCGGGGGCGCAGGAAAATATTATCTGGCAGTAACAGAAGGGAAGCCGGAGAAATCAGAGGGTACACTTACTGATTATCTGAAAAAGAACGGAAGGGCCAATATATCACAGACAGTACCTGCCAATACACCGGGGGCGAAGAAAGCAATCCTTCATTATAAAGTGCTGGATCAGAAGGAAATCAATGGAAAGATCCGTACACTTCTTAAGATCAAACTGGAAACAGGCCGCCATCATCAGATCCGTGTGCAGCTTTCCCATGCAGGAATGCCGCTTCTTGGTGACCGAAAGTACAATCCGTCAGGGGAGAGAGGTGTATCCCTGGGATTATGCTCCTGCGGCCTTGAGTTTAAGCATCCGAAAACAGGGAAGCAGATGAAGTTCGAAACAGAGCCTCAGGGCAGCGCATTTCTGGATTTTGTGAAAAAACTGTAAAAACTCTGGACGGAAATACGAAAAAGTGTATAATGTAAAAAGCGAGTAACCAAATGTAAGATTTTTGTAAAGTATACGTTACTGTGGACGGATAAGAGAGGCCATGAAGAACAGTAACCAGCGAGGAAGAGGAGATTACAATGAAAAGAGTTGCAGTAATGTCAGTGGCCTTGTTGGCTGCGGCGACTCTGCTGACAGGATGTCAGAAGGAAGAAGTAGAGAAGCTAGTTGCACCGCTTGTTGCAGATGTCCAGGAGACTCCTGAAGCACAGGAGATGGAAGAAGAGAAGAATCCGGCAATCCCTGAGATCGATGACAGCCTGTCGATTGAAGCAGGAGCGAGGATCTCAGTTGTGAGTAAGAGTACGAAGGGTGAATTCTGGGATAAAGTAAAAGAAGGAATGCAGGCTGCTGTCAAGGATGTGAACGCAGCTTATGGTTTTAAGAAAGATGATCAGATCACAATGACCTTTGAAGGGCCGGACAATGAAGAGGACGTAGAGAGCCAGATCAATACACTTGATGCAGTTATTGCGGAGAATCCGTCCGTTGTATGCCTTTCTGCCGGGGATATGGAATCCTGCCAGGCACAGCTTGAGGCTGCCAAGGAGAACGGGATCCCGGTGATTGCTTTTGATTCCAATGTCAGCGATACGAAGCTGGTGAAGGCTTTTCGCGGAACAGATAATGTGCAGATCGGTAAATATGCAGCGTATAAACTGGGAAGTGCCATTGGAAAAATGGGAAATGTAGCTGTTTTTGCAGCACAGGAGAAGACTCAGAGTTCCCAGGAACGTGTACAGGGCTTTCTGGATAACATTGCGAACTACACAGATATCAAGGTTGTTGAGACGATTTATTCCGATCAGGTTGATGATATGAAAGTAGCCATGCAGGAAGTTCTTGATAAATACCCGGCGCTGGATGGTGTTTTCTGCACCAATGCCGATGTATCGGAGATGTTCCTGTCTGTGAATAAAGATACAGGTGATAATAAGGTTGCCATGGTTGGCGTAGATGCAACCAGCAAGCAGCAGGAAGCAGTTAAGAGCGGAGACGAACTTGGCATTCTTTCACAGAATCCTTATGCAATGGGATATCAGACCATGTGGGCTGCGATCCAGGCAACAGTACCTAAGAAAGAAGTAAAAATTGAGAAAAAAGTTCTGCTTGACCCGGCATGGATCGATGCAGAGAATATTGAAAACGAAGATTACGCAAATTATATCTATAATTAAAAGATAACCGGAACAGCTACATAAAAGAGTCATCTGTCAGATAAAGACGCAGAAGAGGTTTTTATCTGGAAGATGATTCTTTTTTTATGTATAAAAATAAAAAACACGAACAGAATAAATAAACAAAAAGTCTCTGTAAAACGGCAAAAATATAACAAAATCGACGATATTTTAACGGAAAATAAATTATAAATATAACAATTGCATAAAAATATTGTTTTGCAGATACAATTATGGTACAATTTGGATATGCAGAGAGGCGGTGATCAGATGATCCAGGAAACGATCAAGGCAGTGAAAGAAGCGGAGGCTAAAGCACAGCAGAAAATAAAAGATGCATCCGTTCGTGCACAGAGTATCGTCAGCGAGGCTGAGAAAGAGGCGGAGGAGATTATCAGAAAGGCGGAGACAACCGCTGCCGGACAAGCGGCATCTGATATGAAAGCTGCTGAGGAGCGTGCACACAGTACAGAGAACACTGTCGATGAACAGGTAAAGGGGGAACTTGCAGCTTTGAAAAAGAAAGCGGAGTCGAAGCGTGAGCAGGCGATCCAGGCAGTAATGGACAGTTTGTTCTGAGAGGGGGAATGCGAAAATGGCAGTATTGCAGATGCAGCGAATCAGTATCTGCGCAATGAAGAAGAACCGTAAGGCCATATTGGAAGAACTGCAGTCGCTTGGAGTTCTGGAGATCGATGCGGCAGAGCTGGATCCCGATCTTGAGACCATGGATACCATGAATGCCAGGCTGCTTTTCGAAAAGAATGCATCCCTATGTGACCAGGCAATTATGATTCTGGATGAATTTTCACAGGAGAAGGAATCTATGCTGGCTTCACTGGCCGGCAAGCCTCTGATCGGGAGGAAGCAGGAGCAGGAAGTCATTGAGAATCAGGAAGAAATACTGAAGGCAGCCAGGGCGATCCTGGAATACAGGAAGCGTCTTACAGAGAACAGTGCAGCTGTTATTAAGATCGAGCAGCAGGAAGCTGCGCTGGCACCCTGGATCGCTCTGGATATTCCAATGAATTTTTCCGGAACAGAGTTGACAGCAGTACTGATTGGAAGTATCGACGGGAATGTGACACGTGACCAGGTATATACCCGGCTTGCAGCAGATGCACCTGATCTGGAAGCTTTTGATATTCAGGAGATTTCGTCAGATGCCGGAAAGCTTTGTCTGGCTGTTGTATGTCTTAAGTCTCAGGCACAGCAGATGGAAGAGGCTCTTCGTATGCAGGGATTTGCAAGACCTGCACAGCTGGTTTCCGAAGTACCTGCACAGGAACTTCAGAACATGAAGGATGAAGTGGAATGCATCCATGAAGAAACAGGCAGGATACAGGAGAAGATCCGCAGCCTTCATACTCATAAGAATAACCTTCAGCTTGTTTCGGATTATTTTCGGATCCGTGCACAGAAGTACGAAGTATTGGGCCAGCTCCGCCAGTCAGCGAGCACTTTTTTTGTGACCGGATATATTCCGAAGAAACAGGTTCCGTCAATAGAGAAACGGCTTACGGAGAAATACGATATTGTTTTTGAAGCAGAAGATGCTGATGGAGAGGGTGTTCCGGTTGTCCTTAAGAATGGTAAATTCGGAGCAGCAGGAGAAGGAGTTCTGGCAGCTTTCGGTCTTCCCGGAAAAGGAGAGATCGATCCGTCAACGATCATGACAGCATGTTATGTATTCCTCTTCGGACTGATGTTATCAGATGCAGCGTATGGACTTATTGTTTTTGCAGTATGTCTGGGAGTGCTTCTGAAGTTCCCCAGAATGGAGAGCGGAATGCAGAAATCTATCAGGCTTTTCATGTACTGTGGATTGTCCACTTTGTTCTGGGGCGTGATGTTTGGCGGATATTTCGGAGATTTCATAGATGTATTTTCAAAAGTATATCTGCATAAACCGGTCACAGTGAAGCCGGTATGGTTTGCACCGCTGAATGAGCCGATGAGACTTCTGGTGTTCTCCATGCTTTTTGGACTGATCCATATGTTCCTTGGAATGGGTCTGAAGGGTTATATGCTGATCCGTGACAAAAAATATCTTGACTTTTTCTGTGATGTAGTGCTCTGGTTCATGCTTCTTATGGGACTGATCCTGATTTTTATTCCGAGCAGCATGTTCCGTTCTATCTCACAGATGGATCTGAATCTTCCGGCAGCAGTGGTACAGATCGGTAAATGGATGGCAATCATCGGTGCTGTTGGGATCCTTTTCATGTCAGGAAGAGATAAGAAGAATCCGTTTCTGAGACTGGCTCTTGGAGCCTACGATCTTTATAACATTACAGGCTGGGTAAGTGATATCCTTTCCTATTCCAGACTTCTGGCGCTGGGACTTGCCACCGGTGTTATCGCATCGGTTATGAACCAGATGGGAAGTATGCTGGGAGATAGTATTTTGGGATGGATCGTATTTATTCTTGTATTTGTGATTGGTCATATATTTAATCTTCTGATCAATCTTCTGGGTGCGTATGTGCACACCTGCCGATTACAGTACGTGGAATTTTTCGGCAAATTCTTTGAGGGCGGGGGAAAAGAGTTCCACCCATTCCGCGAAAATACAAAATATGTAGATATTAAGGAGGACTAATATTATGAGTGGTATCGTTTGGGCATTATTGGGAGCAGCAATTTCCGTGGCTCTTGCAGGTATAGGTTCTGCTATCGGTGTTGGTACAGCCGGCCGTGCAGCTGCTGGTGTTGTAACAGAAGATCCGGATAAATTCGCAAAAGTTCTTCTTCTGCAGCTTCTTCCCGGTACGCAGGGTATCTACGGACTTCTGGTTGCATTCCTTGCACTTTCCAAGGTTGGTATCCTGGGCGGCGGTGTTGCTGATATTTCCCTGGAAACCGGTCTTATGATCTTTGTGGCTTGTCTTCCGATCGCTATCGCAGGTCTTCTTTCTGCGATCCATCAGGGAAAAACTTCCGTAGCTTCCATCGGTATTGTAGCCAAGAAACCGGAGCAGTTCGGTAAAGCCATGCTTTTCCCTGCAATGGTTGAGACATATGCGATTCTGGCTCTTCTGATCTCCATTCTTGCAGTCAGCGGAATTCAGGTTTGATTTATCAGGAGGGGCAGAGCATGACAGGATTAGAGAAGATGGTGAGCCAGATTCTTGAAGAGGCCGATGCTTCTGCAGCTGTTACGATCAGTGATGCGGAGAAAAAAGCCGCGGAGATCCTGGATGAAGCCGGAAAGAAAGCAGATGAGATCCGGCAGCAGCGGGAGGAACAGTCCAGGGCAAAGGTAAAAAGTTATGACGAGCGTACAGCTTCTGCGGCAGATATGAAGAGACGTACCGCAGTTCTTGCTGCCAGGCAGGAACTGATCGGAAGTGTGATCGCAGATGCCTGTGAACGTGTGAAGAATCTGGATGAAGAGAAATATTTTGAGATCCTTAAAAATATGGCTGGGAAATATCTTCTTCCTAAAGATGGGGAGATCTGTTTTTCCCGGAAGGATCTGGAACGGATGCCGGCAGATTTCCGTGAGGAGATCAGGAGCATGGCTGAGAAAAAAGGCGGCGCGCTGGAGTTTTCCGGTGAAGTCAGAAATATAGATGGAGGTTTCATCCTGGTATATGGCGGTATTGAGGAGAATTGTTCAATTGATGCTGTATTTGCTGAGAAACGGGATGAACTTCTGGATCAGGTAAGAAAGATTTTGTTTGCGTAAAACACCATCGCAAGAAGGAGGGCGTGAAATATGTTTGGTGAAGATTATGCCTATGCGGTGGCGCGGATACGTGTTCTGGAGACCGGACTTTTGAATCAGGCAGCGATCGAGCAGCTTCTGGCATGTCAGGATGAACAGCAGTGCCTGCAGCTTCTCACTGAGAAAGGCTGGGGAAATGGTGATCCTGCGGCAGGAGCAGATGCGATCCTTTCCAGGGAAAGGGAGAAGATATGGGAGATCATGGATTCTCTGGTAGCGGACAGATCTGTATTTTCCGTTCTTTCCTATCAGGATCTTTTCCATAACCTGAAGGCTGCAGTGAAAGCCAGTATTCTGGCTGATGCAGTACCGAATATTTTTTTCAGTGATTGTGCTGTTGACGGGGAAGATATGGTAAAGTTCCTGAAAGATAAGGAATATGACCGTTTTCCGGAATATATGAGGGAAACAGCCAGAGAAGCGTATGAGACTTTTCTGTATACAAGAGACGGTCAGCTTGCGGATATTATTGTTGACAGGGCAGCACTGGATGCCATAAAAAAAGCCGGGGAACGGTCAAAAGAGGAGATCGTCCGGCAGTATGCGGAATCCACGGTAGCAGTAGCAGATATCCGGATCGCAGTACGTGCCTGCAAAACAGGAAAAAGTTCGGATTTTATGAAGAAAGCCATGGCAGAATGTGACACGCTGGATAAGGAGAGGCTGATCCATGCAGCAGTAAGCGGAATGGATCAGATCATGAGTTATCTGGCAGAAACGAAATATGTGGACGGGGCACAGGCACTGGCAGAGTCGGCATCAGCTTTTGAGAGATGGTGCGACAACCAGATCATGGAAACGATCCGTCCACAGCTGTACAATTCATTTTCACTGGGACCGCTGGTAGCTTATGTACTTGCCAGAGAAAATGAGATCAAGACGGTGCGGATCATTCTTACCGGAAAGCGCAGCGGCCTTCCGGAAGAGTTTATCCGGGAAAGGGCAAGGGAGATGTATGTATAAGATCGCAGTTTTAGGTGATTATAACAGCATTTACGGGTTTGCAGCTCTTGGCCTTGATACTTTTCCGGTGGAGGATCCCCAGGAGGGACGGGAGAAGCTTAACCGTCTGGCAGCTGATGAATATGCAGTTATTTATATTACGGAACAGTTGGCGGAACAGCTTTCCGCAGAGATCAGCAGATACAGTGAGACACTGATTCCGGCAATTATCCAGATTCCGGGAATTTCCGGGAATACAGGTGCCGGTATCGAAAATGTGAAGAAATCTGTGGAGACAGCAGTTGGTTCTGATATTCTTTTCAGTAATGAGTGACAAGAAAGCAGGTGATTGGTTCAGATGAGCAGAGGAACCATTAAGAAGGTGGCAGGACCTCTGGTAATTGCCAAGGGTATGCGTGATGCAAATATGTATGACGTGGTTCGTGTAAGTAGCCAGCGTCTGATCGGTGAGATCATTGAGATGCATGAAGATGAGGCTTCCATACAGGTATATGAGGAGACTTCAGGACTTCGTCCGGGAGAACCGGTAGAGTCAATGGAAGTTCCGCTTTCTGTAGAGCTGGGACCTGGCCTTATCACAAGTATTTACGATGGAATCCAGCGTCCGCTGGACGATATCATGAAAGTAGCAGGCAGCAACAATCTGAAACGTGGTGTTGAGGTACCTGCACTGAAACGAGACAAAAAATGGAACTTTGTTCCGACAGCGAAAGTTGGAGATGAGCTGGAAGGCGGCGATGTTCTCGGAACTGTTCAGGAGACCATTGTTGTTACACAGAAGATCATGGTTCCTCCGAATATGAAGGGAACTTTGAAAGAAATTAAATCCGGCGAATTCACAGTGGATGAGACGGTTGCGGTTCTTTCAACTGCAAATGGGGAAAAGGAGCTGACACTGATGCAGCACTGGCCTGTACGACGTGGCCGCCCATATAAGAAAAAACTTCCGCCTGCAAAACCTCTGGTAACAGGACAGCGTGTTATTGATACCATGTTTCCAATCGCAAAAGGCGGTGTTGCAGCAGTTCCGGGACCTTTTGGAAGCGGTAAAACAGTTATCCAGCATCAGCTTGCAAAATGGGCTGAGGCGGATATTGTGGTTTATATCGGCTGTGGTGAGCGTGGAAATGAGATGACAGATGTTCTGAACGAGTTTCCGGAGCTGAAGGACCCGAAAACAGGACAGTCCCTGATGGAGCGTACCGTTCTGATCGCCAACACCTCAGACATGCCGGTTGCGGCACGTGAGGCTTCTATTTATACAGGTATCACTATTGCAGAGTATTTCCGTGATATGGGTTATTCCGTAGCTCTGATGGCAGATTCCACATCCAGATGGGCCGAGGCTCTCCGTGAGATGTCCGGACGACTGGAGGAGATGCCTGGTGAGGAGGGTTATCCGGCATATCTTGGCTCCCGTCTTGCACAGTTCTACGAGCGTGCAGGCCATGTGATCTGCAGCGGAAAGGACGGAAGAGAGGGTGCGCTGACAGCCATCGGTGCTGTATCACCTCCTGGTGGTGATATTTCCGAGCCTGTTTCCCAGGCAACCCTTCGAATCGTAAAGGTATTCTGGGGACTGGATGCGAATCTTGCATACAAACGTCATTTCCCGGCTATTAACTGGCTGACCAGCTATTCTCTGTATCTGGACAGCGTAGGCGGCTGGTTTGATGAGAATGTGGCATCGGACTGGATGAAGCTTCGTCAGAAAATGATGACTCTTCTTCAGGAAGAAGCAGAACTTGAGGAAATCGTAAAGATGGTAGGTATGGACGCACTTTCACCTGGTGACCGCCTGAAAATGGAGGCAGCCCGTTCTATCCGTGAGGATTTCCTTCACCAGAACTCTTTCCATGAGATCGATACCTATACATCTCTGGAAAAACAGCACAATATGATGCGTCTGGTACTTGCGTTTTATGATGCTGGCGTGGATGCGCTGAAGCAGGGAGCTGATATCAACGACATCGTAAAACTGCCGGTTCGTGAGCAGATCGGCCGTTACAAATATACGAAAGAGGATGAGCTGGCAGCAGAATATGAAAAAGTAACACGTCAGCTTGCAGGAGAGATCGCAGAACTTCTGAGAAAGGAGGGCCTGTAAAATGCCAAAAGAATATAGAACCATACAGGAAGTTGCCGGCCCTTTGATGCTGGTACGTGGCGTTGAAGATGTGGCATTTGACGAGCTTGGTGAGATTGAGCTTGCCGATGGCGAAACGAGAAGATGCCGTGTTCTGGAGATCGACGGAAGCAATGCACTGGTACAGCTGTTTGAGAGTTCCACAGGTATCAACCTTTCTAACAGCAAGGTACGTTTTCTGGGACGAAGCATGGAGCTTGGTGTATCCGGCGACATGCTGGGCCGTGTTTTTGACGGTCTGGGCCGACCGATCGATGATGGCCCTGAGATCCTTCCGGAAGAGAGAAGAGATATTAACGGACTTCCGATGAACCCTGCAGCCAGAAGTTATCCGGAGGAGTTTATCCAGACCGGTGTATCTGCGATTGACGGACTGAATACACTGGTTCGTGGACAGAAGCTGCCGATCTTCTCAGCATCCGGCCTTCCTCATGCACAGCTTGCGGCACAGATCGCAAGACAGGCGAAGGTTCGTGGAAAAGATGAGCAGTTTGCGGTTGTATTTGCTGCCATGGGTATTACTTTCGAGGAGTCCAACTTCTTTGTAGAGAGCTTTAAGGAAACCGGAGCGATAGACCGTACTGTTCTTTTTGTAAACCTGGCAAATGACCCGGCTGTTGAGCGTATCGCTACTCCGCGAATGGCACTGACAGCAGCAGAGTATCTTGCCTTCGAAAAAGACATGCATGTACTGGTAATCCTTACAGATATTACAAACTATGCGGATGCTCTCCGTGAGGTTTCCGCAGCGCGTAAAGAGGTTCCTGGACGTCGTGGTTATCCCGGATACATGTACACGGACCTTGCTTCTCTTTATGAGCGTGCAGGCCGTCAGAAGGGAAAAGCAGGAAGTATTACCATGGTTCCGATCCTGACCATGCCTGAGGATGACAAGACTCATCCGATTCCTGACCTTACCGGCTACATCACAGAGGGACAGATCATCCTGAGCCGTGAGCTTTACCGTAAAGGAATCACACCGCCGATTGATGTTCTTCCGTCTCTGTCACGACTGAAGGATAAAGGTATCGGTGAAGGCAAAACAAGAGCGGATCATGCCAACACCATGAACCAGCTGTTTGCTGCATATGCCCGTGGTAAAGAGGCCAAAGAGCTGATGACCATTCTTGGCGAGGCTGCTCTCTCTGATATTGACCTTATTTATGCGAAATTTGCAGATGCTTTTGAAAAGGAATATGTTTCTCAGGGCTATCAGGCAAACCGTGATATTGAGGAGACACTGGCGATTGGCTGGAAGCTGCTTTCCATTCTTCCGAGAAGCGAGCTGAAACGTATCGATGACA
>OLQR01001805.1_pt1 | contig 11478 bp, 20 predicted proteins | sample 1671881 | NCBI WGS metagenome assembly OLQR01 (sample SAMEA3136623, study PRJEB25190) | human gut metagenome | biome: human gut; feature: human-associated habitat; material: faeces | place: Austria | collected 2013 | reverse complement strand
ACGAATGCCCGCCGATGCGCCACGGGCGCTCGAGCCGTTCGTGCAGCGCGTCGAGTACGGCGGCCACGTCGGTGCCGTGTCCCGCCTGCGCCTCCTCCTCGTCCACCACGAGGGCGAACTGGTCGCCGCTGTAGCGGTACAGGCGCGTGCCCGCGCCGAGCGTCTCCAGGAACTGCGCGAATGCGCGCAAGAACCGGTCGCCGTTGTCGTGGCCGAACTTGTCGTTGATGAACTTGAAGTTGGACAACGACACGAGCAGCGCCGTGAAGGGCCGCTTCTTATCGTGCATGAGCGCCACCATCGACAGGAACTCCTGGCGGTTCGGCGCGCCCGTGAGCAGGTCCACCGAAAGGCGTTTGTTCTGCAGGTACAGGTAGATGATCAACAGCGAGCAGGTTGCGGCCGAACCCGACAGCAGGTACGCGGGAAACATCTGCTGCACGGCGATCACCACGACGGCGATGAGCGGAAACACCGCCAGGATGCGCTTGATGGTGGGATCGATGGGCGCGCGGGTGAACACGACGAGCGCGAAGCAGGCGATGCAGTAGAAGTAGAACACGAGGTACGTGGTGAGGATGAGCGGCCCTTGATGGTAGCCGCCGTTCCCGTCGAACCAGAACAGGCAGGGCATGGCGAAGTTCGCGATGACGATGAGGGCGTACAGGGCGCACGGCACGGCGCTCACGATGATCTGCCAGGGTCGCACGGCGCGCGCTTCGCCCACCACGGCCACGGCGTAGTAGAAGTAGACGGTGCCCAGCAGCGGCGTGAGCACGAAGTAGACGGCGGTGACGATGTAGGTGAGCGGCAGCAGCGTAGCCGGCGCGTAGGCGATCATGAGGGTGGAGGCGAGGTTCGTGCCGATGGCGCCGATGGTGGTGATGAGGCACAGGCGGAACAGCATGTTCTTGCGCGAGGGTACCGCGTGGCTTCTGCGCGAATACACCGAGATGATCAGCACGATTATGAAGGCGATGGCCTCCGCCGAAACGTTCCATATCATAGTGTCTTCTTGCCCACGCTTTCCACGCGCTTGCCTCATCTATGCCAACGCATACATGTGCATACATTGTAGCGTACCGCGCCGTGGAAAAGACCCACGCTTTCGCCAGGGGGGAGGGGTTCTTTTCGCAGTTGAGGGCTACACCAGTACGAGCCGTGCACCGGGGGCCAGCCCCAGCTCGCCGATGGTGCTGTTCGGGTCGATGAAGCAGCCCGTGTCCTCGGACATGAGGGCCGTGCTGCGCACGGCGTCGGGGTGCCCGCGATCGTGACACGAGAGGATGGCTGCGATGAGCCTGCTCGCCTCGCCGGCGCTCAACGTGGCCGGCACCCAAACGTCGTAGGCCGCGCACGTTGCGGGCAGCAACACGTTCACGAGCAGCATGTCGTTCATCGCGCGACCTTTCGGAAACGGGAGGGAGGGGCGGAGGTGCACCATGAGCATGATACGCGAATATTTATCGTTTATCGTTAAAAGTTGTTCACGGGTTGGTAGCAAAGGTTGCAGCGTCCGGACGGCGTTGCGGGGTAACGTACTTGTGCGCAGGTTGTGTCCGTCAAATTGCTTCTTGAATACGAGACGTTTTCTGCGTATAATTCTCGGTTGCGTCTGGACTTTGATGGATACACCCGGACGCGTGGCAACCGGAGTCGCACGTACCCAGCCTCCCTGCGGTACCCAAGCGGCAATCGGAGCCACGAAGAGACGAAGGATTTTCGGTGTACGGAGAGGCGTGCGAGCGAGAATCCGCAGAAAGGAAAGCAATGGGAGTCAAACAGTACAAGCCGACCAGCCCCGGCCGACGCTTCCAGACGGTCTCGGATTTTGCCGAGATCACGACGGACAAGCCGGAGAAGTCCCTGCTTGCGCCGCTGTCTAACAAGGCAGGACGCAACAACAACGGCCGCATCACCACCCGCCACCAGGGTGGCGGCAACAAGCGCCGTTACCGCATCATCGACTTCAAGCGCAACAAGGACGGCGTCCCCGCGAAGGTCGCGACCATCGAGTACGACCCGAACCGCAGCGCCCGCATCGCCCTGCTGCACTACGTCGACGGCGAGAAGCGCTACATCCTTCATCCGAAGGGGCTCCGCGTGGGCGATACCGTCATGAGCGGTGTCGAGGCCGACATCAAGCCGGGCAACGCCCTGCCGTTGGCCAACATCCCCGTTGGTACGCTCATCCACGCGGTGGAGCTTCAGCCGGGCAAGGGCGCCGCTATCGCCCGCTCCGCTGGCACGAGCATCCAGCTCATGGGCAAGGAAGGCGACTACGCCATCCTGCGCATGCCTTCCTCCGAAATGCGTCGCGTGCTCGTCACGTGCCGCGCTACGGTGGGCGAGGTCGGTAACGCCGAACACTCCAACATCAAGATCGGCAAGGCCGGTCGCAACCGTTGGAAGGGCATCCGCCCGAGCGTTCGCGGTACCGTCATGAACCCGGTCGACCACCCGCACGGCGGCGGCGAGGGCAAGAACAAGTCCGCTGGTCGTCACCCGGTCACCCCGTGGGGCGTTCCTACGAAGGGTCACCGTACCCGCAATAAGAAGAAGGCTTCGAGCCGTCTGATTATTCGTCGTCGTAAGAAGTAGCGGAAAGACGTTAAGGAGTAATAGTGAGTAGAAGTTTGAAGAAGGGTCCTTTCGTTGAACCGCGCCTTCTTGACCGCGTCGAGAAGATGAACGCAGCAGGCGAGAAGAACGTCGTGAAGACCTGGTCGCGCTCGAGCACCATCTTCCCGGAAATGGTGGGTCACACCATCGCCGTGCACGACGGCCGCAAGCACGTGCCGGTATACGTTACGGAATCCATGGTCGGCCACAAGCTGGGCGAATTCGCCCCGACCCGCACGTTCAAGGGTCACTCCGCCGACAAGGGCAAGAAGAGATAGGAAGGGGTGAACAATGGAAGCTAAAGCAATTGCACGCTACGTCCGCGTTTCGCCCCGTAAGGCTCGCATCGTCATCGATCTGATCCGCGGCAAGTCCGTGGTCAACGCTCGCGAGATCCTCCAGTTCTCCGATCGCGACATCGCTGAGGTTGTGGCCAAGACGCTGAACTCCGCCGTGGCCAACGCTGAGAACCTGCATCACGTGCGTCCGGAAACGCTCGTCGTGAAAGCGGCCTTCGCCGACGAAGGCCCCACGCTCAAGCGCATCCGACCGCGCGCCAAGGGCTCCGCATCGCGCATCCGCAAGCGCACGAGCCATATCACCATCATCGTTGCACCGCGAGAGGAGGCATAAGCCGCATGGGTCAGAAAGTAAGCCCCACCGGGTTCCGTCTCGGCATCACCGAGGAATGGCGCAGCCGCTGGTACGCCGACAAGGACTACGCCAAGAACCTGGCAAACGACTTGGCCATCAGGAAGTTTTTGGACAAGCAGCTCGCCCGTGCCGCCGTCTCCAAGATCGAGATCGAGCGCGCTGGCGACAAGATCAAGATCATCGTGACCACGGCCCGTCCGGGCGTGGTGATCGGCAAGAAGGGCGCTGAGATCGATTCTCTGCGCAAGAAGCTCGAGAAGGTTGCCAACGGCCCCGTGTCCATCGAGGTCGTCGAGGTCAAGCGCCCCGAGCTCGACGCTGCGCTCATCGCGCAGTCCGTGGCCGAGCAGCTCGAAGGCCGCGTTGCCTTCCGTCGCGCCATGCGCAAGGCTGTCCAGTCCGCCCGCAAGAGCGGTGCCAAGGGCATTCGTATCCAGTGCTCCGGTCGTCTCGGCGGTGCCGAGATGAGCCGCCGCGAGTGGTATCGCGAGGGTCGCGTGCCGCTGCACACGCTGCGTGCGAAGATCGATTACGGATTCGCCACGGCTGCCACGACGATGGGCTCCATCGGCGTGCAGGTGTGGGTGTACCACGGCGAAGTGCTCCCCGGCCAGAAGGCTCCCCAGCCGGCGCTCGAGGGTAGTTCTCGTCCGAGCCGTCCCCGTCGCAACGATCGTAACGATAGGAGGGCAAAGTAAATGCTCGTACCTAAGCGCGTTAAGCACCGTAAGGTGCAGCGTGGTTCCATGAAGGGTAAGGCCAAAGGCGGCACCCGGTTGAACCACGGCGAATACGGTATCCAGGCGCTCGAAGCCGCATGGATCACCAACCGCCAGATTGAGGCAGCTCGTATCGCCATGACCCGCTACATGAAGCGTGGCGGTAAGGTGTGGATCACGATCTTCCCGGACAAGCCCATCACGCAGAAGCCGGCTGAAACCCGCATGGGTTCCGGCAAGGGCAACCCCGAGGCGTGGGTCGCGGTCGTCAAGCCCGGCCGCATCATGTTCGAGATCGGCGGCGTCGACGAAGAAACCGCCAAAGAGGCGCTTCGTCTTGCAATCAACAAGCTGCCCATCAAGTGCAAGGTTGTTTCGAAGGAAACGGAAGGGCAGGAATAAATGAAAGCAGCAGAGATCCGTGAGCTGTCTGCCGACGATTTGCAGGCGAAACTCAAGGAAGCGCGCGCGGAGCTTTTCAACCTGCGCTTCCAGATGGCTACGAGCCAGCTTGACAACACCGCCCGCGTGAAGCAGGTCAAAAAGGACATCGCGCGTATTCAGACCGAGATGCGCGCCCGCGAGCTGAGCGCATAGCTCGTCGGCTAGGAAGGTTGGATACACACATGAGCGAAGATCGTAATTCCCGCAAGGTCCGTCAGGGCGTCGTGGTAAGCGCCGTCAACGACAAGACCTGCGTTGTGCAAGTCAAGGAGCGCAAGCCGCATCCCGTGTACGGCAAGATGATGACGACCACGAAGAAGTTCCACGCCCACGATGAGAACAACGAAGCCGGCATCGGCGACACCGTGCGCATCATGGAGACGCGCCCGCTGTCGAAGATGAAGCGCTGGCGCTTGGTTGAGATCATCGAGAAGGCCAAGTAGTCCATCGCGTTTACGCGACCGGATTACCGAGATGAAAGTTAGGTTGAAGCAATGATTCAGATGCAAACCATGCTCGCAGTGGCCGATAACTCCGGCGCTCGCAAGGTGCAGTGCATCAAGGTCCTGGGCGGCTCCAAGCGCCGTTACGCAGGCCTGGGCGATGTCATCATCTGCAGCGTTAAAGAAGCCGCGCCGAACACCAACGTGAAAAAGGGCGACGTCGTCCGCTGCGTGGTTGTGCGCGTGAAGAAGGAAGTTCGTCGTGCTGACGGCAGCTACATCAAGTTCGACCAGAACGCTGCCGTTCTGATCGACACGAACGGCGCACCGCGCGGCACCCGCATCTTCGGGCCCGTCGCCCGCGAGCTGCGCGACAAGAAGTACATGAAGATCGTGTCCCTGGCACCGGAAACGCTCTAAGGAGGTGTGCGCATAATGAATAGCATGAACATCAAAAAGGGCGATAAGGTGAAGGTCCTTTCCGGCAAGGACAAGGGCAAAGAGGCCACGGTCCTGCGCGCGCTCCCGCAGAAGCAGCGTGTCGTGGTGGAGAAGGTCAACGTTGTCAAGAAGGCCCTCCGTCCGACGCAGCAGAACCCGCAGGGCGGCATCTCCTCGGTGGAAGCTCCTCTCCATGTCTCGAACGTCATGGTGATCTGCCCGAGCTGCAAGCAGCCCACGCGCGTGAGCAGCAGGCGTGACGAGAACGGCAAGAAGATCCGCGTCTGCAAGAAGTGCGGCAAGGATATCGACTAAATTGAAGGCGGCGCGGCGCTTCGGAGCCGCGCCTCTTTGAGCAATGACCCCCGCTGCTCGACGTGAGCGGTTGGGGACGCAGGGTCGGAAATCCTGCGTTTAATTCATCGAAAGGATTAAGAACACATGACTGCTCCTCGCTTGAAGGAAAAGTACAACAACGAGATCGTGGCGAAGCTCGAGAAGGACCTCGCCCTCGATAACGTGAACAAGGTTCCGCGTCTCGAGAAGATCGTCGTGAACATGGGCGTGGGCGCCGCTGCGGCCGACCACAAGCTGCTCGACGCCGCCATGGGCGACCTGCGCATCATCACGGGTCAGCAGCCCTGCGTCACGCGTGCCAAGAAGTCCATCGCCGGTTTCCACCTGCGCGAGGGTCAGCCCATCGGCTGCAAGGTCACGCTGCGCGGCGAGCGTATGTGGGAGTTCCTCGACCGCCTGCTGGCCACGGCTCTGCCTCGCGTCCGTGACTTCCGCGGCATCTCGCCGACCAGCTTCGACGGCCGTGGCAACTACACGCTGGGCGTCACCGAGCAGCTCATCTTCTCGGAGATCGACTACGACAAGATCGATCGCACGCGCGGCATGGACATCACGTTCGTGACGTCGGCTCAGAACAACGACGACGCCTTCGCGCTGCTCGACGCGCTGGGCTTCCCGTTCAAGGACAAGGAATAACAGCCGCGAAACCCCACCCAAGGCTGCGATTGCCCGCCGCCTGCGCTACAATGTGCACTCGAGCCCGTTCGGATGATCGGACGGGCTGGGATATAAGAAAGAAGGATTTGCATGGCTAAGAAATCGATGGTCGCCAAGGCCAAGCGCGAGCCGAAGTTCTCGACGCGTCAGCACAACCGCTGCACGCGCTGCGGACGTCCCCGCGCCTACTACCGCAAGTTCGGCCTGTGCCGTATCTGCTTGCGCGAGTTGGCCAACAAAGGCGAACTGCCCGGCGTGACCAAGTCTTCGTGGTAAACGATACGACTAGTACGCTCGGGTGTGCCACGGTTCAGGCGGAGGCGTTATGGGCGCCGACGAACCGAACCGACCGGCTCATCACGGACCAAAGGAGAAAATCACTATGACCATGACCGACCCCATTGCAGATATGCTTACGCGCGTGCGTAACGCTAACTCTGCCGGCAAGCAGACGGTTTCCATGCCGTCGAGCAAGAAACTTGTCGAGATCGCCCGCATCATGCAGGAAGAGGGCTACGTCCAGGGCTACGACGTCGTTGAGGGCGAGCCGCGCGCTACGCTCGAGATCACGTTGAAGTACGGCGACAAGAAGGCCAAGACCATCCGCGGCATTAAGCGTATCTCGAAGCCCGGTCTGCGCATCTACGCCGGCAAGGACGAGCTGCCCCGCGTGCTCGGCGGCCTCGGCACGGCAATCATTTCGACGAGCAACGGTGTTATGACCGACCGCGACGCCCGTAAAAAGGGCATCGGCGGCGAAGTCATCGCCTATATCTGGTAGGAAAGGGAGGTTTGACATGTCTCGTATCGGCAAGCAGCCCATCACCGTTCCCGCCGGCGTCGATGTGACCATCGACGGCAACACCGTAACGGCTAAGGGCCCCAAGGGCGAGCTCACCCGCAGCTTCCCCGCAATCATGACCATCAAGCGCGAAGGCGAGGACATCCTCGTCGAGCGTCCGGACGACTCGCGCGAAGCGAAGGCCTTCCACGGCCTCGTGCGCACCCTCATCGCCAACATGGTGGAGGGCGTGTCCGCCGGCTTCTCCAAGAAGCTCCAGCTCGTCGGCGTTGGCTACCGTGCCGCGCTCAAGGGCAAGGATCTGGAGTTGCAGCTCGGCTTCTCGCACCCGGTTTCCATTGAAGCCCCCGAGAACATCACGTTCGAAGTCCCGAGCCAGACCGAGATCATCGTGTCGGGCCCGAGCAAGGAGCAGGTTGGCCAGGTGGCTGCCAACATCCGCAAGTGGCGCAAGCCCGAGCCGTACAAGGGCAAGGGTATTCGCTACGAGGGCGAGCTGGTCCGCCGTAAGCTCGGCAAGGCCGCTAAGGGCGACTAAGCGTAGCCGCGAACGATTGAGATCGAAGGGATTATCATGAACAAGCTTCAGAAAAAGCAGGCTGCGCTGGCTCGTCGCCATCGTCGCGTTCGCGGAAAGATCGCCGGTACGGCGGCCCGTCCCCGCGTGTGCGTCACGCGCAGCAATAGCAACCTGTACGTGCAGGTGATCGACGACGTCGCCGGTAAGACGATCTGCGGCGTCTCCACGCTCGGGCCGGACTTCAAGGCTACGGGCAAGAGCGGCGCGACCGTCGAGGGCGCTGCCGCGCTCGGCGAGATCGTGGGCAAGAAGGCGCAGGAATCCGGTGTCACGGAAGTCGTGTTCGACCGTGGCGGCAACCTGTATCACGGGCGCATCAAGGCCTTGGCCGATGCTGCTCGCGAAGCAGGCTTGAAATTCTAGAAGGGGTTAAGGTCTATGGCTCGTAACAACAGACAAGACAACGCCGCGGTCCCCGAGCTTCAGGAGCGCGTCGTCTACATCAACCGCGTGTCGAAGGTCGTCAAGGGCGGCCGCCGTTTCGCGCTCACCGCGCTCGTGGTGGTCGGCGACGGCAACGGCCGCGTCGGCGTGGGCATGGGCAAGTCCCAGGAAGTGCCCATCGCCATCAAGAAGGGCGTCGAGGACGCGAAGAAGAACATGTTCAGCGTGCCGCTGACGGAGGAGAAGACCCTCCCGCATGAGATTATCGGCGAGTACGGTGCTGGTCGCGTGCTCATCAAGCCGGCTACGCCCGGTACCGGCGTTATCGCCGGCGGTGCGGCTCGTGCCGTCATGGAGCTGGCCGGCGTGACCGACTGCTTCGCCAAGTCGCTCGGCACCGACAACGTCATGAACGTGGTCAAGGCCACCGCTGAGGGCCTCAAGAACATGGAGAGCCCCGAGCAGGTCTCGCAGCGCCGCGGCATGCCGGTCGCTCAGATCTATGGCTGGAAGGAGAAGAAGAACTAATGGCTGACGCAAAGAAGACCCTGCGCATCACCCAGGTGAAGAGCTCCATCGGCTATAAAGAGGATCAGGCTAAGACGCTGCGCGCTCTCGGCCTCGGCAAGATCAACCGCACCGTGGACCAGGTGGACAACGAGTCCGTCCGCGGCATGATCTTCAAGATCAAGCACCTCGTCAAGGTTGAGGAAATCTAAACCTTGCACCATAGCAGGTAAGATATAATGATCAATCGGCGTGCCGGAGCGGCACGCCGATGGTCGATTTACGGAAGTTTGCTGGCGGCGAGCTGCCAGCGCCGGGCGAGGCCCGGACAGCGAAAGAAGGAGAAACAACATGGAACTCAAGGATCTCAAGCCGGCTGAAGGTTCGCGCAAGCCCCGCAAGCGCGTTGGTCGCGGTAACGGCTCCGGCACGGGCAAGACCGCCGGTCGCGGCATGAACGGCCAGAAGTCGCGCGCTGGTGGCGGCAAGGGCGCCGGTTTCGAGGGTGGCCAGACGCCGCTCGCGCGTCGCCTGCCGAAGCTCCCGGGCTTCAAGAACATCAACCACGTGGAGTACCTGCCCGTCAACGTGAAGCGTCTCGAGGAGACCTTCGAGGCTGGCGACGTGGTGAATGGCGAGAGCCTGAAGGCCAAGGGCATCATCAAGCACGAAGATGCGCTTGTGAAGGTGCTCGGCGACGGCGAGATCACCAAGGCCCTCACGGTCAAGGTCGATAAGGTGTCTGCTTCGGCCAAAGCGAAAATCGAAGCAGCTGGAGGAAAGGTCGAAGAGCCTTGCTAAGCTCGATCATCGATGCATTCAAGGTACCGGAGCTGCGCAAGAAAATCTTGTTCACTTTGGCCATCCTCGCGCTGTATCGTTTCGGCGCGTATGTGCCGGTTCCTGGTATCCCGTTTAAGGAGTTCGCGGAGTCCTTCGCGGGCTCCGGCGTGTCCATGACCATGCTCGACCTGTTCACCGGCGGTGCGCTGTCGCACTTCTCGGTGTTCTCGCTGGGCATCATGCCCTATATCACGGCTTCCATCATCATGCAGCTGATGCAGGGCGTTATTCCCGCCATCGGCCGCTGGGCCAAAGAGGGCGAGACGGGTCGTCGCAAGATCACGCAGATCACGCGTTACCTGACGCTGGGCCTCGGTTTGATCAACGCGGTGGGCTACCTGCTGCTGTTCAAGTCCCCGCAGTACGGCGTGGTGTTCTCCACGGCCGTGCCGGAGGTCCTCACCGACATCCTCGTCGTGTTCACCCTCGTCGCGGGCACCGCGTTCATCATGTGGATGGGCGAGCTCATCACGCAGCGCGGTATCGGCAACGGCATGTCGCTCATCATCTTCGTGAGCATCGTGTCCCGCGTGCCGAGCGCCATCTTCTCGTCGATGAACCTGACGGCCGACACGGGCATGGGCATTGCCATCACCATCCTCACGCTTATCGTGGTGCTTGCCTGCATCCCGGCCATCATCTTCGTGGAGCGTGCGCAGCGCCGCATCCCGGTGAACTACGCCAAGCGCGTGCAGGGTCGCAAAATGATGGGCGGGCAGTCCACCTACATTCCCCTCAAGGTGAATGCGGCGGGCGTTATCCCCATCATCTTCGCAAGCTGCCTGATCTACTTCCCGGCGCAGCTGGCGGCACTGTTCAACGTGGAATGGCTCACGGCCGTGGCCGACGCCATCTCCACCGGCTGGGTCAACTGGATCCTCACGGTGCTGCTCATCGTGTTCTTCGCGTACTTCTACACCTCCATGGTGTTCAACCCGGAGGAGACGGCCGACAACCTGCGCAAGCAGGGCGGCTTCATCCCCGGCGTGCGCCCGGGCACGGCGACGGTGACGTACATCAAGAACGTGCTGCATCGCGTCACGCTGCCGGGCGGCATCTTCATCGCCGCTATCGCAGTCGTGCCGACCATCATCTTCTACTTCACCGGCAACACGCTCATTCAGGCGTTCGGCGGCACCTCGATCCTCATCATGATCGGCGTGGCCCTCGACACCATGAACAAGGTGGAAAGCCAGTTGAAGATGCACAACTACGACGGGTTCTTCAAGTAGGAGCCAATCGCAGCATCAAGAAAGGGGCCCGCGGGCCCCTTTCTTTTTGGCCCGGTCCTTCTGTGTGCAAGTTGTGTCTGAGTTGTTTGGGTTGCATGGCTATCGGGGTTCTGGTGGTCTTGGCGGGGGAATAGTCTTATTTTAAGAGTATTAACCTTGTTGAACGGCAAAGACCGAAGGAGCGCGACGGATCGTGAAGGGTTTTCTCGAACGGATGCAGTGGAAGCTTGCGGGCATGATGCAGGGCCGGCGCGGCACGGACAGCTTCTCGAACTTCCTCATGGTGGTGGGTATCGTGCTGTTGCTGGGGCCCATCGTCCCGGGCCTCGACATGCTGTCGTGGGTAGCGCTTGTGGTGCTGGCCTACTCGCTGTTCCGCAGCTACTCGAAGAACATCGCGGCGCGCGAGCGCGAGAACGCCGCCTTCGAGCGTATCGTGGCGGGGCCGAAGAAGCAGCTGTCGCTCGCGCGCAAGAAGTGGGCGAACCGCAAGACGACCCGGTACTTCACGTGCAAGGGCTGCGGGCAGGTGCTGTCGGTGCCGCGCGGCAAGGGCACGCTGCGCGTCGTGTGCCCGAAGTGCAAAACCGAGACGAAGCAGAAGTCGTAAGGTTCTTCGCCATGGACATCGCCGAATTCAAGCGCGACCTGTTCGCCGTGACGTGCGATATGCAGCGCATGCTCCACGACACCATGGTGCCCGTGTGCCAGCAGCACGATCTGACGCTGCAGCAGTTCCACGTGCTGTTGGAGCTCACGCGCACGCCGGGGCTCACGGCGGGCGAGGCGAGCG
>OLQR01001795.1_pt1 | contig 11569 bp, 10 predicted proteins | sample 1671881 | NCBI WGS metagenome assembly OLQR01 (sample SAMEA3136623, study PRJEB25190) | human gut metagenome | biome: human gut; feature: human-associated habitat; material: faeces | place: Austria | collected 2013 | reverse complement strand
TGGACCCCATGGCCACCGGCGTGCTGCCGGTGTTCTGCGGCGGTGCCAGCAAGGCTGTGGACCTGCAGCTGGATCATGACAAGGCTTACCGCGCCGTGCTGCGGCTGGGCCAGCGCACCGACACCGGCGACATCACCGGCACGGTGCTGGAAACGGCCCCCGTCACGGCAGGGGAGCGGGAACTGCAGGCCGTGCTGCCGCAGTTCGTGGGCAAACAGATGCAGGTGCCGCCCATGTACTCGGCGGTCAAGGTGGGCGGCCAGCCCCTTTACAAGCTGGCCCGCGAGGGCAAGACCGTGGAGCGCAAGGCCCGCCCCATCGAGATCTACAGCATCACCTACGGCGGCAGCCCCGCCGAAAACGAATATGTGCTGGAGGTGACCTGCTCCAAGGGCACCTACATCCGCACCCTGCTGGAGGACATTGCCGACGCACTGGGCCAGAAGGGCACCATGAGCGCCCTGCGGCGCACCTGCGCCGGGCTGTACACCGAGGCCGACGCCCACACGCTGGAAGAGATCCTTGCGGCGAAAGAGCAGGGGCCTGCGGCCCTGGAAGCGCTGATGCTGCCGGTGGAAAGCGTGTTCACCCCGCTGCCGCTGCTGGTGGTGGAGCCCTGGGTGGAACAGCACCTGTACAACGGCTGCCCCACCAGCCGCTACCCCGCAGCGGATGGCCGCTACCGGGTGCGCAATGCCGCCGGGCAGTTCCTGGGGCTGGCCAACATCACCGGGGGCGTGCTCCGGGTGGAAAAACTGTTCGTGGAACGGAATTGACAAGAAAAAAGGAAACCAATACCCATGCAGATCATTTCACAGTTCGTCCCGCTGCCGCTGGCAGACCCCGCACAGGGCACCGCCGTGGCCATGGGCTACTTCGACGGCATCCACATCGGCCACCGGGCCGTCATCGACGGTGCGGTGCAGTGGGCCAGAGCCCACGGGGCTGCCCCGGCGGTGTTTACCTTCCGGCTGCCGGTGGACAACAAAATGAAGGGCAAGCGCCTGCTGTCCTCGGCGGACAAGCACGCGCTGATCGCCAGCCTGGGCGTGGAGTATTACCTCACGCCGGACTTTGAGGAGATCAAGGGCCTCAGCCCGGAACAGTTCGTGCGCAGCATCGTGAAAAAATGCCATGCAAAAGCCCTGTTCTGCGGCGAGAACTTCACCTTCGGGGCCAAGGCCGCCGGTACGCCGGAGCTGCTGCGCAAGCTGTGCGCTCCGCTGGGCGTGGAAGTGGTGGTGGTGCCCATGGCACAGTTCGAGGAAAAGCCGGTGTCCTCCACCCGCATCCGCACCGCGCTGGAGGGCGGCGACATCCCGGCGGCCAACGCCATGCTGGGCATGCCCTACGCCATCCGCTTTGCGGTGCAGCACGGCGCGGGCCTGGGCCACACGCTGGGGGTGCCCACCATCAACCAGCTGTACCCCCAGGGCTTCCAGATGCCCCGCAGCGGCATCTATATCACCCGCACGCTGGTGAACGGCACCTGGTATCCTTCGGCCACCGGTCTGGGCAGCCGCCCCACCGTGAACGACGACGCTACCAAGGTGACCTGCGAGACCTTTATCCCCGGCTTTTCCGGTGATCTGTACGGCACCGACCCGGTGGTGGAGTTCCACGCCTACCTGAGCCCCAGCAAGAAGTTCGATACGCTGGACGAGCTGCGGGGCTGCATCAACAACGCCGCGCAGCGCGCACAGGAATATTTCAAGTAAAAGAACAGGGAGCCTGTCCGGATGGACAAGCTCCCTGCTTTTTTATGCGTTACTTGTACTGCTCTAAGTACTCCGCCACCGAGCGGCTCATCTCGCGGGCAAAGCCGGAGTCGTACTTGCGGTTGTGGAAGGCCGTGCACCACGCATCAAAACCGGAGGTGCTGGCCTTGTAGCCGAAGGTGTCGCGCAGCTCGGCACCGTCCATGGTGCGGTAGCCGTTTTCGTGCACGATATGCTCCATGGCGCAGCGCTGGGGCTTCGGGCGGTCCTTCTGCTGCTGGGTGGGCCAGCCGAACACCAGCATCACCGCTGGGAACACATAGTCCGGCAGGTGCAGCAGGCTGCGCTGGGTGTCGCAGTTTTCCATGATATCGCCGATGTAGCACGAGCCGATGCCAAAGCTTTCGGCGGCCACCACGGCGTTCTGGGCGGCAATGGCGGTGTCGGTGACAGCCAGCATCAGGTCGCCCACGCCCGGCGTGCGGGGCGTGCAGCCCGCTTCCTTGTAGGCGTCGTACCACTTGCGGCAGTCGGCGCAGAACACCAGCACCAGCGGGGCCTTGGCAATGAAAGGCTGATGGTCGCAGCTGTCGGCCAGCGCGGCCTTCAGGGCCGGGTCGGTGATGTCCAGAATGGTGTACAGCTGCTGGCAGCCCGCAGAGGGGGCCTGCGCGGCAGCTTCCAGAATGGCCTGCTTCATTCCGGCCGGGATGGCTTTTTCTTCAAACACCCGCACAGACTTGCGGGCATACAGGCTTTGCAGGATGGGATTGGTTTCGGGCATGGTGAGTACCTCCTAAAACTCCCTCAGTCACGGCTCACGCCGTGCCAGCTCCCTCAAGGAGGGAGCCTTTGACAGGAGGGGAAACTTTATCGTGTTACAGCAAGGTTCATCGCCGCGCGAAAGCCTCCCTCTGAGAGGGAGGTGCCGAACGAAGTGAGGCGGAAGGAGTTTGGCGCGCAGCGCCTGAGAGGGGGCTTTTTTGGTTTTTATTCGTAATCAATGGGCAGGGTGGGCAGGCCGTTGAGCTCCAGCCCGGCGGTGTGGCCCGCGATGTACTGGTAGTAGCCCTGTGCGGCGATCATGGCGCCGTTGTCGCCGCAGAACTTCAGCTCCGGCAGGTAGACCTTGGCCCCCAGCTTCTGGGCACCGTCGTTCACCAGCTGGCGCAGACGGCCGTTGGCGGCCACACCGCCCGCCAGACACACCTGCTTTGCACCGGTGTCGGCGGCAGCCAGCAGCAGTTTTTCGGCCAGGATGCCCGCAATGCGCTCCTGGAAGCTGGCGGCAAGGTCCGGCACGTTGACCGCCTCGCCCTTCATCTGGGCCTTGTTCACCTCGTTGAGCACGGCGGTTTTCAGGCCGGAGAAGCTCACGTTGTACTTGCCCTCCACATGGGGCACCGGCAGGCGGTAGGCCTTGGGGTCGCCGGTCTTGGCGGCGTTGGCCACACTCGGCCCGCCGGGGTAGGGCAGACCCAGGGTGCGGGCCACCTTGTCAAAGGCTTCACCGGCGGCATCGTCCACCGTGTGGCCCAGAATGTGGTAGTGGGTGTAGTCCTGCACCTCCACGATGTGGCTGTGCCCGCCGGAGGCCACCAGGCAGAGGAACGGCGGCTTCAGCTCCGGGTGAGTCAGGTAGAGCGCGGCGATGTGGCCCCGCAGGTGGTGCACCGGCACCAGAGGCTTGCCCGCCGAGTAGGCCAGCCCCTTGGCAAAGTTCACGCCCACCAGCACCGCGCCGATGAGGCCCGGCGCAAAGGTGACGGCCACGGCGTCCACATCGTCCATGGTCTTGCCGGCGTCCAGCAGGGCCTTTTTGACGGTGGCGCTGATGAACTCACAGTGGCGGCGGCTGGCGATCTCCGGCACCACGCCGCCGTACAGCGCCTGTTCTTTCACGCTGGTGGAGATGACGTTGCTCAGCAGATGCCGGCCGTCCTCCACCAGAGCTGCGGCGGTCTCGTCGCAGGTGGATTCGATTCCTAAAACGATCATGTTCAATGGGCCTCCAGCCAGTTTTTGCCTGCGTGCACATCGGTGCTCAGGGGCACGGCGTACTGCACGCAGCCCTCCATCTCCTCCCGCAGGATCTGCGCAGCCTTTTCGGCTTCCGCTTCCGGGGCTTCCACGATCAGTTCGTCGTGGACGGTGAGGATCAGGCGGCTTTCCATTTTTTCGTCCCGCAGGCGCTTCCACACCCGCACCATGGCCAGCTTGATCACGTCGGCCGCCGTGCCCTGAATGGGGGTGTTGCGGGCCATGCGCTCACCGCTGGAACGCACGTTAAAGTTGGAGCTTGCCAGCTCCGGCAGCGCCCGGCGGCGGCCGAACAGGGTGGACACATAGCCGTTCGCCTTGGCGTCGGCGATGGTCTTATCCATATAGCCGCTCACATTGGGGAAGGCGGCCAGATAGTTTTTGAGGAAGGCGTCTGCTTCCTTGACGCTCACCCCGATGTCCTTGGCCAGGCTGTAGGCACCCTTGCCGTACATGATGCCAAAGTTGATGGCCTTGGCGCTGGAACGCAGCCGGGGGGTCACCTCGCTCTGGGGGATGCCGTAAATTTTGGCGGCGGTGCTGCGGTGGATGTCCTCCCCGTTCAGGAAGGCCTGCTGCATGTGCTCGTCCCCGGTGATATGGGCCAGGATGCGCAGCTCGATCTGGCTGTAGTCGGCGTCCACCAGCACACAGCCCGGCTTTGCGATGAAGTAGGCCCGCAGCTGGCTGCCCAGCTCGGTGCGGATGGGGATGTTCTGCAGGTTGGGGTTGTCGGAGGAGAGCCGTCCGGTGCGGGCCTCGGTCTGGTTGAAGGTGGAGTGGATGCGCCCATCTTCGCCGATGACCTTGAGCAGGCCCTCCACATAGGTGGAGTTCAGCTTCTGGTACGCGCGGTACTGCAAAACGTCCTCTACCAGCGGGTACTCCCGCAGGCTCTCCAGCGTTTCGGCGTCGGTGGACCAGCCGCGCTGGGTCTTTTTGCCATGGGGCAGGCCCATGGTGTCGAACAGCATCTCGCCCAGCTGCTTGGGGCTGTTGGGGTTGAAGCTGGTGCTGCCGGTCTCCATGTGGATGCGGGCCAGCACCTGTTCCAGTTCGGTGCGCATCCGCACGCCGAACTGCTCGATGCCGTCCCGGTCCACCAGCACGCCGATGCGGGTCATGTCCGCCAGCACCTGCGCCAGCGGGAACTCAATGTCGTTGTACAGGGCATCCTCGCCGCAGGCGGTGATCTCGGCTTTCATTTTGGCAAACAGGTCGGCCAGACGTCCGGCGTCCGGGTAGTCGGCGCAGGTGAAGGCCGCAGCGGCCTTGTAGCTGGGCACCAGCTCTCCCACCTGATACTTGGACGCCGAGGCATCCAGCAGGTAGGCGGCCAGCTTGCCGTCCCACCGGATGCTGCTGCCCCAGCCGCCTGCGGCCATGGCTCTGGCGTACAGGGGAGCCGAATTGAACACGTCCAGTGTGACGTCGGCGTTGTCCAGCAGCCGCAGCAGGTCGGCGTCCTCCAACGGGTAGACGGTGGTGTCCTGCACGGCGTACCAGCTCTCCGGCTGCAGCATCACGTTGCGGGTGCCCTGCTTGCCCATCACGGCGGGGCGGGAGGCCACCAGATAGTGCCCGGACGGGGCAAGGGGCAGGGCGGCAAGCTCTGCCTCCGGCAGCTCCACGGCCTGCTCTTCCGGGGCGGCCTCCGGGGCCACACCGTCCAGCCCGAAGCGCGGGATCAGCGAGTGAATCTCCAGCTCCTGCAGCAGACGCACGGCGGCGGCCTTGTTGCCCTCGCCCACGGCGTAGCTGCCCTCGGCCGTGTCGATGGGCGCATCGGTGCGGATGGTGCCCAGCGTGTGGCTCAGCTCGGCCATGGGCTTGTCCTCCATGAGGTGCTCCCGCTGCTTGGGCTTGATGCGCTTGTCGTCGAGGTTGGCGTACACGCCTTCCAGCGAGCCGAAGGTCTGCACCAGGCTCAGGGCGGTCTTTTCGCCGATGCCCTTCACGCCGGGGATGTTGTCGGAGGTGTCGCCCATCAGGCTCTTCACCTCAATGAGCTGTTTGGGCTCAATGCCGTATTTTTCGTGGATGGCGTCCACGTCCATGGTCACGGTCTTGCTGCGGCCCATCACGGTGGCGGCCAGCAGCACCGTGGTGGTGTCGCTCACCAGCTGCAGGCTGTCGCGGTCTCCGGTGGCCAGGAAGCAGTCATCCTGCCGGGCGGCGCAGGCAGCGGCCAGCGTGCCCAGGATGTCGTCGGCCTCCCAGCCCTCGGCGGTGACGGTGCGGTAGCCCAGGTCTGCCAGCAGCTCCTTGAGCACCGGCATCTGCTGGGCCAGCTCCTCCGGCATCCCATGACGGGTGGCCTTGTAGCCGTCGTACATCTTGTGGCGGAAGGTGGGGGCCCGCAGGTCGAAGGCCACGGCCACCTCGTCGGGCTCGCACTCCTTGAGCAGGGAGAGCAGGATATTCAAAAAGCCGTAAATCGCATTGGTATAGCGGCCGTCCTTGGTGGTCAGCAGCTTGATGCCAAAAAAGGCGCGGTTGGCAATGCTGTTGCCGTCAATGACCAGTAAGCGCATAGCATACAGTCCTCCGTTCCATAATTTCACATTCTATAGTATAGCACAAAAGAATGAGAAGGAAAAGAAGCCGTTCCACCGGGGGCGGCCCCGACAGAACGGCTTCTTTTTCACGCCTCGGTGCGGATGGCGCTTACCGGGCAGGCGTTGGCGGCGTCCACCGCCTGGGGCACTTCCTCCGGCGGGATGGGGCCGGGCTCGGCCACGGCCAGCACGCCCTCCATGCGGAATACGGCGGGGCACAGCCCGGCGCACTGGGTGCAGCCGATGCACAGGTCCGGGTCAACGAATGCGATCATAAAATCTGCCTCCTTCGGATGATGTCTGCTGCCAGTATGGGCGGTTTTGGTGCGAAATATGCTAGGCACCTGCGGGCGGCTGTGGTATAATGGAAGCTCAGGAGGACAGAGACCGATGAACATTCAGATTTTTGGCACCACAAAGTGCTTTGATACCAAAAAAGCCCAGCGCTATTTCAAGGAGCGGGGCATCAAGTTCCAGATGATCGACCTGAAGGAAAAGGGCATGAGCCGCGGCGAGTTCGACAATGTGGCCCGCGCCCTGGGCGGCTGGGAAAAGATGGTGAACCCCAACGCCAAGGACAAGCAGACCCTTGCACTGCTGGAGGCGCTCATCGACTGGCAGAAAGAGGACAAGCTGTTTGAGAACCAGCAGCTGCTGCGCACCCCCATCGTGCGCAACGGCCGCAAGGCCACCGTGGGCTACCAGCCCGATGTGTGGAAGGACTGGGAGTAACCGCGCAGTGGGGTTTTCACAAAAAAACCATGGGCAGGGTTTTGCACTCTGCGCTGCCCTGTGGTATACTGAAAGTCAGCAATAAAACCTTGGGAGATAAAAAACCATGACAAAACATTATATCACCCCGGAAGAACACGCCCGGCTGCAGCGCCGCCGGGGGCGGCAGGCGCTGGGCCTGCTGATCACGATCCTGGTTCTGGTGGGGTTTGTGACCGTGTTGCGTGCAGGGGTGGGCCTGGTGGCTGGCCTCTTTGACGATACAGCCCAGAAGCAGGAATACGAGGATAAGCTGGAGGGTCTGGTGCTGTTTGACCCCATGCCCTTTGACGGCATCGAGAACATCGACGACCTGACCCTGCGGGAAGCTGCCGTGTGGGGCTGCATCTACAACATCCAGGAGACGCAGGGCGGCTTCGATAACTACAACACCGACCCCGACACCGAACAGCTGCTGCTGCCCTCGGTGGAAGTGGACGCCTATCTGGCCCGGCTGGTGGGCCCCAGCTTCAAGCTGACCCACCGCAGCTTCGAGATGGAAGATATGACCATCGAGTTTGACGAGAGCAGCCAGTGCTACAAGATCCCGGTCACCGGTACGGTGGGCTATTACCGCGCCGTGGTCACCAAGCTGTTCAAGCGCAGCGGCCAGCTGCACGTCACCGTGGGCTATATTCCCACCTCCAGCACCGATGACAGCATCATCAACCAGTCCTCGGACACGCCCACCAAGTATATGGATTACCTGTTCGAGCGCCAGAGCGGCAGCTGGTATCTCACCGGTCTGACCGAGAGCGAGACCAAGCCCGACAGCACGGCGAGCACCGAGGCCGCCAGCCAGCCGCAGCCCATGGCCGAAAGCGATGTGCAGGACGCCATCCTGGCCACCGCCGGTTCCTCGGAGGCTGCTTCCGATGCCGCTTCGGACGCAGCTGCCGAGCCGGACACTCAGAACCTGGACGAGCCGGCTGCTGACAGCACCGCCGCCGAAGCAGATGCCGCCGATAACGGCGCTTCCAGCACGGCTGCATAATACCGGTAAAAACGAACACCCGGCTGTGAAACATCACAGCCGGGTGTCTTTTTTTGAAAAAGCCTCCCTCGCTGAGGGAGGTGGCACGGCGTAAGCCGTGACGGAAGGAGTTATTTCAGATCGAACCGCACGACCACCAGACGGTACCACAGGTAGGGCACCATGTTCCAGATCATCCACAGTTCCATGAGGAGGTAGTGGGGCAGGTCACGCCAGCGGAAGGGGCGCTTGCCCAGCCTGCCCTCTTTCAGCAGGGCGAAGGCCTCGTGCATGCCCTTGTCCCACGCCTCGCCAAAGCCCTGCTTGTGGAACTTATAGCACTTGAGCAGGTAGCCCGCGGCCAGCGGGATGAAGTTGAGCACCAGCATGAGCAGCGGCTCGTTCTTGAGGGGCAGCAGAATGCTGTTGCGGCCGCTCTGCTGGCTCTTGAAGGCGTTGTACCGCACGGCACCGGTGCTGGCTCCGCAGATGTGGTAGCACTTTGCCGTGGGACAGAGCACGTTTTTGTAACCTGCGTTGTTGGCACGCCAGCTCAGGTCCACATCCTCAAAGTAGGCAAAGAAGTTTTCGTCAAAGGTGCCGATCTCGTCCAGAATGCGCTTGCGGTACAGTGCAGCCCCGCCGCAGGCCGAGAAGATACGCTTTTGTTTGGTGTAGCGGCTGACACGGCGGCCGTCGCCGGTCTTGCAGGCAAAGCCCATCCAGGTCACATAGTCCCCGGCGTCATCGGCCAGTTCCCGGTCAAAGTGGCGGATCATCAGGCTCTGCACCGCAAAGATCTTGGGGTCGGTTTCGGCGGTGCGGATGAGCTCGGCCAGCCACTGGGGCTCCGCAAAGGCGTCGTTGTTGAACAGCACCACATACTCGCTCTCGGCCATGGCGATGCCCTGATTCACCGCGTGGGAAAAGCCGGTGTTGGTGCCGTTTTCGATCAGGGTGAAGTTGGCCCGGCTGCAGTAGCTGCGGGCCTGTTCCAGACTTTCGTCGGTGGAGCCGTTGTCCACCACGATGAGCTGGAAGTTCTGCTCGGTCTGGGCGTAGACCGACTCGATGGAGTCTTTGAGCCAGCCCTTGCCGTTGATGTTGGGGATGACGATGGTTGCTTTATACATAAAGGTTACTCCTGTAAAACTGCACGATTACCGGAACAGTATAGCACAACTGCGGGCAAAAAGAAACCGCACTCGCGGCGGAGTGCGGTAAATTTGTATGGGTCTTACGCTGCCAGTGCCTTTTCGATGTTGGTCAGCAGGGTGTCGTGGTTCTCGGCACACACTAGGATCACTTCGCCGGTGGGGGCCACGGTGACGGTGGCGGCCTTGGCGATCTGGTACTGATCTTCCAGATAGTGCTCCATGGACTGCTGCTCGCTGGTCACATAGGCTTCCAGTGCGCTCTTCACGGCGTCGGTCTTGCCCTCGGCGGGTTTGACGATGGCCACCGCGTAGCTGCGTACCATCATGGAGGAGACGGAGGCGGCAAGGTCGGTGTACATATCGTCTTCCAGATTCAGCAGGGGCAGCATCAGATTGCGCACCTCGTCGTCCAGCTGGCCGGCCTCGTACTCGGCGCTGTAGCCGTCGATGGCGGTGAACTTGCCGTCCTCGCCTTTGGTGAAGATCATATCGTACTCGTTGTCCTCGTCGGTGCGGGCATCGTGGAGGATCTGGGAATAATCCTTCGGGGCGGCGGAGTCGGCCTTGCTGCCGGCGGAGCAGCCCACAAGGGCAAACAGGGTCAGCCCTGCCAGCAGGGCGGCGATGAGTCGTTTCATAGTCGTGTAGTCCTTTCGTATCCAGTGCTTCGTGTGGCGGAGCTGCGCCGCAGTGCACGGCTAGTGTGCGCTGTTTTGCGGCTGGTATACCATATACGAACCAGACGCGCGGAGGATTGCAGGAAAATGGTAACAGTTTTATGAACGGCTCACAGCATCAGCGCATCCAGCTCGCCGTGATTCACCGGGGTGGAAAGGATGATCTGGGTGCTGGTGGTGCCCAGCTTCTGGAACTGCAGGATCAGGTGTTCCAGCTGGGGCATGCTGCCGCAGCTCACCTTGACCAGGAAGGTATAGGCACCGGTGACGTGGTAGCACTGCAGCACTTCCTTACTGTTCTGCAGTAGCTCCAGAAAGGCGTCCTGCTTGGAGGGGGCCACCGACAGGCTGATGAGGGCATCCACATACACGCGGTCGGCCGGGCGGTTCAGGGTGACGGTGTAGCCGCTGATGATGCCGTCCGTCTCCAGTTTGTGGATGCGGCTGGACACGGCCGGGCTGGTCAGCGAGACCTGCTCGGCGATCTCCTTGACCGGCATGCGGGCGTTTTTGGCCAGCAGGGAAAGAATTTTTCGATCCAGATCGTCCATAGGGGATGCTCCTTTGAAATATGTTGGATTGTATAAAATTTTCTGAAAGTAAAGTTTTATTGTTGTCGCAAACGCACAAAGGTTGAAAAACCTTGCTTTTGCTTCGCTTTGCGTTAATTATATAAAGTTTTGCGGGAAAAGTAAAGCATAATTTTAAAGTAAAATGAAAAAAATTGGTTTGACAAGAAAGAAAAAACGCGTATAATACATCATGCAAGGCAGCGCCCCGCACAAAGGCCTGCTGTGAAATTGAGATTCACCACTTTATATACTTTCCCACCCCTCTATACACAAAAACCCGCTGCCAGGCGGGTTTTTGTGTTTGTTGGGGCTTTTTTATTTTTTACACGAGGTACCCTTCAAAGCAGTGCAGATCCTCGGTCTTGACGATGCCCTCCAGATACAGGCCATCTTCCCGGTATTCTTCCACCTGCACGCTGCCACGCTCCCGCATGGGGGCGGCAAGGCCCAGCTTGTCGTAGGGCAGCAGCACCCGGATGGTGTGCACCCGGTCGCTGAGCAGCTCGTCCAGCTTCTGCAGCAGGGTGTCCAGGCCGTAGCCGGTCTTTGCACTGGTGAGCAGGATGTCCGGGTCAAAGGACAGGGTGTTGGGCTTGTCGCACTTGTTGTACACGGTCAGGCGGGGGATGTCCGTGCAGTCCAGCCCGTCCAGCACCTCGTCGGTCACAGCCAGCTGTTCCTCGCGCTGCTCATCCCCGGCATCCGCCACCCGGATGATGACGTCCGACCAGGCGGCTTCTTCCAGCGTGGACTTGAAGGCCTCCACCAGATTGTGGGGCAGGCGGGACACGAAACCGACCGTGTCCACCAGCAGCACGGCCATGCCGCTGGGCAGCACCAGTTTGCGGCTGGTGGGGTCCAGGGTGGCAAACAGCATGTCGGCTTCGGCCACACTGGGGCCGCACAGGGCGTTCATCAGGCTGGACTTGCCCACGTTGGTGTAGCCCACCAGGCTCACCACCGGCATGCCGGTCTTGGCGCGGGCCTTGCGGCTCTCGCCCCGGCGCTTTTCCATCTCGGCCAGCTTCTCGGCCAGCGCGTCGATGCGGGCGTGCACATGGCGGCGGTCCAGTTCCAGCTTGGTCTCACCGGCACCGCGGCGG
>OLQR01001781.1_pt1 | contig 11619 bp, 13 predicted proteins | sample 1671881 | NCBI WGS metagenome assembly OLQR01 (sample SAMEA3136623, study PRJEB25190) | human gut metagenome | biome: human gut; feature: human-associated habitat; material: faeces | place: Austria | collected 2013 | reverse complement strand
CCGCAGCTGCCGGAGCGGTGCTTAAGCCGTCAGGCGGGAATTGTGCGGTGTTGCCTTTGTTTCTTTTTCCACTGCCGGTTCAAAGCGGTACAGCTGGGCGCTGTAGGGGGCAAGTGTCAGCTTTACGCTGCCGGTGGTTGTTTTGCTGCGCAGGGCTTTGGGGCGGGCGGTCCTGCCGCCAAAGCAGTTCCAATCGCTGTTCAGCAGCGGGGTGATCTTGCCCTTGCCGGGCAGGGTCAGCTCATAGTCTTTCAGCTCGGTATCACCAAAGTTGAACGCCGCAAACACGGTGGCTTCCTGCCCTTTGCGCAGGATGGCGCAGGCATCCAGTTCCGGGTGGTCGCAGTCCAGCCACAGGAAATGGTCCGGGTTGTATTCTCCGCTCCAGAACGCATCATATTTCCGGTACAGTTCGTTCAGGGTGCGGCGGTAGTTGGCGAAGGCCTCGTGGATGGGGTAATCCAGCAGCAGCCAGTCCTGCTCGCGGCTTTCATCGTATTCCCGCAGCTGGCCAAACTCGTTGCCCATAAAGTCCAGCATCTTGCCGGGGTGAATTGCCATATACAGATAGAGCGCACGCCCCTGGGGGAATTTATCCTCATACTCGCCGTACATCTTTTGCAGGATGGTCGCCTTGCCATGAACATTTTCATCATGGCTGAACGGCAGGATGTAATGCTCCCGCCAGAAATACATCATCGAGAAAGTCAGCTTGCCCAGGTTGGATTTGCGTTCTTCCGGTGTTTTTTTGAAGTAGTCCAGCGTATCGTTCATCCAGCCAAGGTCCCACTTGTAGTCAAAGCCCAGGCCGCCGTATTCCACGGGGGCGGTCACTTTTTCAAAGTTGGTGGAATCCTCGGCAATCAGCATGGCGGTGGGGTGGCGCTGCTGCAACCCCTGGTTCATATTCTTCAAGAATTCCAGGGTAGAGCCGTTCACACCGCGGGCGGGGTCGCCCTGCCAGTAGATCAGGCGGCTGACGGCATCCATGCGCAGGCCGTCTGCGTGGAAGGTGCGCAGCCAGTAATCAGCGGCCGACTGCAAAAAGCAGCGGATTTCGCCGCGGGAGTGCATGAAATTGCAGCTGCCCCACTCGCTCTCCCCCACCGCTGCGGCGGGGTATTCGTACAAAGCGGTGCCGTCAAAGTGTTTCAGGCCGTATTCATCCACAGCGAAGTGGACCGGCACAAAGTCAAAGATCACGCCAATGTCCGCCGCGTGGCAGGCATCGATCAGGGTACACAGCTCGTCCGGCGTGCCGTAACGGCTGGTGGGGGCAAAAAAGCCGGTGGTCTGGTAGCCCCAGCTGCCGTCAAAGGGGTATTCGCTCAGCGGCATCAGCTCCAGGTGGGTGTAGCCGTTTTCTTTCAGGTAGGCGGGCAACTGTTTGGCCAGTTCAGAATAAGTATAGGGGGTGCCATCCTCCTTGCAGCGCCAGCTGCCTGCCTGTGCTTCGTAAATGTTCAGCGGAGCATCAAAGTTCTTGCTGCGCTTTGCCATCCAGGCGGAATCCGTCCACTGGCAGGTGGGTGCGCCCCACACAATGCTGCGGCCATCGGGGCGCAGTGCCATGGCCGTACCGTAAGGGTCGCAGTGGTCCACCACACTGCCGTCTGCGCCACACACACGGTATTGGTAGCAGGTGCCGCGCGTTACCCCGGCAGCGTCTGCCTCCCAGCAGCCGGAATAGCTGCGGTGCATCTGCCATTCTGCCCAGCTGCCATCGCTCAGGCCACTGGTGATAACCTTTACATCCCGTGCAGACGGTGCCCACACAGCAAAGTGGGTCCCGCCCTCATAGGGGTGCGCACCAAAAAAGGTATCCGCGTCAAACTCCCTGCCGGTATAAAACCCCTGAATATTCATAAAGCATATTCCTTCCTTTTATATAGTAGCATAATAATGCAGCACCGGCAGCCGCCGGGCCGTGCAGTGGGCATCTATTGTTTCTTTCCAAATTATCTTCTACAAAAAATTATACCATGCCTTGCGGCATGGTACAATTAACAGTTGTTCGACTTTGTGTTCAAAAACTCTGCATCAGATATGCAGCACCATCTTGGCCACGTTGAAGTAGATCAACAGCGTGGTGGTATCCACGATGGTAGTGATCAGGGGCGAAGCCATGACCGCCGGGTCGATCTTGAACTTTTCCGCAATCACCGGCAGCAATACGCCGATCAACTGGGAAAGCAGCACGGTAAAGATCAGGGTGACGCAGACGACCAGCGCCACCGGAGCCGCGATGCGGTCCAGCAGCAGCATTTTGAAAAAGTTGCACACGGCCAGCGTCACGCCGCACATCAGGGCCACGCGGCATTCACGCCAGATAATACGCGGCAGATCGTGGGGGGCAATATCGCCCACCGCCATGCTGCGGATGATGGTGGAGGTACTCTGGCTGCCCGCGTTGCCGCCCGCATCGGTCAGCATAGGGATATAGGCGGTCAGCACCGTAACGGCGGCCAGCGCGCTTTCATACCCGCGGATCACCAGGCTGGAGAAGGTTGCGCTGAGCATCAGGAACAGCAGCCAGGGGATACGGCTTTTGTAAACATCCAGCATGGACTGCTTGAAATATGGCTTATCGCTGGGGGTCATAGCGTTCATCTTCGCGATGTCTTCGCTGGCCTCATCCTGCAAAATACTGATAGCGTCATCAACCGTCAGGATACCAACCAGGCGGTTCTCTTTATCCACCACCGGCAAAGCCAGGTAGCCGTACTTTTCAATCAGCTGGGCGGCATCCTCACGGTCAGTGCTGGTTACAACGCTGACCACATTGGGGTTCATCAGCTCTTCAACTGGGCGCTGCTCGTTCTTTTCCAGCACCAGGGCACGCAGGCTGACCACGCCAACCAGGGTACGGTCCTTGCGGGTAACGTAACAGTTGTTGATGGTTTCCTTATCAATGCCGTTCTGGCGGATGGCATCCATGGCGCTGCGCACGGTCCAATCGGGGGCAAGCTCCATGAACTCGGTCGTCATAACGCCGCCGGCGGAATCTTCCGGGTATTTGAGCAGTTCGTTGATCATCTTGCGGGTGTCCGGCTCTGCCTGGGCCAGGATACGCTTGACCACGCTGGCAGGCATTTCCTCCACAAGGTCGGTGGCATCATCCACGCACAGCTCCTCCACCACGCTCTTCAGCTCGCGGTCAGTCAGGCCGCGGATCAGCGCTTCCTGCGTTTCGGAGCTAAGCTCCGCAAACACATCGGCCGCCAGGTCCTTAGGGCACAGACGGAACAGCACCGGCATTTTTTCTTCGGGCAGGTCCTCAAACACGGCGGCAAGATCCGGCGCGTTCATGGTAGACATGACATCACGCAGGCTCTGGTACTTTTTGGCATCGTCAAGGCTGGCCAGCATCTGGCGCAGCACAGCAATGGTGTTGTTTGCCATAAAAAATCCTCCCTGTGCAGCCGTTGTTTCAACGCAGACGCACAAGGAGGGTGAAATCTTTCAAAATGAAGCAAGCGTGCCGTGCGCTAAAAATGCGCGCACAAACAGCAAGTGGCTCCGCATAGAGCCACCGCCTGCACCTCTGCACCGAAACAACGGTTGCCATTATATTCAGTTTTACATCGGTTCACAGGACTACCGGGAATCTCCATGCTTAACCACCTGCCTTTTGTGTTGGATTTTTATCATCATGGTTCCATGTTTTGCTGCAAAAGCGCTATGAAACCATTTAAACTTTACCATTCCACCGCGGGTTAGTCAACCCTTTTTGTGTGTTCTATATAAAAAAATAATGTCAGCGGGCTGGTAATTTCTGCCGCAGGAATTTGGGGGCAACATCGCACAAAAAAGCCCCCGCACCCAATCGGATGCAGGGGCTTGCTTTGGCCAGCTCAGCAATTTTCAGCGCAGGCAAAAACTTCAACTTCGGTGTCAAAGCCATTGACCAGGTTAATGCTGTAAGCGATCTGAGCCATACGTTCCATAAATTTTTTCATAACTGATATACTCCTCTCGGCACGGCAGCTTTCCCGGCTGCGGTGCAGGTGCCGTCCTCTATTGCAGCACCATCAAGTTTTCTTTCTTGACGGCTCTATCATATCAGTTATGCACAAATAATTTGTTATCTATTTGTGAATTATGCTGTAAATTCGAGACATTTTCCGGTTTTACAGGTTTCACGGCCCAGTTTCCACCGCTTTTTTGTGTATTTTCACCTTGCTGCACACGCCCGCTGCACATCATTTTCGAATGCAGCAATTAAAAAGGGGCTGCCCCTGCACGGTTCCCCGTGCAAAGGCAGCCCCAGTAAAAGCTGTTTTGGCTGATTATGCCATCAGTTCCTTTACGGTTGCAGCGATCTTTTCATCCTTGCAGTCTGCAAAGAAATGCTCGGCAAAATGCTCCCCGGCAAAAGCGCCCTTGACCAGATCGCGATCCAGATCTTTCAGGATATCGCACAGGTCACGGAACGCCACGGAACGCACGCCGTCCAGGATCTTCTTGTTGCGCTGTTCGGGCACAACGCGCTCCTTCGGGTAGCCCTGACCATGGCCAAAGCCGAACAGTTTTTCAAACACATATTCCAGGTTCAGCTCGCCGCCCCAGCCAAAGCCTTTGGCAAACGGCAAGGCAACAGCATTGCCATCGTTCACATGAGCAAAGGTATAGGCATCCACGGGATCTTCCACATGGCCGCAGATCACGCCGGGAAAGCTGTTCAGCGCCAGCATGGCACCCTCGCCGGTGCCGCAGCCGGTGATAACATAATCCGCTGCGCCGGAATTCAGCAGCACCGCTGCCAGAATGCCGTTCTGCACATAGGTCAGTTGGGCGGCATCATCGGCTGCGTACATACCATAGTTGACAACCTCATGGCCCATCGGCTCCACAACCTTGCGCAGGGTGGCTTCGATCAGGGCGTTCTTGGCGGCCTGGCTGTTTTCATTGATCAGTGCAATTTTCATGGCTTGATTTCTCCTGTTTATTGTATCCTTGAAGGGAGCAGGGTCGTCTGCAGTGGCAATCCCATTTATCACATTACAAGTTCGCGAAAATATTTGGTATTCACCGTCTGATCCGCTTCGGCCAATTTGGCAATGCAGCCATCCAGTGTTTTGGCAATATCATCCAGCGTATGCCATCTGGCGGCTTCGGGCTTGACGTACTGCTCCAGATATGGGGCAACCTCAGTATGGGAACAAGCGCCTTCGATCAGATAGGCACCGTCCTTGGCTGGCTGGGTCTGCGGGGCATAATCCTCCGCGCTGGCCAGCATCACCAGCTGGAAATCCCCCTTGCGGCCGCGACCACCCACCAGCAGCCGCACCCCAACAGGGGCACAGGGCGTTTGCTGGGCTGCCTGCTGCAATACCTTGACCGCCTTTTCCAGCGTCATATACTGCACATCGTATTCATCCAATTTATTGATGATCTGGGCTGCTGCCACAGCATCCCCTGCAAAGCCGACCAGCACGTTGCGGTTCAGCTTGCGCACTTTGGGCAGTGCATCCGTCAGCACCTTGATTTTGCCGTCTGTGATTGGTTCTTCCACCATGCGGCCATCGCTGACCATGGCACAGAACGCCGTACCACATACTGCAAGAATTGCGCTCATGTTATCGTTCCTTCCTGTTCCGCCGGGTTGTCGGCGGTATATCTATCTGTATCTTACCATAGTTTTGCCCCAATGGGAAGAGCCGCGCATCAAAAAGCCCAAAAGCCCAAAAGCCCAAAAGCGGCACAAGCCCAAAGCCTGTGCCGCCTGTATTTCTCAAATCTGCCGGATTACTTGTTCACCTTCATCATGTCATCGCCAGGTTTGACATTGCCGGAAGCAACCACATCCACGCTGGCAAAATCATCGGTGTTGGTAACAACGGTGATAACCACCGCCGGGTGGCCCGCTGCTTTGATCTTATCCAGGTCCATCGTCAGCAGCAGCTGGCCCTTGGTGACTTTGCTGCCCAGCTTGACCTTGGATTCAAAGCCGTCGCCTTTCATTTCCACGGTATCTACGCCCACATGGATCAGCACTTCCACGCCGCCGGGGGTGGTAATGCCAAAGGCATGCAGGGTATCCGGTGCCTGGGTGATCTCGCCGTCACAGGGGGCGTACACCTTGCCCTCCGAAGGGTCAATACCGCAGCCCTGGCCCAGAATGCCCTGTGCAAACACCTCGTCCGGGATATCTTCCATCTTGACAAAAGCACCAGCTGCATCCGCTGCCAGCACAACCGGGAAGGACGGTGCGGCATCCTTCTTTTTGAACATATCAAACAGTCCCATATGAAAATCTCCTTCTGCTCATGGCCCGCTACGCAGGGCGCAGCAAAGCCAGATTTATGCCTTAATTTATCACGGCGTAGCCGCCGCACGCACAGCGCGCACAGCCTGCCATGTGATATCTGCCATTTCATTTACCGTTTCAGGCTTACCGTTTTGCAGCCACAGGTCAATATTGCCAAAGCACCCCTGAACGGCAAATGCCACCATATAGCGCTGCAGCTGGGTTTCTTTCTCCCGCGGGCGCAGGTAGCCAAGACAACTTTCTTCAATCACGCCTTTCAGCCGGTGCACAAATGCAGTATCCCCATTTGTGCCCAGCAATACACTGCAAATACCATCGTTTTCGTCCAGATAACTGAACAGCGCCCTCAAAGCTTCCGGGGTGGAATCTTCTTCCAGCCGCGGCAGGATATCATCCATCAAAAGCTCCAGCGTGTGGATTTGTTCCCGCTCCACATGGTCCATCAGGTCATAAATATCGGTATAATGGAATAGAAAGTTCCCCGGCTGACGTTAGCCAGTTCGGTCAGCTCCCGCACGGTGATTTCCCGCACCGGTTTTTGCATCAGCAGCGTGATCAATGCATCGGACAAGCGCTTGCGGGTCAGCCGCACGCTGCGGTTCTCCTCACCCTTGCTGTTCATAAGCGTATGTTCCCTTTCCGTCAGGCACCCGCACCGTGCATTCCTGCGCTGGCCGGGCAACTGTTTGGTTAATATCTTAATAGTAAAGCCGCACGGCCTTTTTGTCAAGGAAAAACTGCACTTTTGTATAGATTTGTACCCAAAGAGGATTATTTTTTTGTGCGCAGTATACGATTTTGCTGCTTTTTGCGGTTTGCGGCGCTGTGCCCACGGATTTGTGCTATAATCACAGCAGAATCAAAACAAATCAGGAGATGGATATCGTGACTGTTGACCGCCAAAAGGTTCTGGATGCTTTTGCCGCCTATATCAGACCCTATGATGCGCAGGACCCCAAAGTAAGCCTGAAAATCCACCACACTTACCGTGTGGCCGCCCTGTGTGAGCAGATTGGCCGCAGCATTGCGCTGGAGGGCACTGCGCTGGATCTGGCCTGGCTATGCGGCATGCTGCACGATGTCGGCCGCTTTGAACAGCTGCGCCGTTTTGGCACCTTTGATGACAGCAAGAGCATTGACCACGCCCGCGCCGGGGTGCAGGTATTGTTCGAGCAGGGGCATATCCGGGATTACCTGGACGATGATTCCGAGGATGCCATGCTGCGTACCGCCGTGGAATGGCACAGCGCCTACCGTCTGCCGGACGGCCTGGACGAGCGCACCGTAATGTACTGCAACATCCTGCGCGATGCCGATAAAATTGACATCCTGCGGGTCAATGTGGAAACCCCGCTGGAGGATATTTATAATGTAACCACCGCAGAACTGCTGGCCTCCCCTGTTACCCCTGCCGTGCAGCAGGCTTTTTATGAGCACCACGCCGTACTGCGCAGCATAAAGCAGCACCCAGCGGACCACGCGGTGGGGCATTCCTCTCTGGTTTATGAACTGGTTTACCCCGAAAGCCGCTGCATCGTGGCAGACCAAGGCTGGCTGTGGAAGCTGATGGACTTTAAGACACACAATCCCGAAACCGCCACTGCCTTTGCCTTGATGCGGGAACACATGCACCAATGGCTGGCAGAGAACACCTGACTGATAAATAATAATGAATAAATAATAAAGAATAATTTTGGTGGACCGCGGCGCAAAGCGCCGCTCAAAACATTGGAGTTATAACAGAACAAAAAAAACGCCGCCGGGCGGGCATGAAAGCAGTTCTTGCGGCCCGGCGGCGGTTTTGTTTTGGCGTATTACTTTTTCTTTTTGTGGGGGATATGCACCTCTGGGATGGCCACGTTTTCGTAGTGGATGTTTTCTTTCTCCCCGGTATCCTGTTGAGCGGCCTGCTCATGTGCTACCTTGCCGGTATGTACTTCCGGTACGGCAACATCTTCATTGCCAACATGATAAACCTGTTCCTTTTTCTTACTCCATTTCCAAAACATACAGATGTTTCCTCCAAGTCATCTCTTGATGCTTTTTCATGCCGTGCACTGCTTTGCACAGCGTGGTTCAAATAAAGTTGATAAAAAATGTGGTAACAAGGCTGTTGATAAAATCCGCAAACAAACTGCCGACCAGGGGGATCAGCAGGTATGCCTTAACTGAGGGTGCATATTTTTCGCACAGGGCCTGCATATTGGCCATGGCGTTGGGGGTTGCGCCCATGCCAAAGCCACACACGCCGGAAGATATCACCGCAGCGTCATAATCACGGCCCATCACGCGGAACACAATAAAGTTGGTAAACACAAACATCAGCAGCGTCTGGCCAGCCAGCAGGATCAGCAGCGGCAGGGCCAGTTCAGCCAGCTGCCACAATTTCAGGGTAATCATTGCGATACCCAGAAACAGCGAAAGGCTGATACCGCCGATATCGTTGATCTCGCCCATATAGATGGTGATTTTTCCGGTATACTCGCCGATATTGCGCATACAGGCGGCCGCAATCATGGCACCGATATAAATTGGGAAGGTCATGCCGGTCAGCGAGAGCAGCTTGGAAACAACGGTTCCAATGCCGATGGCGATGATCAGCTGGAACACCGCGGAAGGATACATGCTGGCGTGGCGTTCGTGCTTGATTTCTTCTTCCACCAGCAGGCTGTCGTCCTCCTGCACCACGGTATCCAGCAGCTTGTGCTTTTCAATCAGGCGGCGGCCAATGGGTCCGCCGATCATGCTGCCTGCAATCAGGCCATAGGTTGCCGCAGCGGTGCACAGCGTGGTTGCACCGGAAATGCCAAAGTCCTCCAGCACAGGGCCAAAAGCGCCCGCTGTGCCGTGGCCGCCAACCATCGAAATGGAACCGGTGCAAAGGCCCACCAGCGGGCTGATCCGCATCACGTTGGACAGCCCCCACCGCCAAAAAGTTCTGGGCCAGAATCAGCGCAATAACCAGGCTCAGAAACACCAGCATGGATTTGCCGCCGCTTTTGAGCACCTTCAGGTTTGCCTGGAAGCCGACCGAGGTAAAGAAGAATACCATGCAGACTTCTTTCAGGATATCATCAAATGTAAACTCCACAATGCCGGTCACATAGCACACGCAGGTGAACACGGCAAACAGCACGCCGCCCACAACGGGCGCAGGGATGCAGAACTTTTCCAGCAGGCTGCATTTTTTACGCAAAAACTTTCCCAACATCAGTACCACGACCGCAATGGCAAGGGTCTGGTACATATCCAGCTCTATGATCATGCTGCGTCCTCCCCTGCTGCCATGCCGTTCTCCTGATAATACGCCGCCGCACCGGCGTGGACCGGCACCCCAATTTTATCCGCGGGGCCCAGCTCCAAGGGGAGGCCAAGCTCTGCCTGCAGGGTATCCGCCCCGTCATACAGCGTCTTGGTCAATGCTTTTACGGTGTTTTCCGAAAGTTCATCACTTGCCAGCAGCACAGCCTTGACCCCAATGGTCGGCACATCCTGATCCTGGCCATTGTAGCTGCCCGCCGGGATCACGCCCTGGCTGTACGCCGGATAAGCGGCCAGCAGACGGGCCGCTGCGCTGCCATCCACCGGCAGCAAGGCAATGCCGCAGCTGTTGGCCAGTTCTTCAATCATCTCGGTCTTTACGCCGGACGTACAGAACAGCGCGTCGATCTCACCGCTTTGCAGCTGCTTGGCCGCATCGGTGTAGTTCAGGTTGACCTCCTTGACCAGCTTTTCGTCCAGGCCATAAGCCGCCAGAATCTGTTTGGCGTTCTGCTCCGTGCCGGATTCTTCCTCGCCAATGCTGACGGTCTTGCCTTGCAGCTCCTCCACGGTGTTGATGCCGGAATCTGCCCGCACAACAATATGGCATTCTTCCTGATACAGTACCGCCACGGTGCTGAAGTTATTTTCTACCTCAGATTCCGCAAAAGCGCCGGTTTGGTTGTAAGCATCCTGGGCCATATCCGCCTGTACCACCGCCATCTGCAGGTACCCGCTGGACAACAGCCGCAGGCTTGCCGCCGAACCGGCGGTTTCACGCACTTCCAACTTCCGACCGCCGTTCTGGGCCTGCAGAGCGGCGTAATCCTCACCAAATACCTGGTACACGCCGCCGATGCCGGCCACACCCAAACGGATGGTTTTGTCGCTGCACGCAGCCAACAGCAGCACCATCATCAGTGCCGCCGCAAGCGCAAGGGCGATTCTTTTTTTCTTCTTCATCGCTTTCCTCCCCTTATATGGTGCCCCTGTCAGTAGCTTCGAAGCGCTAAAAATTATTGTACCACTTTTCCCCTATGTTCTCTACAGGATAAAGTGCCGTTTTTAACGCCTTAAGCCTGCTGTCGGACCACCGAATCCGCAATCATGTGCCGCACAACACACGCTTACTTCTTTTGTTTTGCCAGCCATTCCACAGCCGACAGGGCTGCAACATTGCCCTGCCCCGCCGCCTTGATGTACTGGTACGGCTTCCCCGCCAGATCACCGCAGGCAAAGCAGCCCGACAGGTTGGTTGCCATGTTGGCATCCACCCTTACATGTGCCCCCTCCACGGCAAGCCCCGGCACCAACTTGTCCGGTGCAACAGCATCCCGCAATACAAACACACCATCCACCGCATAGGTATTCTGCTCCGTCTGCACGCCTTCGGCATGGGTCTGGCCCAAAATGGCAATGGGACGCTCATTAATGACTTGCACATGGTCGTTCACAGCAACCTCGTGGGGCACAACAGGGAAATACAGCAGCCTGCCCGCAGTTTCTGCCAAAAAGTTTGCTTCCCGGCAGGATTCTGCGTTGTATCCCAGGACTGCAACGGTTTTTCCGGGGTAAAAATGCGCATCGCAGGTTGCACAGTAGCTCACACCGCGGCCTAGCAGCTCATCCTCTTTCGGGAACGGTTTGCCCATCACCACACCGCCCGCCAGGATCACGCTGGATGCTTCCAGCATGGCATCCGGCGTCTGGATGCCAAAATAGCCGCCCATGGCATACACCGCCGTGACCTGCTTCTCTGTGATTGGGATTTCCAGCACATCCAGGTGTTTTTTGAACGCCTGGGCCAGCTGGGCACCATCAATATCCGGCAAACCGGGGTAGTTCTGGATTTTATGGGCCTTGGTCAGCTTGCTGCTCAGCTCCCGGCTACCAAACAGCAGCACTGTTTTGCCACGTACCTTTGCCGTAATGGCCGCCGAAACGCCCGCCGGGCCGGTGCCGATAATTGCAATATCCGCACGCTCCATCGTTCCTCACCTCTCTGTTCTGCCCTATGCAGGGCACAATTCTATTTAGGCAATACCGCATAATTCTAAGTGCCGATACGGCGAGCGAGGTGCGGCAGA
>OLQR01001779.1_pt1 | contig 11627 bp, 10 predicted proteins | sample 1671881 | NCBI WGS metagenome assembly OLQR01 (sample SAMEA3136623, study PRJEB25190) | human gut metagenome | biome: human gut; feature: human-associated habitat; material: faeces | place: Austria | collected 2013 | reverse complement strand
ATAGTATCTGCAAAGCACATCGCCTGTCATATAAAAACTGTCTATACAGTTTACATACCTTGCAACAAAAACATCGTCCTCACTTTTTCTGAGCTTAGGAAACTCAATACCGTTTTTTCTGATTATATCGGTCTTGTATAGCTTAAACCAAGCCGCCCCTTGAATACCGCGTTCGCCGTACATAAACATATGCTCATAATAATCTTTTCGTGCATCTCCGCCTGTACGTTTAAGTCCGTCAGCCTTTTTGACAGTGCGGAAAACCTTTTCACCGTCAAACATAGAAAAACTGCATACAACAAGGTCGGTATTTTCATTTTCCATATACCGGACAAATTTTTCTATCGCATTTTTTTCAAGATAATCGTCTATATCAAAGAAATATATATAATCACCCGTTGCTTTTCTCAGTGCAAGATTTCTTGCCGCACCGGGTCCTTCGTTGTTTTTGCCGAATACCGCAATACGTCTGTCCTTGTCCGCCTCGGCAAGGCATTTCATATAACTTCCGTCTTTTGAACCGTCGTCAATTATTATAATTTCAAGATTTTCATATGTCTGTTCCGTTATACACTTAATTCCGCTTTCAACCCAATCTTCCATATTGTATACGGGAATTATGATACTTACTTTTTTCATACTCAACCTCTGTCACAAATTTCTTTTATAGCTTCAAAATTACGTTGTGAATTATTTTCATCTCTAAGCGTAAAGAATTTATCAATTCTTTTTCTGTACTTATCATCAAGCACGCAACCGTTTTCAAGTATTCTGTCAAGTTCGTCTATAACGTCATTTTTATCATACAAAATTTCACCGAAACCGTCGCGTTCATAGTCAAAATAGCCTTCTTCATAATGTTGTTGTCTAAATGACTCTTTGTCAAACTGATAGAAAATCATAGGTTTTTCCATATATCCGTAATCAAAAAACACGCTTGAAAAATCGGTTATAAGAACGTCCGATTTAATAAGTAAATTTTGCACCGTACTGTCATTGAACGTAACAATCTTAACTCGCTCGCCGTCTTTAAATGTATCAATAAATCTCTGAAACTCAATATGAGGATAGAAAAGCAATTCATAATTGTATTTTTCAAGAACATTTTTCAAATTTTTACTTGCAAGAAAATTTGAATACACCCTGTAATATTCACTTTTTACAAATTCTTTTTTGTCAGTCCCTTGAAGATTGTATCGCCAAGTCGGCATAAGCAAAACTTTTTTGGTCGGCTGTTCATTTTTATACAGTGCGTCATAACGGCACAAACCGAGCATTTGCACAACGTTATCCTTATATCCGTACAAGCTCTTGACATACTCGTATTCAGGCTTTGCCGAACACACAAACAAATCCAAATTCACATTATTGTTATACAAATATGTGAGGTTATCCTTGATGATACCGTGTTGTAAAAATATCTTTTTACCCTTTATAATCCCCTTTTTATCAGCCTTAACAAAAAAATCTATATACGGTGTGTAACCCATAATATGTGTACTGATTTTTACTTTTGACAGCACAAGCGAAATGTAATGTTCAAAACTGTTATGATTTATAATTCTGCCGAGTTTTTCCACACGTTCTCTGTCAGCGGAATCTTTCGTTATTGCGTAAGCAATATTGATTTCGGGATGATTTGCGGTAATGTACTTGAACAAATAATACGCATTATCCCTTGCGTCAATTCCACGCTCCGCTATAAGCCATAAATCCTTATACTTTTCTTTATTTTTCGCAAAAGGTGCGACAATTACCGCCGCACCGTATTTTACGAAACAGGAAATATAATCCTTTGACTTCTTTATAAATGTATGCAAATTCATATATATCCCTCCAATATGCAAAGATTACTTTATTTCTCCGTGTTTTTCATACTGCGTGATTTGCGACACCTTATTGTTGTCGTCAACAAATACAACTGTCGGTCTGTGTTCTTTTGCCTCGTCCGCCGTCATATTGCAGTATGCCATAATAATAACTTTATCACCCTTTTGAACACATCTTGCCGCCGCACCGTTAAGGCATATAACGCCCGAATTTTCTTCTCCGGCTATTGTATACGTTTCAAAGCGCTGACCGTTGTTTACGTCAACTATCTGCACCTTTTCATATTCAAGTATGCCCGACGCTTTCAAAAGTGCCGTATCAATCGTTATACTTCCGACATAATCAAGTTCTGCCTGTGTAACGGTTGCACGATGTATTTTACCTTTAAGCATTGTTAATTCCATTGCTTATTTTCTCCTTACTCCATTATAAAATTATCTATTAAACGTGTTTTTCCAATATATACCGCCATTGCACAAAGGAGCGGCTTTTGTACTTTTTCAAGTGTTTCAAGCTGATTGAAGTCAACCATTTCCACATAGTCAATCTTTGCAAGAGGTTCTTTTTCAATCTCAGCTTTGATTGCCGAAATAATTGTCTTTACGTCTGTTTCGCCGTCTTCAATCATCTTCTTGCCGATTTCAAGCGAACGTGAAAGGCATAGTGCCGCCTTGCGTTCGTCTGTGTTTAGATATGTGTTTCTTGAACTCTTTGCCAAACCGTCATTTTCACGAATTATAGGACAACCGACTATTTCAATATCAAAGTTCAAGTCCTTAACCATCTTCTTTATTACGCACAACTGTTGCGCGTCCTTTTGACCGAAATACGCTCTGTCAGGCTGAACGATATTGAACAGCTTACTTACAACAGTACACACACCGGAAAAATGAATAGGTCTTGTTTTACCGCAAAGTACCTTTGTAATCTTGTTCATATCAACAAATGTAAGTGCATTGTCATACATTTCATCAGCTTCAGGATTAAATATAATTGACGCACCCGCACTTTCGCAAAGTTTCGCGTCCGCATTAATATCTCTCGGATAACTTTCAAAATCCTCGTTAGGACCGAACTGTGTAGGATTTACAAAATCACTTACAACAACTCTGTCATTTTCCTTTACCGCACGCTCTATAAGGCTTTTATGTCCTTCGTGAAGATAACCCATTGTTGGAACAAGACCAACCGTAAGTCCTTCCTTTTTCCATGCTTTAACTGTTTTTCTTACTTCATCTATTGTTTTTACTATCTGCATTTTATTCTTCCTCCGTTATTTGTTTCATAACTTCTTCGCTCATTTTAAACGAATTTTCCTCTTTTGGGAATGTACCGTTTTTCACTTCGCTGCAATATTCCTTAAAGCATTTTTTCATACTCTCGCCCAATTCACCATATTTCTTTACAAACTTCGGTGTAAAATCGGAATACATTCCAAGCATATCCTGATATACAAGCACCTGACCGTCACAGCCGTTGCCCGCACCGATTCCTATTGTAGGAATTGAAAGAATTTCAGTTATATATGTTGCAAGAGGTGTCGGTACACATTCCAAAACAACCGCAAATGCGCCGGCTCTTTCAACCGCTTTTGCGTCATCTATAATTCGTTTTGCGTCATCTATATTTTTGCCTTGAACCTTAAAGCCACCGAACGCGTTGACTGATTGAGGCGTCATTCCGATATGACCGACAACAGGAATTGACGCATCTACGATTTTTCTTATATGTTCCTCAAACTTAACTCCGCCCTCAAGTTTAACCGCATCGGCATGACCTTCTTTTATGAGTCTGCCTGCGTTCACAACTGCGTCATACACAGATGTTTGATACGACATAAATGGCATATCTGTTACGACAAGTGCATTTTTTGCACCTCTTGCAACGATTTTACTGTGATGTATCATATCTTCCATTGTCACAGACAATGTACTGTCATATCCCATAATAACCATACCAAGCGAATCGCCTACAAGTATTGAATCAACGCCTGCCTCGTCCTCAAGTTTTGCCGTTGTGTAATCATAAGCTGTAAGCATTGTAATTTTTTCACCGTCAGTTTTCTTATTTTTAAAGGTTACTGTTGTGTTTTTCATTCTATTCCTCCGTTTTTCATATCAAATATAACATTTGTCAGTTCTTTGTATAACTCTCTTGTTCTTCCATCAAGCACTTCAATATGTTTTTCAACAGTCGCCATATCCCCTCTTGCCGCAGGTCCTGTGATTGCTTTTTCACAACCGACTTTAAGTATATTGTCCATATTGCACTTCATCAGTGTTGACAGTGCACTCTCGCTTTCCGACTTTGAAAAACCGCACTCCTGTAAAAGCTCCGTTGCCTTATAGCAAACCGATACGACAAAATTTGACGCAAAACACGCCGCCGCATGGTATTTGGCTTTATTTTCCGGTGTAATAATCTTAAATCTGTTACCGCATAATGAAAGAATTTCTGAAACAGTATCAACTGCTTTTCCGCCGCCTTCGACAGTAAAAAAAGCGTTTGATATTGCATTTAATGACGTATGCTTGCTGTTAAATGCCAGCATCGGATGAACACTGCAAACATTTTCACTGTCTGCACCTTTAAAAATTTCACTTGACACAGAGCCGCTGCAATGACATATAATTTTCTCTTTTAAATTCATATCCTTGATTTTGTTCCAAACCGTTTGGATATTATCATCATTTGTAGTTATAAAAATTATGTCACTATTATTTATAAGCTTTTCACGGCTGTAAAGCTCAAAATCTTCTGTATTGTTACTTCGTGACGAGAAACCGATTACATTTACGCCCTTGCTTCTGAAATAGTAAGCCAGACTCATACCGCATTTTCCCGCTCCGATAAATCCTATTGCGTTTATATTATCACCTCCGATAATATCACCGCAACGCACTAAATGTCAGGTGCAATTTTCTTCCGAAATACCGCCCATCAGTTTTATTTTATCATATTTTGTTTTGTATTACAATATTATTTCACTAATTAATATTATATTTTTTCAACAAAAAAATGACTTAGAACAAAGTTCTAAGTCATTTGGTGCCGATGATTTGGTGCCATTTTGACATACACACTTTTGTAGCACTACACTATATCTATTTTAAATTAGGTATATTCAAGTAAACGACTACATCTTTTTCATTTACTAATATTTTATTTACTATAAGATACATCAGTTCCTTTAATTGCGGAATTGACTTCTCCTTTAACATTTTTCTGAGTTTTAGCAACAATAAATCTATTTCTTCTTCAGATAAATTTTTGCGTTCCTCTTTTGATAATTTCTTAATTCTTAATTGAATCTCTTCTTTTTGTTGCTCTAATAACGTAAGTTTTTCTATTAGTGTTGAAGAATTGATTAATGTAATTACACCCGAAATTCTCAAAAGTTCTTTATCTATTTTCCTTACTTCTTTATTTAGAGCATTAATCTTTGGTTGATTAGAATTTGCTATACTGTTCCAACAAAATTGATAAATCGACTGCTTTTTTTTATAAGTGAGTTGTCCTATATACTCATCTACTTTATTTAATACAAATGTTTCTATCCAATCACGTTTAATACTATGATTATTACACCTTTGTTCTTTACTTCGATGGTTTATATTACAAATATATCTTACATATTTTACTCCACGATTATTAAATCTTCTTGAACCTACAAACTTACCACCGCAAATACCGCATTGAATTTTCCCTGATAAAAGATATAATTCTTTGGTGTTGTTTATATAAGCATTACGTCTACTATTTAATTTTTCTTGAACTCTCTTAAATTCTTCATGAGTTACAATCTGTGGTATAGCATTTTCTACTTTTATAATTTCCTCTGCACTTTTATGCTGATGACGGCTACGCTTACCAGTAACTTCATCTCTACTTTGCGTTTTATTGAAAACAAAAGTCCCTGTATATTTTTCATTCCTCAATATCTCATATAAGCTATTCTGAGTAAACAATGCATTTTTCTTTGTCCTAAAGCCTTGTTCATTTAATGCATATATTATTGTTTTATATGAATTTCCATCAAGAAATAAAGAAAATATAAGTTTTACTGCCTGTGCTTCAAACTCATTTATCTTGTAATTTTTATTTTCATCTAAGTCATAGCCCAACGGTGGAGTTCCTCCGCAATGTTTGGCTTTCAAAGCATTCTCTGTTAAGCCTTTCATTGTTTCACGAGCTAAATTCTTTGAATAAAACTCTGCCATTGATTCAATGATACCTTCTAACATACAGCTTTCAGGAGTATCATCAAATTGTTCGGTAGTGCTAATCAGATATTTTTTGTTTTTTCTCAATTCCACACGATATGCTGCACTATCCATTCTATTTCTGGCAAACCTATCTAATTTATGTACTAAGACAAGTTGCCAATCTTTTTGCTTTTTGGAATCAGCTATCATTTGTTGAAATTGTTGTCTATCATCTCTTTTTGCACTTTGTGCCTCATCGGCATAAACTTTATCAATAATAATATTATGCTCTTGAGCCCATTTTCTTATCAATCTTATTTGTGCGTCAATAGACTCACTTCTCTGATTATCCGAAGAATATCGAGTATATATAACCGCATGAAGAACTACAACTTTCAATCTTTGTTTAATTTTTTCTAAATAGTTTTCTATCATAACACACACTCCTTTTTGAGTGTACATCTGATATATTCTATCGTCCCTACTATTGTTATACTACGCAGTATATCTCAAAACTATTGTTTTTGTCAAGAGTATAAATTAAAATTTTTATAAATCTTGTATTTCAATTAATATTTTTGCTAAAAGTTTAATGATTTCTTCTTCGTATTGTTCTATTTCTTCGATGTTTTCATTTTCTTTTATCACTATTGTTCTTTCTGCTTTCATCTTAATTTTCCTCCTTTGAATTTTTGAAAAAGTGAGAATAGTCCGATAGACCATTCTCACTAATTCTTAATATTAGTATGTTGATGTAGTATAAGCGTCCTCATACATATCACCATTTATAATAAAAGTTTTTTCAACGGTTGTACACCATTCAGTACCGTCTACACCGCCACCATAAATATCAAAAGCAATTTTATGCCTTTTAGGCTCTTCTTTTGTTCCGCTTAACCATAAGTCCGTATATAGTTTACTTTCGTTTACAATGTTATTATAAGGGGCAGAGAATGTAGCAGATGTACTATTACTTGATACTTTATTCATATCAACCATACTACCTTGAATAAAATCACCGTCAAAGGTTTTTGATGTCCAACCAAGACGAGCAGTGGCTTTAGTCGGTGGTTTTGGTTTGTCCGATGGTGTTCGTGTTCCTAAGCGTTGAGAACAGGAATAGCTTTTCTGTGCATTGGTTTGCTCATAACTTATACTCGTTTTGATTTCTGCGTCAAGTCCATAACCGCTTTTTATTGGGTCAGGCGATAATTTAATACTGTCTACTTTTAATTTTGCCTTATATGTGTATGTGTGATAACAAGTGTGACTTTTTCCGTCAGTAGTTGAAACGGTGTGCTTTGTCTGTTCTTGCCAAACAATAGTATTTGTATCACTATCACAAATAGACGGGTCAAAAGGCACTGTTTCTATTTCATCATCAGGTACTTCATCATTACTCGGAGGACGATTTTCATTATCAGGATTAGGTGTTTCAGTCGGAGTTTCAATAGGTGTATCAGGTCTGACGTATATTTCAAGTGTTTTATTTGGTGTATTTGGCGATAAATCTATGTTGGTGTATGCTGATGTATCTTCGATTATATTTTCGCTATTTGAGCCGTTTATGACTCTATATCGCTCATATATGTATTCTGTTTCCGAATTATCAATGATTGCTTTACCCGAATTATCAGCCAATACATATGTTTTGGTTATACTGTCAGACTCTCCAAAAGGTATTGATTCAGTATCTTCAAAAATCAATTCACCTGTGGTACTGTTTATAAATCTTTTTGTTACTGTTCCGTGCAAGTCCAATCCAAGCGACACCTTAAACGGAAACTTAAAATTATATCCGACTGCTCCGCCGTAACTGTAATACCACAAATCACCTTTTTGCTTATATTGTTGTCCTATACGAATAAGGTTACTGTCGAGAGTATCACTTTCAACTGTGCCTGCCCACGTTCCCTCTTGATTAATTTCTCCAGCCTCAAAGTTTGGATAAACCATATTGTTTGGTATTTTTCCTTTTTCTAATATATCACCGTAACCAAAACTTTGACCGTAAATATATTTCGGGTCGTTACCCTCAACCACTTCCAAAGCTCCGTAATGCTCGTTAGAGCCGCCTTCATATCCCCACATAGAGAATATAACGGAGCTATATGGATAACGTGCTTTAGGTAGTGGTTTATGTGGCATATATGGAAGATACGGCTCGTCACTCGAATTATCTTTATTATCTGTCAAATAAAATTTAGGACTGAATTTTATTTCAATTCGGCAAGTGTCACCGTCACGATATACACGATAACCTATATCGCCATTAAATAGTTTACTTGCCTTTTTATCATTGTCATCACCCTCCACATCAGCATCAATGTCAAACTTGAATTTCAAATCAGGTAAATCTTCATCTATATGGTCGTATATGTATTGACGTATATTTTCATCGGGAATATTTACAACATCAACACTTGCCACTACATATCGTTTATCTATATCACCCAACCATATTTTTGTAACATCACCATCTGATAATTCGTCACCATATATACTTTTCCAGATTGCGTTATTCTCGGGATTTTCGGCATTTACATATCGCCAAAATGGAATGTTTCCGCCCACTATTACAGAATTAACGTCAGTTGTTTCCATATCTCTGTTCCAAGACCAATCTACCTTTGTATATCCGTCAAGTTCATCTGCATTTACAATATAACTTGAGGCTATAGCAGAAAATATAACAGTCAAAATCATTGTTAAAAATATTATTGATTTTCTTTTCATGTTCATTTTTCCTTTCTCTGTACTAAAAAAAGTGCATATTTAACTGCACTTGATTTTACTTTTATATTAATTTTTGCAAATATTATTGCATTTTTCGCAATTATTTGATAACATATTTACGGGTTACCATAAACGGTAGGCGGTTAAGTCCTCATTTGGAGGGCATTTCCCTCCGGAAAGGAGGGTGATAGTCTATGTCTTACATAACATTACAAGATTTACTTCAGTTCTGTTTAGTAATTATAGCTCTTATCAGCTTGATATTTCAGTCAAGAAAATAGCCGCCCTGTCTCACAAACAAGCGGCTAAATTCTTTTAGTTTTCTTATTTCAAGGACACCGTCTACTGGTAACCCTTTTTATATTTTTATTATATCATATATGTATAATTTGTCAATACTGAATTTACAACATCATCACCAATTAAGCTCAATATCATTCTCCTCAAACTGATAATCTTTAGTATAATCTTTGTAACCTTGACCTTGTACCCATTCAAAATTAGTATGCATATTATTGAATGATACTTCAGGCTTATCTAATCTTTCTAACGAAAGCGGTTTATGACAGGTCACTTCAACATATGAAGTAAATGAATCTGATTCTTTTGGTTTTACTTCTATTCCTATGTTGTAAAGCAAATTAATACCAGAGTACAAATATTTACCGGGTTCTGTAATCGATATTTTTTTTCTGTTTGATAAATCATAATCTTTATCATTATCCCAATAAACAATTCCGACTACCCATCTTTGACTTTCAGGAAGATAATCAGGAACTGTAAGCGTTATTGTATCGCCGTCATATTTGATTGACTGTAATACCAAATCTTCAAACATCATAGCTTTGGAGCGATTTAATTCATATTTTGAAATACTACCGCCGTTTGCCATTGCTCTATCATAACTTGCTTGTGAAATAACTTCGTGGTCTGAAATACTTACTTGATATTGCTCCGGAACGTCTGTTCTCAACGGCTCTGTCCAAGTAACTTTTCTTCCGAAATAGTCATATAGCGTTTCATCGGAATTAACTCTCTCTTTTTTATCAATTAATCTTACAAGTACCGATGACGCTTCTGCTCTCGTAAGCAAGCCGTCATCTCTGAAAGTGCCGTCATCATAACCGCTTAAAATACCTTTTGCATAAGCTTGAAGAACATACGGCTTATATTCTTCTTTTATTCTGTTATAATCTTTAAGTTTTGTAATGTAGGTTGAAGTATCGGCTACTGAATCTTCCTTGAGATATTCAACCGCACGAGTAATAACCTTAGCCATTTCACCACGATTACAAGGAATTCCTACAAGTTTGAACATTGTATCTTGTTCTGTTATTAAGCCCAGTTCAAATGCCTTGTCAAGATACGGAACAGCCCAAGAGCTCCACTTACTGTTCCAAGTATTTTTAACTGTCGGTGCATTACTTTCGTTAAGCTCTCCGCATATTAAACAAACAACTGTTTTTATAAATTCTTCTTGTGTAATTTGATTATCAGGTCTGAACGTACCATCTTCATATCCTGAAAACGCATTAAGTTCAGAAATCTTATTTACATAGCTTGCATACCAAGCCGATTGGTTTACATCAGAGTAATCTGCCGCTAATGCAGAACTACAAGATATAAGCGTTACTGCAGATAGAAATGTTGCTAAAATTCTCTTTTTCATAATAAAATCCTCCTTTGTTCTATATCTTTTATTAACTATATTATACCATATTTGTGTTATTTTGTCAAGTTATTTTTTGAGTTTTTATCTTGTTTTTCGACTGATTTTGCTTTCTTTTTCTGACATATTCAATCATCTGTTCTTATGTTGTTTGAACTTAGTTTAAACGGAATATCAAAGCTTTTGGGAAGAATACTTCTAACAGTAACGGGTTGCATTCTTATTCTGCCGGTAATCGAATATTTAGCCGGTGATTTTTGTATATCTGTTTCATCAATGATTATCTGATATTGAAAACTTCCGTCATCGGCATATTTCTCATATTCATCATTCAATTTCATATCTTCGGTCAGATATGTTTTGAATTCTCTCTGTGCTTTCTGCGTATCCATAACAGAGTTATGCTGCACCCAATCCATATCTTGAACAGCCATAGTAACCGATATATTTAAAGCTCGAGATATATCGGTTTCTACACTTTCCTTAATCGTGAATATGTGATAATACTCCATTGTTATAAACAAGGCTATTCCAAAAATGAATATTGCAGTTATAAAACCAATGCCCGAAAAAGCTGGTTTTTTTAAGCTAAATGCGTTTTTCAAAACTCAATCCACCTCGATTATTCTTATTCCTTATTGCCTCTCTTAACTTGTATAGTTCTTTCCAAGCCTTTGTAATAGCCTCTTTTGTTTCTTCAAGATTTACACACTCAAGCTTACCCATATTGCAAAGTATAGCAATTTGATTAACATTTACACCGATGTGTCTAAGTTCAGATGTAAATTCTTTGATTTCTTTGCTCGGCAATATATAAACGTGTGAATTTCGTATTGCACGTCTTACAAATTCACTTTTTGTAATCTTTAATAGTGCCGCCTTTTCCTCTATTATCTCGAGGTCCTCCTGTGCTACTCTCATTTTCAAAAATGCCGGATATTTTCCCACTTTAAATCAACTCCTCTTTTATTCAATCATATCTGTTTTTTGGGTTTGGGCTATGCCCAATTTTCACACAATTTTATATTGTGTTTTTTGCCTTTGTACATACAAAGGCGTATCTTGCCATACCATTTTTAACTCAAAATTGAGTTAAAAAGCGGTCTGTAAAATAGCAGAAAATAAATAGATAAATTCACCGCTATTTTTGATTATTTAGTAAATTTATTATATTATTTTTAATATCA
>OLQR01001778.1_pt1 | contig 11631 bp, 5 predicted proteins | sample 1671881 | NCBI WGS metagenome assembly OLQR01 (sample SAMEA3136623, study PRJEB25190) | human gut metagenome | biome: human gut; feature: human-associated habitat; material: faeces | place: Austria | collected 2013 | reverse complement strand
CTAATTTTATTTTCCAAATCCTTTTTAGAATTCTGTGCATTAGTATAATAGTTATAGTAGGGTTTTATAACATAGGCATTATTGATTTTATTTAATAAACTTTCTTTTTCAGCCATTTCAGTTCTTTGCTCATTACACTGTTCCAAAGCCTTTTCTGCCTTTTCATACTCAACGAAAACTGTTAAAAGCTGATTTGCCTCTGTTAAATCTGCACTTGCCTTTTCATATTTATTATTAATTTCTTCATTGTCATTACATATGTTTTCACACTGCTTTTTAAGATAGCTACAATAGTCTTCAAGTAATGTATTAAATTCATTTATAATAGACATATTTCCATCTTTAAGTATTTCCAAATATTCATTTAATTGAGGATATTTGTCATAATTTTCATCTAAAACTATATGCAATATTTCTGTTTGACATTCTGTTGTTATTATACTTATGCTTTTTTCCAATGATTTTCTTCTGTTTCCGAGAGCATCAGATATTTTGTCATATATTCCAGTGTTGAAAATTTTTCTAAAAATCTTCTTTTTGTTTTCAGAACTTTCTCTGATAACATTCATAAACTCCCCTTGGGCTATCATTGCAACCTGCATAAACTGGTCCCTGTCCAGTCCCACAAGTTCTTCAATCTTCTTGTTTGCACCATTTTTCTTATCCCATTTATTGTCACTATTGTTTTCAATTAATGTGACTGTTGAGTTTTCCGGATTTTTTAAAAGAATTTTCTTTTTGCTATTTTCCTTATATCTGTAATATCTAGGAGTTCTAATTATTGTATATTGCTTTGCATTTTCTTCTGAAGATTCAGCAAAAGTAAATGTTACAGTTGGGCGTTTATTGTTATATGAAAAGTTACTTTGGTATTCTAATTCATTTTCCTTACCAACACCATAGAGAGCATAAACTATAGCATCAAAAATAGTAGATTTACCTGAACCTGTATCCCCTGTTATAAGGAATAAATTCTGTGTAGGTTTGGTAAAATCTATTAAAGTTTCTTTTCCATAAGAGCCAAAGGCATCTAGTTTTAAAGATATAGGACGCATTATTCTCCCTCCTCTAACATTACTTCATTTATAACATCTTTTATAAGTTCTTTTTCATCATCTTTAAGATTAGGTATAAACTTGCAAATCAATTCATAAGGACTTTTTAGTGTATCTTCCGTTTCTATTTCAATTTCATCGTCTATTCGCCTTACATTATCTCTTTTGATTTCAAGTAATTTAGGAAAAGCCAGTTTTAATCTTTCCCTCATATCTAAAACTTCAATTTCTTCAGTATCTGTCAATACTACAGTCACAAAATCTTTAGAATATTTTTTTATTAATTCTTCAAACTTTCCTTCCTCTATTCTTACATTTCTCATCGGCTTTAAAGGCAAGTTTGTAACTTTAACTCCTGTACCCTTTTCCCCTATATCTACCATTAATATACCTTTTTCCTGTCCAGCTTCACTTACTGAATATGCCATAGGTGTGCCACAATATCTTATAGTTTCACTACCTACTTTCATAGGCTTGTGAATGTGTCCTAAAGCTGAATAGTCAAATTTTTCAAGTACATCAGCGTCTATACAATCTGTATTGCCAACTGTTTTTACTTCTGATTCAGTACGTTCTATATTTTCAGCTTTTTCACCTTTAGGAAGATAAAATTGATGGCTCACAATAATATTTCTTTGACTTTCGTCTATATTTTCTCTTTCGAAAAATTTATGAAATGCTTCATTATATAGTATTTTCAGTTCCATATCGTAACCTAGTACACTCTTAATATCAGCTGTATTTACATATGGCAAAAGATAAAAGTTTATATTACCAAATTCGTCCTGTAATATAACCTTTTTTATGTAATCCTCCTGTGTTCTAGGTGGTATACCTACCATATATATCCCTTGTTTTTCTAATATTTCACTAAAACAGCCTATACGCTGTCTGCTATCGTGGTTACCACTAATCATCATTATTTTAATACTGCTATCAGCATTTCTGATTTTGTTAATAAATATGTCAAACATTTCAATAGCATCACCTGATGGCATAGCTCTGTCATAAATATCACCGGCAATAACAATTACATCAGGCTTATATTCCTTCATCTTTTCTATAATTTCATTAAAAATATATTCCTGTTCTTCCCTCAAATCATAACCATATAGCTTAATTCCAATGTGTAAATCCGATAAATGAAATATTCTCATTTTTACCACCTCTTTATATAAATATTGTCTTTAGTATACCATAAAATAATACAAAACAAAACTAATATTAAAACATATTAATAATATTTTCACACAAAAAAGCAACCTCAAATGAGATTGCTTTTAAATATTACTACACCGTCAACACGATTTTATTTTCTCCAATTTTCTTTACACTTAACTCTATGCCATAGACATTTTTAATAAGTTCCTCAGTTATAACATCATTAGGATTGCCCTCTGCCAAAATTTTACCGTCTTTCATAGCAATAATACAATCGCTATAGGCTATTGACTGATTTATGTCGTGAAGAACCATAATAATAGTAATTCCATATTCTGTATTTAATTTTTTTACCAATCTTAATATTTCAATTTGGTATCTGACATCAAGGTAAGTTGTGGGTTCGTCTAAAAGAAGAATTTTTGTGTTTTGTGCCAAAGCCATAGCTATCCATACTCTTTGGCGTTGACCACCGGAAAGATTAGAAATCTGCTTTTTAGCAAATTCAGAAACCCCTGTTACTTCCATTGCAAAATTTATGTATTTTTCATCATCGGCATAATTTCTTCTGCCTTTATCTATGTGTGCTATTCTGCCATAGCTTACAAGTTTTTCAACTGTAATATCACTAGGTGCTGTATTATACTGATGCACAATGGCAACCTGTCTTGCAAAGTTTTTGAGAGAAATATGTTTTATGTCCTCTCCATTTAGTAACACACTACCTTTTTGAGGTTTTAAGTTCTTTGTTATGACATTAAAAAGTGTAGACTTGCCACAGCCATTTGCTCCTATAATGGTAGTTATTTTTCCCTCTTGTACTTTAAATGAAATATCATTTAAAACCTTATGATTGCCATAAGAAAATTCAACATTTTTAATTTCCATATGTTTTATCGCTCCTTTTAAGAAGAAAAATAAAGAATGGTCCTCCTACAACTGACATTATTATTGCCGGAGAAATTTCATAAGGATAGGCAATAAGTCTGCCTACTGTATCAGCAAGGAGCATTACAAAAGCACCTAACAAAGCTGAAAATGGCACAAGCAATTTATGTTCGCTACCTACAAGCAATCTGCCCATATGTGGCACAATAAGCCCAACAAAACTTATTGCTCCGGCAACAGCAGTTGTAATTGACGCAAGCAAAACAGCTACAACGGATATTACAACTCTAAGTCCATTTACATTCACACCTAAACCTCGCACTGTTTTATCCTCAAGAGCAAGGAGATTACACTTGCCGGAAATCACAAAGGCAAGTACAAGACCAATTACAACATAAACACCCAAAAGTTTCACATCGTCCCAAGTTTTCATTGAAATATTTGCATTAATAAGTTCTGATGCACTTTGATAGTTTTGACTACTCATAGAGCCAAAGCCACTGGATAAGCCTGAAAATACTGCATTAATTGCTATACCCACAAGTATAATTCTAAGAGGTGAAAAGCCATTTTTGTAGGAAAGGCTATATACAAGGACACAAGCTACCATACCTCCTAAAAATGAAAATATAGGAGTAAACAAAAACCAAGTTGGGAAAAAGGCTATAATAATTGCACTTACGAAACCTGCACCAGAGGAAATACCTATAATCCCAGGGTCAGCAAGAGGATTTTTCAAAACAGCCTGAAAAAGCACACCACTTACAGCCAAGGCTGCACCTGACAACATTGCTATTAGTATTCGAGGAAATCTTAAATCCAAAATAATATTTACATTGTCATTGTGTTCAATGAAAATTCCTCTTAAAAGTTCCCCATAGGAAACCTTTACACTACCGGAATTTACAGCCACAACAAAAAGTACAGCCAACAATATTAATATAATTACAAAACTCAATATTTTTTTACACTTCATATCAATCACCATAAAGTATTGGTTCAAGGTCAGCTAATGCCTGTGGATAGTCAAATGTTGCACTCATACCAAAAAGCATATAGTCCATATCGTAAACCTTGCCATTTTGAACTGCTCTAAAATGTTTCCAAATATCATTAGTCGAAAACTCCTTATCAAACATTTCAAGAGCTTCTTTTGGAACACCATGAGCTGTTCTTATAATAATATCAGGGTCACGAGCAAGCATTTCCTCCGGATTTACAGTAAGAAAATCCTTTGTGTCATCGTGGAATATATTTGTACCACCGGCAAGCTCAACAAGTGAACCTGCATAGGAATTTTGTGTTGCTACAAGATAACTGCCTGGAAGACCTGTAAGCACAAGAACCTTTGGACTTTTGCCACTATGCTTATTTTTGTAGCTGGAAATAAATTCATTATATTCCTTTACAATAGCATCTGCTTCAGCACTTTTGCCATACTTGTCACCTATTAATTTAACACTATCATAAAGACCCTTTACACTTCTTAAATTTAAGAATGTAGAATTAACACCAATATTTTTATATTTTATTTCTAAATCACCTTTTAATGTATCTGGACCTATAACATCAGTTGGATTTAAACTCTTTATAATTTCCATATCCGGAGACATTGGCGAACCAACAGTCTTTACTCCATTGTATCTTGATGCTATGGCTGTAACTGTAGTCTGTGGTACACCTACAAGTCCAATGCCAAGTCTATCCATAATATCACAAACAGCAGCAGAAGTTGCTACTATTCTAGCACCTGTTGGAATTGTAGTTTCCTTAGGCTTTGAGGCATTAAGTACAGCCTTGCTTACCGGCTGTTTTTTACCGGAACTGGCTTCTGCAATTACAGCAGAATTAACTTTGCCTGTACTTCCACCTGTAGACTTTGCTGTTGTGTTAGGTGATGAATTTGTAGCATTTGCCTTCACAGTAGTTGTTTCTGTTGTAGCTACAGTTGTAGTCTGTGTAGCTGCCAAAGTTGTAGTTTCTGTACTTGTTTCTTCTGTTACCTCTGTAACCTGTTCTTCTTCTGTAGATTTTTTACCACAACCTGTAAAACAGCCTAAAATCAATACAAAACACAATATTAAAGCTATTGCTTTTAACTTCACTATGTATTCCCCTTTCTTACTTTCCGTAATAAGCCATAAAGTTATTAATCATAGAGGCAACATCACCTCTTGTAGCTGGAGAAGTATAATCATAGCCATTTGTATTCTGCTTTGTAATAATACCTGCCTTACCTGCCTTAATTACATTTTCCTTTGCCCATTCACTTACACCTGTTGTGCTAGGAGAAATACTCTTGTTTTCAAGGGAAATATTCTTGTACTGTGCATACTTTACAAGTATAATAGCAGCCTGTTCACAAGTTACAGGAGTGTCAGGGCTAAATGATGTACTGCTTACACCATTTACAATGCCATTTTTATTTGCCCACGCAATATATGGAGCATAATAAACTGAATTGTCTACATCAGTAAAAGTAGCAGTACCGGAAATATTTTCGCCACTTAATCTACCTAAAACAGTTACAAACATACCTCTAGTCATTTCCTTATCAGGAGAAAATGTTACCTCAGAAGTGCCACTGAAAAATCCCTTGTTCACTACAGCCTTAATAGCATCTGATGCCCAATGATTTGTAATATCAGTAAACTTGTCACCTGCTGTCTGTTCCTTTTCTGTAACCTTTTCTTCTTCTAATTTACCATTTGAACTTTCAGCCTTTGATGTATCACATTTCCAATAGAAGCACACATCTCTGCCCATTGGCACTACATACATTTTTGTCTGAACATAGGCATCTGTACTTGGAAGTTCAAACTGAATGTCAGCACTGTCTGTTGATGAGCTTTCCTTTAAAACATTGTATTTAACTTCATTATACTTGCCCTTTGGACTTTCCTGAGTTGCAATTCTGATATTTGAAAGATTGCTGTACAATTTCATACGCATTGTAATAGTAACTTTGCCATTTTTCTGTTCTATTTCGGCATTTTCGTCTATTACACTTCTGCACATACCTTCTCCTAATTCAGAATTACCTGTACCTCCGTCATCAGTTTTGCCTGTATCCGGATTAACGTAGGATGTTACAGTTTTTACTGTATATGTACCGTCATCTATGGCGAAAGCACTTGATACCATAATACCTACCATTAATATGGTAGACAATGTCAACGCTCCTATTTTTCTAAAAATATTTTTCATAATACGTTCCTTTCATAAACTTGGGAAGGCTTTTTAAACCTCCCCAAATAACTATTCTGTTTCAGCTGTATTTTCTGTTATTTCATTTTGTGGCATATAGGCATCTATGAACTTTACAAACATTGTTGCAATTTCTGCTCTTGTTGCTGTTCCCTTAGGGTCAAAGTTGCCATTGTCCCTGCCATTTAGAATACCAGCTCTTGCAAGTGCATCTACACTTTCAACAGCCCAGCTACTTATTTTGTCAGTGTCTTTAAAATTACTGCCTGAATAAATTTTGCTAAGTTCAATATTTTGACTCTTTGCAAAATTATAAAGCATAACTGCCATTTGTTCTCTTGTTATATTGCTTGAAGAACCAAATTTGCTATGGCTTAAACCACTTACAACACCATTTTCAACTGCCCACATTACATACGGATAGAAGTAATTGTTATTTTTTACATCTGTAAACTTGTTATCTCCTGTTTTGCTTGTACTAACTCCTGCAAGTCTGCCTAATACAGTAACAAACATAGCTCTTGTTGCTGTTTTGTTAGGAGCAAATTCAGTATCACTTATACCAGTAAAAAGACCCATATTTACAGCTGATAAAATATTGTCATATGCCCAATGATTTTCAATGTCACTAAAAGCTATTTTATCAGTATCAACATTTGCAATTTCTTCCTTTGTAATTGTGTCAGCCTTTTCTTCTTCCTTGACTTCTCCTGTTCTTTCAGCTACGGCAAATAAACCAAATTCCTTTACTGTCACCACATAATATTTTTTATCCTGTGAAATAGTGTATTCAAGTTCAGTTTTAGTCGGTTCAGTAGTCTTGTCACCCTTGTTTATTCTGTAAATAACAACATTTTTGTCATTGTCCTTTACCGGAATATATACCTTGGCCTGACCATTTGGCTTCACCTCAGTACTACCTACTAAAGCCTTAATGTCAAAAAGTCTGAAATCAGTATTTCCTAAAAGGCTTTCAGCTGTTTTGTATTCTTCACCGGAGCTTACAACATCTGTACTAAATGTTGTGCCGTCATCAAATACAAATTCATCAGCTTCAATTTTAACACCAGTATCTTCATTGCTTGTATTTACAGAACTGCCACCACCAGAACTACTTGAGCCATTTGCTGAAGAAGAATCCGGATTTAATGTAGCACTATCATCAGTTTTACTCATTGAATCCCAATTAAGTTTTAATCTGGCAGAAAGACTTCCACCGGCACTAGCCATAACACCGTCCATTGGAGTATATGGAACACTGATTTGAACATTTAAAAATTCTTTTTCCATATAGTTTGTAGTGAAAGAGAATTTAGAAACATAGTCAAATTTATGTTCTTTACCGTCAAACTTTGTATTTGTAGTAAATGGAGCTTTAGATAAAACCTTTATTGTTGTATCACTACTTTGAATACTCTTTAAAGCTGAAGTATAGCCACTTACAGCCACTGGATTTGATGCAACTTCCACTGTTGCAATACCGTTATTTACAGTAACTAAAGCCTGTCTGTTGTTTTCAAAAGCTGAATCACCCATTGATTCCTGGTCAATATTTGCATTCCATAAAGCTATAGGCATCCAGTATTTTCCGTCTTCAATAGTTTCTGAACTACCACCATTATTTGAATTTTTAGTATCTGCAATTACATAAATACCTGCTGTATTAATTTCAGCACTGAGAATATTGTCAACTATTGTAGACTCTACAACTTCATAATTGTTGTCATTTGTCACTCTATAAAGTTTTGTTGTAGCCTTATCAAAATCTGTTACATCAACATTTAAAAGAAGATTTTCAGCATTTTCATTAAGGGCAAAATCAACATTCATAATTTTGCTATTTACAGCTTTATTAATAATGTCCTTTAATGGTTCAACTTTTTCACTATCTTTTTCAATTTTATCTATTGTAACATCATTAGCAACAGAACCTTCCACAGCTTCTATTTTAGCACCTAATTCCTCATTGTTTGCCACAACCGTTTTCTGCTGTGGTGCAAATGTAATAGTAACATCATTTACTGCTGAATTTACCATTCCGTCTTTAACAGCAATAGCCTTTACAACTATATCACCACCAAAAACAGAAGGAGCTGTTACTTCAAATCCTCCTGTGTAGAGTTCTGAATTTTCATTAGCCTCACTACCGTCAGTTGTATAATAAATTTTAGCATTTTCTGTTGAAGAAGTAATGCTTACCTTCACCTTTTCACTGTTACTAGCCTGTGTTTTATCTATATTTATAACAGGAGCTGAAACAATGCTTTCTGTATTGTCATTTTTTATAACTTCTGCATTATCCCAATCAAAATCAATTCTGGAAGCCTGATTGTAAATCCCCATAGCATCTACATCAACTCTGACAAAAATGTGGTTTTCCTTTTCAGCATTTCTTTCTAATCTCATTACTCTTGGGAATTCAAATTGTTCAAGGTTGCCACTTGTATATTCCATACCGTAGTCCATATACTTTTCAACTACTTCTGCCGGAATTTCATAATTGCTGTCGCCCCACCAACCATAGTCCATATTTTCAGCAGTTGGATAACTCCACATATTTATTAAATGACCATAAAGACTGTTTAAAGTAACAGCCTTAAACTTTAAATCAACAACTGATTTTCCGTCTTTTACTGTTACAATGGCATTTCCATCTAAAGCACTATGTCCCATAGATTCTAAAATTGGGTTTGCTGTCTGTACCATTTTTATTGGCACACTATAGGAAACTTCCTTGCTTTCATTTTCTATTTTCTCAAGACTATCAGCATCAACTTTCACTCTTACAATATGTGTCATCTGTCCAAACTTACCGGCATTTACTACTATTTGAACATAGGCAATATCATTTACACCATTTAGAGTAATTTCAACGTATTTATTTTCGCCATTGTTTACTACTTCAAGTTCATTACTATTTTCCCCTACCACTTGAGCAAGAGAAACAATAAGGTCACTTGTATAAGCAAGTCTTACCTTTAATTTGCCATTTTCAGATACAACATAGGCTTTCTCTTTTTCAAAATAGTTACCAGCCATTGAATCTACATCTGTTTTTTCATTAAGTATAGAAATCTTGCCTGTATATTCACCATTTGCTATTGTAACAACTTCTGTTGTACTTTCAGTTGTACTCTCTGTAGTTGTCTCTGTTGTACTTTCTGTTGTGCTTTCAGTTGTACTCTCTGTAGTTATTTCACTTGTAGTTTCGGTTGTGTCTTCATCACCCATTACAACGGCATTGTCCCAATCAAGGTCAAGTCTTGCTACTTGGTCAAAGCCAGCCATAGCATCAACCTGTATTCTAATATAAATATAGTTTTCTTTTTCAGCACTTCTATTTATTTTTACAGACTTTATAAATTCTGACTGTGTTGTATCTCCCTGATTATACTGTAAGCCGTAGTCCATATAGGTTTCTGCAACTTCTGCCTCTATTTCATTAGCACTGTCGCCCCACCAACTATAGTCCATTTTTTCTGATGTTGGATAACTCCACAACTTAGTAAGATGACCATATAAACCGGCAAAATTTGTAGCCTTTAAATTTAATTCAACTGTTGATTTTCCATTCATTACTGTAACAACAGCATTACCATTTAAAGCACCGTTACCCATTGATTCAACGGTTGGATTTGATGCCTGTACCATTTTTATCGGAACACTATATTTAACAGCCTTTTCCTCTTTAACCTTTGTAATTGTATCAGTTTTCACCACTACTCTTACAATATGTGTCATTTTGCCAAAGCTACCTGCATTTACTACTATCTGCAAGTAACCAATTTCATCAACACTATTTAAAGTAAGCTCAACATATTTCTTGTCGCCCTCTGTCATAACCTCTAGGGCTGTAATTTCATCACCTGTTTTCTGACCAAGGCTATCAAGTAAATCTGTTGTATATTCTATTCTTAACTTGACTTTGCCATTTTCTACTGTTACCGGCACTTGTGTACCGTTAAAGTATCTGCCAGCCATTGACTCTGTGTCAATATTTTCATTGAGGAAAGATATATCAGCTGTATATTTTCCGTCATCTAATGTATTTTCTGAATAAGAAACATAATCTGAAATAATATCATTTTCTGTAAGACTTTCCACAACTTCTTCAAATACACTTTCTGTTGAAGTTTCTGCATTGTCTTCATCAATATTGCTTTCTGTTGTTTCTTCTATGTATTCTTCATCAGTTACACTTGTAACTTCTTTTGTAGTTTCTTCTGTTGTGGTTTCCTCTGTACTCTCCTCAGTCTGTTCTTCTGAAACAAATTCTTCCTCAGACAAGTCTGTATTTTCAGAATCCACCTCTGTTACATTTTCAATACCTGTATCTACGTCTGCCAAAGTGTTTAACGGAGCATTTGATGCTGCCATTGCACTAGCAAGAAAAACTGAAAGGTATCTCTTGTATTTCATATTTTTTACTTCCTCCTAAAAATAGTCAAAAATATACAAAAATATTATAGTTTATTTCTAAAAGCATTAAAAGTAAATCACATTTAATTTACTCTTTATGTGCCGTAGACTATAACAATGCTTTTAAATTTGGTTAGCTGTTGCTAACTTATTTATAAAAATTAAAGCTTTAAAAGTATTTTTAACAATGATTTGTGCAGTTAGTTTTATCTAACCTAAATCAAATTTCCCCATTTACAAATTTAAGGAACAGCTATAATAGCCATTCCTTAATCATAAAAAACAATATAAACTTGTATAGGGGCTTGGCTGCCCACCTTTTTCAAAACACTTAAAGCCATTGTTAGCTGATGCTAACCTTTTGACATTATATTATTTTTTTCGGCCTTTGTCAACAGGCTTATTGATATTTTTGTTTCAATAACTATTCTTCTATTTTCTTTAACAACTTAAAATTAAATGTAATTTCTGCTATTGATTCAGGCATTTTCATTGTAGTTGCTGCTACTTTTATTTTGATTATGCCAACTGATGCCTTTTCAAAATCGTCTTTTTGGTACAATATTTCTTTTAATGGTATTATCCAATTACTTTCTTCTTTCTGCTTAGATAATACCCAAGCCATATTTGTATCCAAATAATAGAGTTCCTGTAATTTTCCCTTTAATATTTGGCTGGTTTTGGATTTATAATATATTTCTTTAGACTTTAAAACTATATATTGACTATCTTTTTCCATAACCAAAATTGCAGGATGATAAAAGCCCTTATCTCCCATAGAAGGAGTTTCGCCGCTACTTTGTACAACCTGAAAAGGTATTTCATATTTGCCAAATTCTATATTCATTTTCTTTTCGTCATTACTATTTTTGTTTATTGCAAAATTATAGTCCTTTTCTCT
>OLQR01001776.1_pt1 | contig 11636 bp, 8 predicted proteins | sample 1671881 | NCBI WGS metagenome assembly OLQR01 (sample SAMEA3136623, study PRJEB25190) | human gut metagenome | biome: human gut; feature: human-associated habitat; material: faeces | place: Austria | collected 2013 | reverse complement strand
GAGCAGGTTGTACTGATCGAAAACGAATTTGGTGAGATTGGTATTGACGGTGGTTTCCTGAAGGAAGCGGGAATCCAGATCCGGGAAATGAATTCCGGATGTATCTGCTGTTCATTAGTGGGAGATTTCGGCACTTCTCTGAAAGAGGTTGTGGACAAATATCATCCGGACAGAATCCTGATCGAGCCATCAGGTGTTGGTAAACTTTCAGATGTTATCAAGGCAGTACAGGGTGTTCAGGGAGATGTGGATATCGTTCTGAACAGCTATACAACTGTAGTTGATGCAAAGAAGTGCAAAATGTATATGAGAAACTTTGGTGAGTTCTTTGATAATCAGGTTGAATATGCAGGTGCGATCATCATGAGCCGTACAGATATCATTGATGAGAAGAAAGCACAGCAGGCAATGGAACTTCTTCGTGGAATTAATGCGAAAGCTGCTATCATCACCACTCCGATTGAGAAACTGGACGGAAAGAAAATCCTTGAGGTTATGGAGAAACCGGTATCTCTTGAGGAAGAACTGATGTCTGAGGAAGAGGTATGCCCGGAGTGCGGACATGTACATGAACATGGAGAGCATCATCATCACGATCACGACCATGAATGTGGCTGTGAACATGATCACGAAGAACATGAACATCATCACCATGACCACGACCATGAATGTGGCTGTGGACATGATCACGAAGAACATGAACATCATCACCATGACCACGACCATGAATGCGGCTGTGGACATGATCATGAGGAACATGAGCATCATCACCACGATTACGACCATGAATGCGGCTGCGGACATGATCATCATGATCATCACCATCATCACGCAGATGAGGTATTTACAAGCTGGGGACGTGAGACGATTAAGAAATACACAAGAGAAGGTCTTGAGAAGATGCTTGAGGCTCTTTCAGCTTCTGAAGATTACGGTATTATTCTTCGTGCAAAGGGAATGCTTCCTGCAGAAGACGGAACATGGATTTATTTTGATATGGTTCCGGAGGAAACAGAGATCCGTGAAGGTGCACCGGAATACACAGGTCGTCTCTGCGTGATCGGCTCCAAACTGAAAGAAGATAAGCTTGCAGAATTATTCGGGCTTGCATAATGATCATGAGGAAGCAGCGATTTATGGCAATCCTCTAAAATACTGCATCTGGATTCAGCTCATCGGAGCATGAAATCCTGTGTCATAGATGCGAGACTGAACGATTTCGGCAAATAATAACAGAATCAGAATAAAGATAAAGGAATAAATTATATGATGGATGATATCAGAGTTCCCATTTATTTGGTTACGGGATTCCTGGAAAGCGGAAAGACTACTTTCCTGGATTTTACATTGCAGCAGGAGTATTTTGCCATTGACGGCAAAACTCTGTTGATCCTTTGCGAAGAAGGCGAAGAAGAATATGATATGGATAAACTGAAACTTACAAACACAGTTGTGGAAGTGATCGAGGATGAAGAAGATCTGACACCACAGCGTCTGGCTGCCATGGATATCATCCATCAGCCGGAGCGTGTTGTGATCGAGTACAACGGAATGTGGCTTGTAAGTAAGTTTGAGCAGATGGAGCTTCCGGAAGGCTGGGGAATTGAGCAGGAGATTACCTGTGTGGATGCAACTACTTATCAGGTTTATATGGCAAACATGAAATCTCTGTTCATGGATATGATCAGAAATACAGATATGGTTGTATTTAACCGCTGTAAAGAGGGAGATCCGCTTCCTGCATACAGACGTGGGATCAAGGTTGCAAATCAGAGTGCAGAGGTTATCTTTGAAAATGAAGAGGGCGAGATGGATGACATTTTCCAGGATGAGATGCCGTTTGATATCAATGCACCGATCATTGAGATTCCACCGGAAGATTATGGTATCTGGTTTGTGGATGCCATGGATAATCCGGATAAATATGTAGACAAAATTGTCCGCTTTAAAGGACGTGTCATGAAACCACGTGGAATGGGAAGTAAATTCTTTGTTCCGGGACGTGTGGCAATGACCTGCTGCGCAGATGATACCACTTTCCTTGGATACGTGTGCAGAAGCGATTATGCACCGCATATCAAAGAGGGCAGCTGGGTAGAAGTAACAGCGAAGGTCGCATTTGAGAACCGTACAGAATATCAGGGTGAGGGCATTGTTCTTTATGCAAGTGATGTGAAAGAATGCGAGCCGCTTAAGGAAGAGATGGTATATTTTAATTAATTATCTTAGCGTGTGTTTGAAAAATGCTTTCCGCAAGATGTGCGTTACAATTTGCAGGATTGGTTTTTGAACACACTTTAGAGGATGTAAAAAAATAAATTTGACATCAGGACAGGTATGGTAATTCCGGAAAATGGTGTTAAATTAAGCAGGAGACACATATATGTATTTAGTAGTTGGCCTGGGAAATCCCGGGAAACAGTATGAAGCAACACGCCACAATATGGGATTTGATACCGTTGACCGTCTGGTAGAGGATTACAATGTCCCTCAGGGTGGTGTGAAATTTAATGCCATGTACGGTAAAACTATGATCGGCGGAGAGAAAGTGATTCTTATGAAGCCGCTTTCTTTTATGAACCTGAGTGGCGGTCCTGTTCGTGAGATGGCGAATTATTTTAAAATTGATCCGGAATCAGAGCTTATTGTTATTTATGATGATATTGATCTGGAGCCCGGGCAGCTTCGCATCCGCAAGCAGGGAAGTGCCGGCGGACATAACGGGATCAAAGACATTATCCGCCAGCTTGGCACAGAGAAATTTCTCCGTATCAAAGTAGGAGTTGGTGCAAAGCCGAAGGGATGGGATCTGGCAGATCATGTACTTGGCAGATTTTCCACAGAAGACAGGAAACTTGTGGATGAAGCAATAGCAAAGGCGGCAAAGGCTGTGGATATCATAATCTCACAGGGTACAGATGCAGCCATGAACGAATATAACAGAAAAGTACCTGTACAGAAATAAGCAGACAGGAAACAGATGATTGTTCAGCAAAAGGTATAGAAAGCGGTAACTGGAAACAGAAGCCGCTTTTATTACGTCGAAGGATCATGAGGGGTGAAGATGAAAGCATTTTTAACACCTCTGCAGGGGCTTGCAGAGTTTGAACAGATTAAAGAAAAAAGCAAAACGAATAAGGGAATCCTGCAGGTTTCGGGGTGTATGGAATCGCAGAAATCTCATCTGATGTACGGACTTTCCGGGATTGCGCCTTATCGTCTGATCTTGGCGGAGGACGAACGCCGCGCCAGAGAAATTTATGAAGATTACAGATTTTATGACAGAAAAGTGTATTCTTATCCTGCGAAAGATCTTCTGTTCTTTCAGGCAGATATCCATGGAAATCTGCTGATACGTCAGAGGATGAAGGTCATTAAGGCGTTACTGGAAGAGAAAGAACTGACAGTTGTTACAAGTATTGACGGATGTATGGATTTTCTGGAATCTCTGGAAAAGATAAAAGAACAGCTGATTCATTACGAAAGTGACAGCACCGTAGACATAGAACAGCTGAAGAACCAGCTGGTGGCTTTAGGTTACGAGCGGGTAGGACAGGTGGAAATGCCGGGGCAGTTCTCTGTGCGTGGCGGTATTGTGGATATTTACTGTCTCACTGAGGAAAATCCATGGAGAATCGAGCTTTGGGGAGATGAGATTGATTCTATCCGGAGTTTTGATCCGGAGAGTCAGCGTTCTCTGGAAAATCTGGAAGAACTTACGATCTATCCGGCGGTGGAGCATATAGGGGACAAGGATATGGTTTCCTTCCTGGATTATTTTCCGGAGGAAAGAACCATAATCTTTCTGGATGAACCAAACCGACTGACTGAGAAAGGCGGGGCTGTAGAAGAAGAGTACAGACAGAGCCGTATGCACAGAGAGGAAAAAGGCAGCCGGAATCTGCCGGAAAACTGGCTTTGTTCTTTTGAACAGCTTCAAAAAGAACTGAATAAACGCAACTGTATTTCTGTATGTGCGCTGGAACCGAAACAGGCAGGCTGGAAAGTGCGGGAGAAATTTTACCTGGAGGTAAAATCAATCAGCGCTTATAACAACAGTTTTGAACTTCTGGTAAAAGATCTTCATCAGTATAAGAAACAGGGATACAGGATCGCGTTGCTTTCCGGTTCCCGCACAAGGGCCGAGAGGCTGGCAAAGGATCTTCAGGAAGAGGGACTGGCAGCCTTTTATGGACAAGATTATGACAGGGAGATCTGTCCGGGCGAGATCATGGTGGTTTATGGCCATGCAAAGAAGGGCTTTGAATACCCGTTGATCAAGTTTGCGGTAATGACAGAATCTGACATTTTTGGACAGGAACAGAAAAAAAAGAAGAAAAAAAATTACAGTGGAAGCCGTATTCAGGATTTTGCGGAGCTTTCTGTCGGCGATTTTGTTGTCCATGAAAAGCATGGTCTTGGTATTTACCGAGGAATTGAAAAAGTTGAAGTAGACAGGATCGTTAAAGATTATATTAAAATTGAATACAGAGGCGGAAGCAATCTCTATATTCCTGCTACTCAGCTTGACTGTCTGCAGAAATATTCAGGGGCAGATGCTTCAAAGGCTCCGAAGCTGAACAAACTTGGTACTCAGGAGTGGAATAAAACAAAGAGCAAGGTTCGTGGGGCAGTTAAAAATATTGCAAAAGAACTGGTAGAGCTTTATGCAGTGCGTCAGGAAAAGGAAGGATATGTCTGTGGTCCTGATACTGTATGGCAGAGAGAATTTGAAGAAATGTTTCCATATGAAGAGACAGAGGATCAGCTCAGTGCTATTGAGGATGCCAAACGTGATATGGAGAGTACCAGGATTATGGACCGGCTTATCTGCGGGGATGTGGGATACGGCAAAACAGAAGTGGCGCTGCGTGCCGCATTTAAGGAAGTACAGGAGAGCAGACAGGTAGCTTATCTTGCACCTACAACGATCCTTGCGCAGCAGATTTATAATACCTTTGTGCAGAGGATGAAGGAATTTCCGGTACGTGTGGAACTGTTGTGCAGATTCCGGACCCCGGCACAACAGAAGAAGGCAATCGAAGATCTGAAAAAAGGTCAGGTGGATGTGATCATTGGAACGCACAGAATCCTTTCCAAAGACGTACAGTTCAAAAATCTTGGCCTGTTGATCGTTGATGAGGAACAGCGGTTTGGAGTTACGCATAAGGAAAAAATCAAGCAGTTAAAGAAGGATGTGGATGTCCTTACACTGACTGCAACGCCCATTCCCCGTACTCTTCATATGAGCCTGATCGGAATCCGGGATATGAGTGTCCTGGAGGAGCCTCCTATGGACAGAATGCCGATCCAGACATATGTTATGGAATATGATGAAGAGACAGTCCGAGAGGCTATCAACAGGGAATTGCGCAGAGGCGGACAGGTTTATTATGTTTATAATCGAGTGACGGATATTGCAGATGTTGCCCTGCGTATTGCGAAGCTGGTGCCGGACGCAAGGGTGGATTTTGCTCATGGCCAGATGAGTGAGAGGGAACTGGAGAATGTGATGTATTCCTTTGTAAACGGGGATATTGATGTGCTGGTTTCCACCACGATCATTGAGACAGGGCTGGATATTTCCAATGTAAATACTATGATTATCCATGATTCAGACAGATACGGGCTTTCTCAGCTTTATCAGCTTCGGGGAAGGATCGGGCGTTCTAACAGAACTGCCTATGCGTTTCTGATGTATAGAAAGAATGTGATGCTGAAGGAGACGGCTGAGAAGCGTCTGGCTGCGATCCGCGAGTATACGGATCTGGGAAGCGGATTTAAGATTGCAATGAGAGATCTGGAACTTCGAGGTGCCGGAAATCTGCTGGGTGCGCAGCAACATGGACATATGAATGCGGTTGGATATGATCTTTATTGTAAGATGCTCAATGAAGCAGTGAAAGAGGCGAAGGGTATTCGTACAATGGAGGATTTCGAGACATCGGTTGATCTGAATGTTGATGCGTATATTCCTGATTCCTACATCAGTAATGAATTTCAGAAGCTGGATATTTATAAAAGAATTGCGGGGATTGAGACACAACAGGATTATGATGATATGCTGGAAGAACTTCTGGACCGTTTCGGAGAACCCGGAAAGGCAGTGCTGAATCTTCTGGCGATTGCGAAGTTAAAGGCGATTGCTCATCAGGGGTACGTAACGGAAATAAAGCAGACTGGAAAAACAGTCCGGTTTACCCTTTATGAGAAAGCAAGGCTGAATACAGAAGGCTTTCCGGCTCTTATGCAGAAATACAGAAGAGGTCTGCAGTTTAAGAATGAGCAGGAACCGAAATTTATCCTGGAACCACAGGGGAATCTGATCCTGGCATTGACGGAATTTGCAGAGGAACTTAAGAGCATGGCGGAAAATATGTGAAATATACTACATATTTTTCGATTTGCCTTGCCCTTCGCAGGAAAAAAGTTTATACTCTAATAACAGTACATTCTGGGAAAGTGGTATGGAAGAAAGACCAGATCGATAATATGGAGGAAGAAATGAAAAAAATGGTAAAGAGAACAGCCGTTGTGACACTGGCAGGTGTGATGTCAGTTGGTATGCTTTCCGGCTGTGGAAGTAAAACATTAGATGGAACAAAGACAGTGGCTACTGTTGACGGAACAGATATTCCGCTTGGAGTTGTAAGTCTTTATGCCCGCGAACAACAACAGCAGACAACAACCATGTATTTAAATTATATGGGAAGTGCAGATAATATCTGGGATCAGACAGCAGGTGATGATTCAGATGAGACTTATGGTGATCAGGCAGTGACAAGCAGTCTGGAGTCTGTTGAGAAGATGTATATTCTCAAAGAGAAGGCTGCGGATTATAACGTAGAGCTTACAGATGATGATGAAGCAGCGATCGCAGATGCAGCATCACAGTTTATGGCTGCAAACAGTGAAGAGACAATTAAGGAACTTGCGGTAACGGAAGATCAGGTAAAAACACTTCTGGAGCTTCAGACAATTCAGAAGAAGATGTATGATCCGGTTGTAGCAGAAGGAAAGATCACAGTTTCTGATGATGAAGCGAATCAGACAACCTTCACTTATGTAAGTATCTCTACAAGCGGTGATGATATAACTGATGAGGAGAAAAAGACTAAGAAAGAACAGGCTCAGGAGATTCTGGATAAGATGAAAGAGGATCCTACAGCAGATATGAGTGAGATTGCCAAGGGTGTAGATGACAGTTATTCTGCAGTACAGGGTAACTTTACAACCAAAGAGAGCAAAGATGAGGATAAAGATTCCGGCAGCGAGGCATATCCGGATGAGGTTCTGAAGGTTCTGAGAGGACTGAAGGACGGAGAAGTTGCAGACAATATTATTGAGACTGACACAGGATACTATGTAGTAAGACTTGACAAGATCAATGATGAAGATGCCACAGCTTCCAAACGAGAATCTCTTCAGAATTCCAAAGAAAGTACCTATTTTACAGATACAACTGCTAAATGGCTGGATGGGGCAGATGTAAAGGTAGTTAAGAAAGTCCTTAAGACACTTAAGATCACTGACAAACATACCTTCATGGCACCGACTCCTACCCCGGTTCCGGAAACACCGACACCTGAAGTGACAGAAGAGGCAACTCCAACACCGGAAACAGAGGAAGTTACAGAAACACCTGCAGCAGAAGATACAGATGTGACTGAGACACCTGCGGCAGAGGAAGAAGCAGCAGAAACTACTGAAACACCGGAAGCAACACCGACAGAAGCAGCTAAATAAGAAAATCCGAACTGTCAGTAGCCTGCTGATAGGAATTGAGTATTGTAAATTAAAACAGCTATGATGAAAACCTGAGTGTTTTCACATAGCTGTTTTTAAGTTTAAATAAATCCGAAATCATTCTCCTAAATATGCAAAAATAACACAGATAAATAGAGATATGATAATACGTTATTTTGTATGTTCTGCTAAATGAGATGGAAATGCTTCAAAGCATTGGCAATTCCGTTGTCCTCTATATCGGTTGTCTGGTAAGTGCAGTGAGGCAGGATCAGGGGATCCGAGTCGCCCATTGCGATGCTGTTTCCGGCGAACTGCAGCATAAGAAGATCGTTCGTGCTGTCGCCGAATGCATAGGTGTCTTTGACCGGAACCCCAAGGCGGTCTGCCAGAAACCGGATTCCGGTTGCTTTGCTGAGATTTTTCTGAGTCAGTTCCCAGGCCTTGTCTTCATGTATGAAACACAGAAAATGTTCATCTGCAAATTTGCGGAAAGTTTCCATATCAGAATCAGCAGACGGAAAAGCCAGAAACTTGTCAAATGTAAAATGGTTGTATGTTTCGGGCGGGTAGAGAGCCAGATCTTCTACTATAACTTCTGCTTTCAGCTTCTGAACAGTTTCAGGAACAGCACATGAACTGCTGTCATATAAAATCTTATCCGGGCGTTCAAAAAACGCAGGAATTCTGCATTCCCGCAGTAATTCTGTTGTTTTACGGCAGAGCGGATTTGGAATAGAACTGGAAAACAAAAGCTCTTCATTCATATAAATCTGGCTGCCGCATCCGCATACATAGCCGTCGAATCCCATTTCTTTAATGATTTCCGGAATCATTGTATAGGTACGTCCGGAATTGATGAAAAGGAGATGACCATTATAGCGGGCTTCTTTTAAAGCCTGTTTCGCACTGTCCGGAACTGTCCATGGGTAAGGGGTTAACAGGGTTTTGTCAATGTCAAAAAATAAGAGTTTACGATTATTCTCCATCAGATGTCTCCTCTGTCTCAGTATCTGTATTGTCATAAAATTCGTCATCAGAAGGATTTTCATTTCCTGTATGTACGCGGATTCCGTTCAGTTCAACTTCGCCTTCCATTGGGATCACAAGGCACTTGCGTCCGTCAATTACGAGTGTTTCCACAAGATCGGCACGTTCAGGATCTACGTGGACTACAACATCCGGGGTTTTGATCTCGAATCTTTTTGTATTGGTGATGTTGGAAGCAACCAGAGAGGATTTTTCCCCGGCTGTGATCTCGTATTGTTCATCAAATGACTGTAGTTTTTCATCTTCTACGCCGCATTCTTCAAAGAGGCGTTTTACCTCAGATTTGGTCAGAACTACAGGTTCCGGCTCATCCTTCTGTGATTCGATCAGGTCGTTTAATTTCTCGTGAATGCTTAATACAGTGTCATATCTGCAGTCGTCGCCCAGAGTATCTTCAACCAGTGCGTTAAAGGAATCACGCTGTCCTCCTGCAGAAAGAGGTGCTGTACATCCAAGCAGTTCATCGATAAAAATATCCCGAAGCTCGTTTGCATTTTTACTATAATAAAGGACACCATGGATGTCAGTGCTACGGTCGTTAAACTGCGGGAAAAGGAAAGCAACATCCGGAAGTTCCACGATCCAGTCGCGGATACGGTCCTGGATGCTGTTGGTTTCGGCATTGTAGCAAAGACCTGCCTTAGAGAGTTTTACAGGACAGATACAGCACATGATGTGCTCATAAATCTCATCAGATGCATCAAACATTTCTGCACCGTCGGAAGACTTTCCGGGGATATCATATACTCCATGGATCAGGATGATGTAGTAGTTTTCGGGATAATCATAGTTTTCAATGATCTTATCGTAGAAACTTTCTACCAGTGCATCATCGGTCAGTTTGCTTTCTCTCAGTTTCATAAGAAAATGTTGAGTTCCACCCTCAGTTTCCTGCTCGAGAGGAAATTCCATGTTCATCAGATTTTTTCCTATTGTTCCGGAAAGGGATTTGCGGAAAATTTCAAAGTATTTGAACATTTCTTCTTCTGATAAAGAGAGAAATGCTTCTTTCAGTTCGGTTTTTTTATTCTTTTCTCCGTCAACGTAACATCCGCAGATGCGGGTGAGAGAACAGTTCTCGGGAGTGAACTGTTTCTTGATTTCAGAAATTTCTTTTTTGTTCATATAGTTTATACCTCATGTTAGTCTGTTCTTTATTATAGACCAGTTGTGATGCAGGGGCAAGGAAAATTGCCTGAAAATTATGGGAAATACAGGTGAGTTTTGGTAGATGTAGTGCTATAATATAGGAAGATATTGTTGCCTGACTGTGTTGCTGAGAACGTGGTGGACAGTAATGTTGCTTTGACAGTGATGAAAATAAATACAGGAGGATATGAGACATGAATGAAACAATAAAAAATCTTTTGGAGCGAAGAAGTGTACGTGGTTATAAAGAAGATCTGGTGCCGGAAGAAGTGTTGAATGAGATTCTTGAAGCAGGGGAATATGCACCAAGCGGAATGGGACAACAGGGTACACTTATGGTAGTGACACAGAATCCGGAACTTGTTGCGAAGCTTTCTAAAATGAATGCGGATGTGATGGGGACTGAGAGTGATCCGTTCTATGGGGCACCGACAGTTGTTGTGGTTTTTGCAGACAGTAATATGCCTACCTGTGTGGAAAATGGAAGCCTTGTTATGGGAAATCTGATGAATGCTGCTCATGCCCTTGGGGTTGATTCCTGCTGGATTCATCGTGCAAGAGAGGTGTTTGCTTCTGAAGAGGGAAAGGCATTGAAGGCAGAGTGGGGCGTGCCGGAGTCTTATGTTGGAATTGGTTACTGTGTTCTGGGCTATCGCTCCGGGGAATATCCGAAGGCGAAAGCGAGAAAAGATGGGTTTGTGATCAGGGTGTGATTGTAGTGTGGCGGCAGAGTGATTCCTGAAACAGGCTGGCAGGAAAGGATGTGAGAGTGTTTGGGAAATCAAGTTGCCGGCACAGTAGCTGTGAGAGAGGGTTGCTGTTGAGTATATTTGATTTTAAGAGAAAGAAGTATAGAACGTTTCTGCAGGATTCTGAGACGGGTGAGGAGATTGCTGAGGAGTATGAGAAAGGCCGGGGAGTCTGGAAAAAGCATGATGTTCAGGATGGGAAGGGTTCGGAGATGAGAGAGGATCTGATAAGGAAGCATTATTGGTTTTCGGGGAGAGTGCAGGGAGTTGGATTTCGCTATCGGGCCTGTTATATTGCCAGTTCTCTGGGGGTTACCGGTTGGGTGAGAAATAACTGGGATGACCGCGTGGAGATGGAGGCGCAGGGGAGCAGGGAGCTGCTTGCGCAGATGGTGGAGATGTTGGGGAGACAGAGGTTTATTGAGATTGAGGGGATTGAGGAGAGGGTGATTCCGGTGGAGGTTGAGAGTGGGTTTTATTCCAGATGAAAGGGACGCAAGCTCAAATCATTCTCTTCGGCTCGGTTTCGGGCCTTAAGAAAAGCTAAGCCCCGGAAAATCTGCTAAAGGGGGACGCAGCCCCAAACAATTCTCTTCGGCTCGGTTTCGGGCCTTAAGAAAAACTAAGCCCGGGAAGATCAGCTAAAAGCATTCGCAGATGACTCAAACTCGCCGCGAAGCGGCTCAGACAGTGAGTGATCTGCGAATAACGCTGATCTTCCCGGGCTAAGATTTTCTAAAGGCCCTGCAAATGTCGCCGAAGAGAATTGTTTGGGGCTGCTGGCTGTTGGCTGTGACTGGTGGCTGAAAGAGAAGAGAGATGGTGGTCTGTTAGTTTTGTGGAATAGAAAAGTTTCCTATATATAGTATGAATGGGACGGAAAAGCTGGGGTGTTGTGTATATATGGTATGTGGGTGCTGCAATATAGGAAGGATAGATGGG
>OLQR01001770.1_pt1 | contig 11654 bp, 8 predicted proteins | sample 1671881 | NCBI WGS metagenome assembly OLQR01 (sample SAMEA3136623, study PRJEB25190) | human gut metagenome | biome: human gut; feature: human-associated habitat; material: faeces | place: Austria | collected 2013 | reverse complement strand
TTCTTTTATATTAATATTCATCATACATTTATATTGTATATTATATATATTTCATGTTAATTTCTGATAATTTTGAAATTTTCTAGCACTTACATAATTCTTCCCCACACTAATAAGCAGACAGGACCCCATCCATACAGTGGTCACAAATACTCACGAGCACTGCGTCATGGTATTTGCTGACCTGTATGGATGGAGTCCTGTCGTCTTTATTAATATTATATTACATCACACTATCTTCTATTGTAATTGATCAGACAACCTTTCAGAATGATCTCACGTTCATCATCCGTCAGTTCTCCAAGTGTTACCTGAAATTCCTTCAGTCCATCTGCTTTTACTACATATCCTGTAATACTGTCCACTTTGTCTGCAACTGCCTTGCGAACCTGTGGGAAGAAAAGGTAATCTCCATTTGCAAATGGAAGGTCTCCTGCAGGAATCAGGAACGGAAGCATACCCCAGTTAATCAGATTGGAGCGATAACGTTTGGTTGCATATTCATTGGCAATATTTGCCCATCCACCAAGAACTTTCTGGCATGATGCAGCCTGCTCACGTGCAGAACCATCTCCAGGTTTTACCGCAAAGATCGTACTTCCGATGCCGATATTCTCCTTGCTGACATCAGAAAAATGTGCCCTGATCGCATCCATAACCGGTTTCAGTTCTGGAACTGCTTCTGCCGGACACTCACCTGCTTCAAGAGCTTTCTCCGCCTTCTGAATTTCCTTTGCACGTCCAACATAAGCTGGATCTTTACGGGAAAGAGTAAACTCAGCCAGTCCAAGTGGATTGGAACGGAAAGAAGAAGTTTCTCCGGACGGAATCAGTTCATCTGTCGTAGTAACCGGATCATGAATCTCAGATACCACTTTAAGCACCAGATTCTCTGCCAGTGCCGGCATCTCCGGCCAGTCTTTAATATTCGGGCCAAACTGGATTTCTACGCTTGGATCTGCAACACCCTTGCTGTCAAAGATTCGATTCTCATAAATAGTCTTATCAAAGAAGTATTTCTGATGTCTGTAATTTCCGGTAAATTCTTCCGCAGATGTCAGGAAACCTTTGTTTGCTGCTGTTGCTGCGATAGATCTTGCATCCATAAGTGCAACAGAAGAAATCTGTCCATTCTGGACCTTGGAGCCTTCACGATTCGGGAAGTTTCTGGTGGTATGACGGATGCTAAACGCATTGTTTGCAGGTGTATCTCCTGCACCAAAACATGGTCCGCAGAATGCAGTCTTAACAACCGCCCCTGTTTCAAGAAGATCTGCCAGGACTCCATTTCTAGCAAGTTCCATATAGATCGGAGTACTTGCCGGATAAACACTGAGTGTAAATGCATCAGCTCCAATGCTTGCACCACGAAGGATATCTGCTGCTGCGCAGATATTTTCAAATCCACCGCCCGCGCATCCTGCAATGATTCCCTGATCCACATAAAGCTGTCCGTCGATCACTTTGTCTTTCAGTGTATAAGGTACTTTACCATCCAGGCTGATCTGCGCTTTTTTCTCAACATCATCCAGAATATCATAAAGATTTGCTTTCAATTCATCAATGGTATATGTGTTGCTCGGATGGAATGGCATGGCGATCATAGGTTTGATCTCACTTAAATCAACTTCTACACATCCATCATAGTAAGCTACCTTACCTGGTTTCAGTTCTTTATAATCTTCTTTTCTGCCATGGATCTCATAGAACTCTTCAATCGTCTCATCGGTCTGCCAGATAGAGGAAAGACAAGTAGTCTCCGTCGTCATGACATCGATACCGATACGGAAATCTGCACTCAGACCGGCTACTCCAGGTCCTACAAATTCCATAACTTTATTCTTCACATAGCCGTTGGCAAATACTTTACCGATAATTGCCAGTGCAACGTCCTGTGGTCCTACACCCGGACGCGGTTCCCCTTTCAGATAGATTGCTACAACACCCGGCATATTAATATCATAGGTCTGGGAAAGAAGCTGTTTAACAAGCTCTCCACCACCCTCACCCATTGCCATGGTGCCAAGTGCACCATAACGAGTATGACTGTCGGAACCAAGGATCATCTTACCGCCACCGGCAAGCATTTCACGTGCGAACTGATGGATGACTGCCTGATGAGGTGGTACATAAACTCCACCGTATTTCTTGGCACAGGTAAGTCCAAACATATGATCATCTTCGTTGATCGTTCCACCTACTGCACAAAGAGAATTGTGGCAGTTGGTCAGTACATATGGAATCGGGAATTTCTCAAGTCCTGAAGCACGTGCTGTCTGAATAATACCTACAAATGTAATATCATGAGATGTCAGCTTGTCAAATTTAATCTGCAGTTTCTGCATATTTCCGGAAGTATTGTGTGCTTCCAGGATACCATAAGCCATTGTATTTCTGGCTGCTTCTTCTCTGGAAACTGGCTGTGTCATGTTCTCTTCTTCTACGATATCACGGCCATTTACCAGATAAATACCACTGTCATAAAGCTTCATTATAACTCCTCCATTCATAAAAATCACGCATCTACCGCTCTGCGATTTATGCCATGAATAATGGCAAAACATCTCGCGGGATAATACCTGCGAACAGTAATATTATTATACTTTATCTCGCTAAAATCTGCAATAAATTTTCTTTACTTCTCTATAAAGAATAGCTATACTTAAAGTATTGTTTTTGCTGATTCAGTATAAAATCACTTCTTACAGGAGGTACAGCATTATGTTTCGTTTATGGGGAAAAATGTGGAAAGACAACCACATGCTAAAAGATCTGGTCATTGATGATGACTCGGAAGATACAAGAACACACAAAATTTTTCATGCCCTGCAGGAAATCTGCTATGATTTTGACCTGGAGAACCCAATTTGGCTGGAAAGTAATATTTCTGATTTCAAACGCCATTCAAAGACCAGATTTCGCCAGGACAGTTTTATTGAACATGTCGAGTTTGATTATCTTGAAATCCAGGTGATCGAAGAAGATTAAAAAAATCTGCCGAAGTTCAGGCATCTCCTGTCCCCGGCAGATTTTTTATTGTGAAGTAATGATTCTATTTTATTTACATATCTACTCTTATATGATCCACTTACTAACTCGCGGAATCTTTTTAATGATCATAACTGCAGCAAGACTTAGTACAAAAATCATTGTGATCAGAACCGGAATCGCAATTGCAGTATTACTTATCATCATACTGTCAATTCCTATTCTGTGAAGAATATCTCTGATAAGCGCATGGATCAGATAGATTCCAAAAGTGCAGCTTCCCAGATAGCAGATCCTCTTTTCCTGTTTTTCATTCCATTTGATCTTGGATACATGGTTTTTGAAAAACAGAAAAAACGAACTTCCCCAGAAAAATCCTGCCAGTGTGTAGTTCTCATAAAATGACTGTATTGGTTTTCCTGATTTCTGTGAGCTGATGTAACACAAGCCGATCGCTGCCAAAATCAATATTACCCCCAGTACATAAACCAGATATTCCAGTTTCTTTGATACCTCATAATGAGACAGATAATGCCCCAGTATAAAATATCCTATGTAACCGGTAACCATTTCCGGCTGCACGGTCTGCAGAATATCCATGATATGGTCCTTCCATGGAAGTGGAAAATAATTTATTGTATATGGCAGAATCTGAAACACCAGAAACAGTACGATCATATACTCTTCCCACTGTTTTCCCCTGGCACTGTTCACAATTTCCCATAGCATCGGTGTGATGATCAGAAGTCCGATCAGCATTGGAAGATACCAGAGATGGAAATAAGATTTACTGATATATACCATAAATTTGACCAGGGCTGCTTTGCTGCCCTTCGCCAGCGTTCCATTTGTAATAATCCTGTATACTGCGTAAAACATCTGCCAGAAAATATATGCTGCAGCTATCGGCAGAATATTTCTTTTCCACAAACGTCTGAGATTCCATGTCCGCTTACTGTCAAGATACAGACATCCACTGATCATAATAAAAGATGCTACTGCAAACCGGTTGATCCCGTGATAAAAGTTTGAAACCGCCCATACAGACGAATCCAGTGGCATATCACGAAAATGCTGTGAGCCTGCATGAATGCCAATAACTCCAATACACGCCATGACACGAAGCAGCTCAATCCATATAACTCTTTTTTTATTCATATCGTTTTTACAAAAGGTCTGATACTTCCGGCCTTTTTCTCTCCTACGTAATCTCTTTTGGTTACTTTCGATTTCCACAGTGACCACTTTTTACATCGAAAGTATAACAAATCCTTCCCGACTCTACAAGAAATATCCTGGTTATTCCATAAACTCCCGGATGATTTCTCTCATGATTTCTTCCTCCTCCGGACTCAGCATCTTGCTGAAATGACTTCCTGTCGCCGCAGTCTGTCGGATACTTGCAGCAATCCGCTCCACCATTTCCTCTTTGAATACCGGATCTGTTTTCTGTACTGCCTGCACCGGTTCGTATTTACGGGCGGCCGGTGGGTTTTCTTTGCAGGAACGCGCCTGCAGAATATAATCCGCAAGTGAATTCATAACCAGTTCTTCTTTGAAGCTAAAATCCAGAGCCTGCCTGAGGACAAGAAGAACAATTGGCACGGCAGTCCCTATATACAGATAGCTCATCGGAAGTCCTCTGCTGTCACGGATTCTGGATATAAAAAAAAGCGACATTCCCAGACATACAGTAGATAGCAGTGATGGAATCCATACCAGGAAATTCATCCGATTCAGGAGTTTATCTCGTGTCTTCCACAGATTCAGCCATTTTTCTCTCAGGTTTGTTGTCGCTTTTGTCTTTCGCAGGGTTCTTCTGTAAGTAAGGTGTACTGCCAGCATCCCTATCGCTCCAGCTGTTCCAAGAACAGTCATCAGATAGAGCAGGATCTGCAGGTCCATGATTCGTTCCAGCATAAGTCCCTCCTTGAATACAATATTTACCGTTAAGCCTATTCTACACCTGCCCCGTCCTATATGAAACAAAAATCGTTCGTCAAATTCTCGCAAAACTCCCCTCTTAACTGCCAAAAATTTACGCAGGTAACACCTTTCCGGCTCACCTGCGTAAAAATTTTCTTTTTTAAATTATCCGTTACATTTCTTCCAGTGCTTTTACGACTTCTTCAAATTTCATAAAATGAGAAGCTTTTACAAGAATAGTATCGCCTTTCTGTACATAATCATTCAGATGCTCCAGAAGGGATTCTCTTGTTTTTTCATAATATACAGGGAAATCCGGATTCGCTTTGCGCGCCGCTTCTGCTATATGAACAGCCAGATCTCCTACACATACACATGCATCAATTCCACATGTTGCTGCATGTATGCCTACACCCTCGTGAAGTGCAGCTTCATCTTCACCAAGTTCTCCCATGTCCCCAAGGATCGCCACTCTGCGGCCTTTCCCATCATGAAGCACATCCAGAGATGCCTTCATGGACATTGGATTCGCATTGTAGCAGTCATCTACGACCAGGAACTTATCTGTCTCGATCATTTTGAAACGTCCTCGAATTGTCTCAAGACTTTCAATACCTCTCCTGATCTCTTCGATCGTCAGACCATAAATTCGTCCTACAGCCGCAGCTGCCAGGGCATTGTAGACCATATGTATTCCCGGAGTCGGAACGAGTACGTCAAAAGCATCCTCTCCTAGATGGATACGGCAGGCAACCCCTTTCAGGCCCTTACTTTCAATCTGATCGGCATACACATCACGTTCACTGTTCAAGCCAAAAAATACTGGCTTCACACCATTGTACTCACGGACCGTAATAAGTTTATCATCGTCACCATTCAGAACGATATGTCCATTCGGCTTCATAGACTGGAATATCTCTGTCTTTGCTTTCAGGACTCCGTCTCTGTCTCCCAGATTCTCCAGATGACAGGTACCGATGTTTGTGATCACACAGGTATCCGGTTTTGCAATCTTTGTCAGCCGGGCCATCTCGCCAAAATCACTGATTCCCATTTCTAGAACTGCAATCTGATCTTCATCACGAAGTCTGAATACTGTAAGAGGAAGTCCGAGCTCATTATTAAAGTTTCCCTGTGTTTTCAGAGTACGGTACTTTTCTTTCAGGACGGATGCGATCACTTCTTTGGTGCTGGTCTTTCCAACGCTTCCCGTAATACCTACAACCGGAATCTGCAGCTGTTCCAGATAAAACTCTGCGATATCTTTAACTGCCTGAAGAGAAGCATCTACCTGAATATATGCATAGTCAGCCTCCGGCAATTCTCGCTCGGAAAGTGTTGCAAGCGCTCCCTTCGTCATCACATCCGGAATAAAACGGTGTGCATCGACTCTCTCTCCCACGATTGGCACAAACAGACAGTCTTTCTCAATCTTGCGGCTGTCTGTAGTAATTGCAGAAATCTCCTGATCCAGCAGAGCATTGTCGCCATGCCAGATGCCATTACATACTTTTGTAAGATTTCTCAAAGTAAGATTTTTCATTCTGATTTCCTCTCCTAATATGTTACCTCAATTCAGGTACATATTCGTCTGTTAAGCATACTTTTTCTGAGACACTTTGATCAGTTCTTCACACAGTGTCGGATAATCCATACCCAGAACCGCTGCTTCCTGCGGGATCAGGCTGGTCGGTGTCATTCCCGGAAGCGTATTTGCCTCCAGACAGTAGATTTTTTCATCTTTTGTCACAATGAAATCCAGGCGGGCATAGCTCTCCATCTCCAGTGCATGATAACCATCCACGGCTGCTTCCTGAAGACGTTTTGTCAGTTCTTCTGAAATCGGCGCCGGACAGGTTTCTTTTACTGCACCTGGTTTGTATTTATTTTCATAATCATAGAAGCCCTGTACCGGAACGATCTGAACGACCGGATATGCCTTACCGTCCACAACAGCAACTGTGTATTCAACACCTTCTACAAATTCCTCTACAACTACTTCATTTTCATAAGTGAATGCACCATCCAGTGCTTTCGTGTAGTCTTCCTGGTTATCAACAATATAGACACCGATACTGGAACCACCGCAGCATGTCTTGACAACAACCGGAAAATCCATTCCCAGCTCCTGTGGAGTTTCCACACGGTCCTTTTTCTTCATGGCCTTACCTGCCGGAGTCGGAACACCTCTCATCTGGAACATTGCCTTGGTCACACCTTTATCCATTGCCATAGCACTGCTCAGATATCCGGTTCCGGTATATGGAATACCCATCAGATCAAATGCTCCCTGCAGCTTACCGTCCTCCCCGTTGGCTCCATGAAGTCCCAGGAAAACAAAATCTGCTTTTTTACAAAGATCGATGACATTCGGTCCAAAGAAATTTTTTCTTGTTTTTTTCAGTTCAGCCACCTGCAGATTAAATCCTCTGATATAAGCTGCTGCTTTTTCCACATCATATTCTGCCGGGAACGGATCTTCCCAGTCTACCTCTTCCTGACCACAGAAAACATCTACCAGAATTGCCTGATGTCCTTTCTGTCTCAACGCTCCGCAGATTCCTGTTCCAGATACGATTGAAACATCCCTTTCTGTGCTGGTTCCACCTGCTAATACAACAATTTTCATTTTCTCATCATCCTCACATAATATTCTAACTCATCCACTTGTGAGCAAGCTCACATGGATTCAGATCTTTCCCCCTGGTATCAGTATATAACTACCGGCAATCCAGAATCTACATTCTGATAAATTGTCTGCGCCTGCTCTTCCGGCAGCACTATACAGCCTTCTGTACTCATCCAGCTGTCTGAGGAGCCAAAATCCACACTCTCCTCTGAGCTTCCAAAATCGCCAGAATCCCCAGTTTCATCTGACACATCCGTTCCTGTAATGACCAGACCGGAATCTCCATAAATGCCAAGTTTGTCTGTAAAAGGCATCCAGAAATCTACAGAAGCAGCCTCCTGCTTGTCACCCAGTCTGTAAACACCTGTCGGCGTACTGCTGCTTGCCGCAAAACCAGTATCCACAATCGGGGATCCATTCTGATATAATACCATTCTTTGACGGGTAAGGTCAATTTCTATATAGGAATATCCGATATCATTTGTATTACGGCTCTGCGCTTCCTGTTCATAAACAGGTTCCCGTACTTCTGTCTTTTTGTCCATGATGTCCTGATATAATGCATCTGTTTCTTTTTCCTGGTCGATCACCCAGCCATAATTTCCACCGGATACCGTAATTTCCTGATTGTCATAAGTAGAAAAAGTTCGTTCTGTGCCTACAGTGTCATACTTCTTCGCAAGCTCCGAAATATAATCTGCAATAACCGCCTTATCCAGCACCAGATCATCATTTTCGTCCTTTGTCAGCCAGTTTTTGATCACAGACCGATCTACTGTTTCCTTGCGGTCGCTGAAATCATACGTAACCACAACATCCGTAAGTTCATTCATCTGCTGGCAGTCTTTTGTCAGATCATCTGCATACACGGTCGGATTTATGTAACATCCGTCTTCTTCCAGATTTGCAACTGTCCTGCCGGTAGTAACAGCATTTTTGATGTCCTCCATCAGTTTATCACGGTCTATTTTTGTTCCTTCAATTTCCGGAACAACTTCAAATCCATCATCGATTTCCTTTATATACGCATCAACCGGCTCTACATTGTCCTGCATACATTTCAAACTGGCAGTTTTCTGTTCAAACAGGCTTTCATCATAAGACACAGAAGAAGGCAGCTCATAAGTCATTTGCTGGCTGAATGCTAAAAACCAGCTAAAACGATTCTGTTTGTGAAGCAATTTATTTACACTGCCGTCAGATGTATATTTCAGTTGAATTTCATCCGCTGTGATTGCTTCCTGTCCGTTTCCTCTGGTCTGTACTGCCAGTGCATATACCCCTGTCTTCTGTTCCAGCAGGTTCTCTGCTTCCTTCTCTGTCATATAAGAACAGTTAAAACCATTCACCTGTGAGCCGGGAAGAAAATGCTCGGTAAAATAATAAACTCCAAAAAAGTAGGCGCCTGCGGTAAGCAGGAGCAGTACAATAATAAAACCGATCAGTAGTTTTCTTCCTTTGTCCATACTCTTGTTATTTTCCGCCATGGCGCCTCCTTAACATTCGGAAATATGAAATTTTATTCAGCCAGTAATTTCTCTACACTGGCAAGTTTAACGCAAACGACAAATACCTGTGCCGCTTTTTCAAGCTCTTCAATCGGTGGGAAAGATGGTGCAATACGGATATTGCTGTCTTTGGGATCCTTTCCATATGGATAGGTAGCTCCTGCTCCAGTCATAACAACGCCGGCTTCTTTTGCCATTGCTACGATCTTTTTCGCACATCCGTCCAGGGATTCGAAGGAAATAAAATATCCACCCTTTGGTGTTGTCCATTCTCCGATTCCAAGTCCGCCAAGTTCCTTCTCAAGGGTAGCCTCTACCATTTCAAACTTTGGACGAAGGATTGCTGCATGTTTTTTCATATGTGCATGAACACCTTCAAGATCCTTGAAGAATTTTACATGACGAAGCTGATTCAGTTTATCATGTCCGATCGTCTGTACGGTAATGTATTTGCGGATATCATCCAGGTTTGCCTTAGATGCTGCCAGAGCTGCAATACCAGAACCCGGGAAGCTGATCTTGGATGTAGATGTAAATTTATAAACCATGTCCGGATTTCCGGCTTTTGCGCATTCATCCAAAATTTCAAGAAGGAAATCCTGGTCTTTTTCGTCATCATAAAGATGATGTACACTGTAAGCATTATCCCAGTAAATACGGAAATCCGGTGCTGCCGGTTTCAGATTTGCAAAACGCTTAACGGTCTCTTCGGAATATGTGTATCCCTGCGGGTTGGAATATTTCGGTACACACCAGATACCTTTGATCGCCGGATCTTCACTTACCAGTTTTTCTACAATATCCATATCCGGTCCTTCCGGTGACATCGGAACATTGATCATTTCGATTCCGAAGAACTCTGTGATCTTAAAGTGACGATCATATCCTGGAACCGGACAGAGAAATTTTACTTTATCCAGCTTGCACCATGGAGTGTTTCCCATAACACCGTGTGTCATGGAACGTGATACAGTATCAAACATAACATTCAGGCTGGAGTTTCCATAAATAATAATGTGTTCCGGATCAACCTCAGAAATTTCTCCGAGAAGACGTTTGGCTTCCGGAATACCATCCATTACACCATAATTACGACAGTCAACGCCTGTCTCACATCTCAGGTCTGTGCTGCTTGACAGAACATCCATCATATCCATGGAAATATTCAGCTGATCAACTGACGGTTTACCACGTGACATATCCAGGGCAAGTCCCTGTGCCTTGATTTCAGCGTACTGCTGATCCAGTTCTTTCTTGAGAGCCTGAAGCTGTTCTTTGCTCATCTCACTGTATTTCTGCATTGTTCGTCCTCCTCGTGCCGCTTCCAGAATACTGTCCGGCAAAATTCATTCATCTTAAAATGGCTTTTCTGATATAGCTTTTATGCTAAATTATTATCCCATATATTTTAGTATGGTAAAGTACTGATTGTCAAGTCCCTAACAATATAAAAAACTTGCACAATTTCGAGCTTTCACCTATACTAAATAAGCAGAATATACAAATCAGGTTATCAAAGAAAGGTTATCATATATGTGGATTGCAAATGACTGGAAAGAATACGAAGTAATTGACACTTCCTGCGGCGAAAAGCTGGAACGCTGGGGAAAATACACGCTGGTACGCCCGGACCCACAGGTGATCTGGGACACCCCAAAGATAAGCCGTGGATGGAAAAACATGAATGCTCACTACCACAGAAGCAAAAAGGGCGGCGGTGAATGGGAATTCTTTGATCTCCCACAGCAGTGGGATCTTCATTACAAGGATCTTACTTTTCATCTGAAACCATTCAGTTTCAAACACACTGGTCTTTTCCCGGAGCAGGCTGTCAACTGGGACTGGTTCGGTGATAAAATTCGTAAAGCCGGACGCCCGATCAAAGTCCTGAATCTTTTTGCTTACACAGGCGGTGCAACTCTGGCTGCTGCCGCTGCCGGTGCACAGGTTACACACGTAGACGCTTCCAAGGGTATGGTTACCTGGGCCAAAGAAAATGCAGCTGCATCCGGACTTTCTGAAGCACCTATCCGCTGGCTGGTAGATGACTGTGTGAAATTTGTAGAACGTGAGATCCGCCGTGGAAATCACTACGATGCGATCATCATGGATCCACCATCTTACGGACGTGGACCAAAAGGTGAGATCTGGAAGATTGAAGAAGCAATTCATCCGCTCATCAAGCTGTGTGTGAAGCTTTTAAGTCCAAATCCGCTGTTTTTCCTGATCAACTCCTATACTACAGGACTTGCCCCGGCTGTGCTGACTTATATGCTGGCTACAGAGCTGAAAGAATTTGACGGACATGTCGATTCCCAGGAAATTGGACTCCCGGTAACTTCCAATGGGCTGGTACTTCCATGCGGTGCTTCCGGCCGTTGGGAAGCGAAATAAAGTATTCAAATTCTTCTGAAAATTCGATAATTTTTATCATTATTTTCTTGAATCTCCTGAAGTACAGCGATATAATATCAGTATCAGAAATGTATCAGTAAGTTACTGTGAACGAAACGAACGGTAACTTCAGGAGAGGTGAATCGTATATGGAAGAAAAAGCGAAAAAAGACGCACTTCCCTACACCTGTACTCCGGCCTATGACCGC
>OLQR01001768.1_pt1 | contig 11658 bp, 10 predicted proteins | sample 1671881 | NCBI WGS metagenome assembly OLQR01 (sample SAMEA3136623, study PRJEB25190) | human gut metagenome | biome: human gut; feature: human-associated habitat; material: faeces | place: Austria | collected 2013 | reverse complement strand
CTGTCACTGTTCCAATCAAAATTGAAATCAAGGTATTGTCCGTACTTCCAACCAGGGTATTTGCCACTTTATAAATAAATACTGATTTCACATTATCAAAAATCTTCTTTTCTTCTATTTTAGATAACTGTTCAACTTTATTACTGATATAAGGATACAGTTTCTGTGCCACATGTGACACGTAGAAATTGTTGGCATATGTAAATATAACTTGTACAATCAAATATATTAGGAAGTTTTTTGTTATAACCAAAAATACTGCACACGCTATCGTAGACAAAAGACTAAAAATTGTATTATATTTCGATACCAAATAATTTTTTTGATCCGCATTCAAAATACAAGTTTTATACACAACTAAATAAGAAGCCACTGTATTAGCCAAATATAATAAATAATACACAGTCAAGTAAGGAATATCCTGATCTAAATTCACCAAGTATTTTAAAAATGGAACTATTCCTATTCCTATTATAGTAATAACTGTTGCAATAACTGTATATATCTTTTTATATAACTGAACTAATTGGGCAAGTTTATATTCATCCTTCTCCGCCAATGGTTTGTACATGCTAAATACCATCGCTGTACCAAATCCAAGATCTGCCAGAGATAACATCTGAAGTATCTCGCTAAATAATCCATTGATTCCTAAATATTCAACACCTAATACATATATAAAGATGGTTCTACTTACAAATCTAAGTAAAACAGTCGCCCCCTGACTAATAAGTCTATATATAATATTGCGTAATGAATTTCCTACTCTTCCACTTGCCATTAATCTTTTCCTTTTCCCACTAATCCTCACTTGACTTTTTAAGTCATATACTTTTTTATTTTATTTTTCAAATTACCACTAATATTTCTTTTATATCCTTTTACCAACAAACGGTTTAACTTTTTCTTTCTACAATGATCGTAAAATCTAATTTGCTCTTCTGGAATTTTTTTAATAAACTCCTCCCAATTTTGATAAGCTTTTTGTATTGTGGCATCATTTAATATCCTTTGAAGTCTTTTCCTTTTTTGAGCAATAGAATTTTGTTCCCGCACTGTCATTAAAATAAATGATGGCATCCTTGTTGCAAAAAAATAATCCATTTGTTCTTCATCATTTTTTCCCACTTTTCTTCCAAAACTCTTAAGATCTGCAAAAGCATCCCTATATTTTTCATACAAATCAGGATGGAATTTATTTGTTGCACCAATTTCCGTTAATCTGTAACCATATAATTTTTCATCAATCATCCATACACTTTTTGATGCCAGATATGCTTTCCAGCTAAAAAAAAGATCTTCTCCATAAGTCATATTTCTCTCAAATTCAATATTATATCCTAATAACATTGATGTCTTGATGAGCTTTGTACAGGCAGAAGTTAACACTCCTGCCTGGACAAGATTTTCTGAGCTTTGTACAAATATGGGCTTTTCACTATACTTTTCAAAAATAGGTGACTTGCGAAAAGGTACATAATTGCATACCACCATATCCGCCTTTTTTTCAACTGCTATTTTATACATATGTTCAAGATAATCAGGAGATAACTGATCATCTGCATCCAAAAAACATACATACTCCCCTGTCGCCCTTTTTATTCCTCTATTTCTTGCCGTACTCACACCACTATTTTTCTGATCCATAATATACAGTTGTGGCATTCTATCTTGATACATTTTCAAAATTTCAAAACTTTTATCGGTAGAGCCATCATTTATTGCAATTAATTCATAATTTTGAAAGCTTTGTGCCTTCACACTCTCCAGAGTCTTTTCCAGATATTTTTCCACATTATACACAGGCATAATGATACTAACTAAAATATTTGATTCCATTTTATATCCTACTCTATTTCCAAGATAATACTATTTTTATATTCTTGATCTATAATACTATCTGTAATATTTCTTCCCTCTTCAACTTCATTCACATATTTTTGAAATCCCAAATTTCCTCCTCTCATCAACTTGAATTCTCCATCACCAAATCGTGCAATAGATTTTTTTCCATCAATTAACGTATCTAAACTTTTCACACTTGATAGAATACGTGGCTCTTTATAAAAAAAGCGATTCATTCTTCCTAAGAGTCCTTTTATTCTAAAATCAATTCCATTATACAATGTTCTAATCACTTACCATTCCTCCGATACTTATATTAAATATCTAGCTATTATCAATATCCTTTTCGCAATATCTTTCGCAATATATCTACCCCCCAACGCATCACTCTATAATATGCCCGTTTAAATATTGATGGAACATTTGTATAACGCTCCAAAGCTTCTTTACATCCTTTTTCTGCATATAATTTATAAAATGCATCCCTGTCAGGATTTTTCTTGGTAGGAGCATAAAGAGTACGCTGTCCTGCTTTTGCAGTTTCCAATGTTTCCTCTCTGCTGTCAAATATATCTACAATACGATTATATACATCCATACCTTTATCAGTATTCAACATCACAACAGAAATCCCTTTATCATCGTCCCATTGTGGATATTTTCTTCCAATGCCCCAAAAATCTCCCAATGTAATATCTCCGTAACGTTTTGTTGTTGTAAACTTACATTCATAACAGGAAGGTCTCAATGACAGGTTATTCAGGAACATCCCCTCATATCGATCATAACCACTATAAATATAATGCCTCTTTCCATTATCAAAGCGTACTTCCATATAAAGCCTTTTCCATCCTCTTTCCTTATTGCGGAAATTCACAGAAATTGGTTTAGCACCACCTTGTTTTTTACTAAGATACTCCAAATAATCTGCGAATAATTGAGGAGATGGAACTCCATGACAAAGCACATCTACTGCAAATAAATTTTCATACTCTTTTCCTAAATAATTATGCAGCCCTGCCGTCTGACATGGTGTCCCTGAAAATAAGATCTTCTTTCCTGAAAGGAGCTTTTTCTTAATTTCCTCCATTGTATTTCCCATATGGCTTTGAACATACTTAGAACTTTTCAGCTTATCTAATTCATCCAGACTCGTTGCACAGATATGTCTGGCAACCATATTTTCATCCAATGCACATCCGTAAACCTCTCCACCACTTTGGATAAACTGTTTTGCCAATTCATAGAATACTCCACCAGAAGAACTTGTACTACGAATTTTTTCATTTCTATTTTTTTCAGCCAACACTTTTTGTGGAATTGTTCCCTCGTCATGATACAATACAGGACAGACAGCTTTACATTTTCCACATTCAATGCACCGTTCTTCATCTACTACTGGATATAGGAATCCTTCTCCATCTGGCTGCATGGTAATACATTTCTTTGGACAGATCTGACTGCACGCTGTACAACCACTGCATTTTTCGGATCGACTGATTTGAATATGCTTTTTTTCTCTTTCAATTTCTTTCGGTAATGCTGAAATTTCTTTCATTGCAGAATCCAAAAAATCGTGTACACGCACTTTTTCCTTTTCGATAATTTGATCTATATATTGATAATCAATCGGCTGTCGAAGTTCTTCCACATTATTATCATTAAAAATACGATTTTTCAAACCAAATCGTTTCAATAGGGTTTCTAACCTACTATTCATCGTCTGACCTTTTTCACTTCGATTAAATACTACAAATTGCTTATGAAATAAAATAGAAAATACAGCACCATGAAATGAATCTACGAAAACCATTTCTGCTTTCCGAATAGCATCCACTACCTGATCTGGACCAAATTTCAAATATTCAGTTGCTTCTCCATTCAATAAATCTACATACGCTAATCCTTTTATCTCCTGCTGGATATAGGCATCATATTTTTTTTCACGAATTCCCAAGAAATATCCTACTGCAAACTTTGATGGCAATTTAGTTTCAGCCTGATCTGCCATTTGATTCCATTTTTCCAAAGATATTAACATTGTAGGATCAAGAAATACTTCTGCATTTTTTCCCGTCAGTTCTGTAATGATTTCAGCCGCACGCTCTTCTCGAACTGATAAATACGGAATTGATCCTATCCATTCTGAATATTCCGGTAACATCGTATTCACATCCGAAATTCCTATACTTGCAGAAAGTGCAATTCTCCTGCTTTCTGGTGCAAATTGTAAAAATGCATTACGCGTAGCTGTAGGATAATTAGGATTCCAAATCTGATCACTTCCACATACCCACGCATCATAAGATTTTACCCATGGTTCATTATCATCACTGGTAAGATGCAACAATTCTGATTCATAATTGATATATTTATTATCAAATTCTTGAAAAGCTACATTACGTTCGGTTATCGCCTTTTTTATTTTATCTTTATTCTTCAAAAAATACCGTAAACGAGCAACTGTGTTCTTTTTACGATTACTCAGGTAATAGATATTTAACAGTCTACTATCAACCGCTTCTTTAATATGTATTGGATTATATCTGCTAAATCCGCTTTTTCTCAATGACTGCGAAGTTTTCTTTTCATATTTAACAGTATACACTTCACCATATTCACTTAATAATTCCTGCACCGCATAATTTTGTAATCTATTTCCATAATTATTTCCAACTAAGGTGATTATCCCTGTCTTCATTTAGTTTTCCCCTATATACTTTTTCAAATACTGAATACTATCATTTCGTTCAATTTCAAGAATTTCATTTACCCTAGTATAATTTATCGGAGTACCTGCTGTTTCGTCCAAACTGCCTGCATCGTATCTTCTATTTTCCAAATGAAATTTATCCAATAACGTGTCTATTCGACTTCCCATGCTCTGAAAATTTTTTTCTTTTCTTTCAACTACAACAAACGGTCTTTCATTAAGAATAGCAAACACACATGCATGGAATGAATCTGTTATAATCACTTCCGCATTTCTTTCTAAGAAAAGGAATTCTGATGGTCCGATATTATAATATGGGCTGTCTTGAGAAATCACATCAATAATCGTTAACTTATTGGCTTTTGCAAATTTTTCAATATCCTGATTTATCTTACTATCTTTCTCTCCGAGAAAATATTTTAAAATATAATTTCCCCCGTCATATAATTTAGGCTTTTTTTCAATTTTTTTCCATTCTTCCGCTCTTAATAATAACGTTGGATCAAGATGCAAATAAATATCTTCTCTTCCCGTTAATTGGTTCGCAAGTTCTTTCCCTTTTTCTTCTCTGACAGAAATCGCTGCCATCCTTTTCAGATATTTTGAATATCTTTTTTTCTTATTCTGTGCAATCGTATCAGTCCCAAAACTTGCTGCATAAGATATAACCTTTATTTTAGGAGAAAAATATCCAAAATTAGCCTTATCATTCTCTGGATAATCTGAATTCCATATCTGATCACTTCCACATACCAGACAGTCAAATTCCTGCAACCGATGATTTTTCGTAATATTATTTATCTTAATATCTGAAAAATGCACAAACTCTTCATTAAATTGTTGAAAGATCTGCTCCCTCTGGGACAATTTTCCCTTCCTGGGCATAATAATTTTTTTTATATATCCTTTCAATCTGCACGATTTATTTATCAACGTCTCACAACAGCATGGAGTAATTTTTTCAATCACCTGTTGCAGTGCATAATTTTGAAGTCGATTCCCATAATTTCCGAGACCAGTAATCGTTATAATTCCAACTTTTTTCACGGCAAATTCTCCTCTTACCCTCTTCCCCCTGTAAATAATTTCCATATATCTGGAGTATATCTCTTCAAAAACTCAGCTATCACTAATAATAAACCTATAATCATCCAGGGGACTATGATATATTCTATGATACTTAAGACTCCTCCTGCTATTCCTATTTTTTCTAAAATGAGATCTATAACTCTTTGAAAGCATTGCAAAACCATTAGATGACTACAATATAAGAAAAATGAATTTTTCATCCAGCTTTTAACTTTTATTTCCGGCAATACATCAAATACAAACCATAATGCACATATATATATAATTCTCCATCCATGGCTGATCACTGCATTTCTCACATGAAACTTATCAATCAATATGTAAGAACTGATCAAAAGCAAAATAATCACTAATCCGATATATACTTTTTTCTTATTTCCAGCTTCTACTAATGATTTCAAATTCAATGCAGCATAACCGCCAATCAAATAATAAATCCACTGATAATTAAACATCACAAAATTATTTGCATTTACATTCAATGGTATCTGCATAATCCCATTATAATAGAAAATAAAATTCATTCCAATACAGCATATTAATAAAATTAATCCACTGAACTTATTTCTGATTACGTAATATACTATTGGAGAAACAATCACAAAAAGCATTAAATATTTTACAAACCAAAGAGGACTAAATTCCGCATTTAAAATCTGAAATAAAATATTCCACACATTTTTCCCTATTGTAATATTTTTTATCAATCCTGCCTTGCTCGATCCAATCATAAAAAATGCATATATTATATTCCATAAAATGTACGGTATCAATAATGTATGAACTCTCGAGATTAATTTTTCCTTCAAATTTGATACCTTATATGTTCGAAAGAAAAGATATCCTGATATCATGAAAAAGAAAGGAACGCATGTCTCAATTAAATAAAAAAGAAAGTTATATATCCAAGTGGCGTACCCCCCCCCCTAAAAATTTCCATTGTGTATGCTGATATACTACTCCTATGGACAGTAAAAATCCTAATATTGTTATTTTATTGCTAAATGATATTTTTCTTCGTTCCATTTTTATTTTCCATTTCTAATTGCAAACTTTCTATAACGCTTAAAATAAAATATATAACCTGCTCCGTACAAACTAACTGCAAGAACTGGATAAATCGAATTTTTTATAATATTTTTTTTGCGATGTGCTATTGCCATTGCCAAATAACGAATCGTATCTGCACACTTTTGCTTAATTGTTGTATCAAATTTCAAACGTTGATTGATATAACAAAAATATCCCTGCGGATTATTATATAGGAGTTGTGCCATATTGGCTGTATAACCATCTTCCAAATATTCACATACATACAATGCTTCTCGAATCAATATAAGTTTTCCTTCCTGATCCAGTAAATCATATTTTATAATCTTTCCAAATAACTCCTCTGGTATGAATTTTTCTCCTTTAAATTGCGGAAAAGAATATCTTTTCAGGATATCCGTACGATAAACCAATATCGTATCCCCTTGAAGTCCTGAATCATAAAATTGTCTTAATGTTGCTTTATCTATCTTTGAATTTGAAAATGATGTTACACACTCACCTGATGTTCGTTCTTTATATCCAATTATCCCTATGCTATTCTTTTTTTTGTATTTTTCCCAGTGCATAAGAATCTTTTCAATTCCATCATCCTTTAAGTAATCATCTGAATCTACACAAACAAATAATTCTGTTTCGGTTTCCTTGACTCCTTGATTATGAGCTGTCGGTTTCCCTGCATTTTCCTGATAGAAATATTTAATATCTAACTTATGTTCTGTTACCCAGGTTTTCACTAATTTTTCTGATTCATCTGTTGATCCATCATTTACTATAATCCATACAAATGACTGATCTGTCTGTCTTTTTAAAGATTCATATAATCTTGGTAATGTATCTGCCCGATTATAAACCGGAGTAAATACCGTAATCTTAGCTTTTTCATGTTGCTCCATTTTTATTTGCTCTCCAAATTCAAATAAAATTTCTGTACATTCTTCGAAATCACTTTAATATTGTATTCCGTTTCCAATGCTTTCAATGAGGCTTCTTTTCTTTTTTTCATTTCAATATCATTTAATATAGTTTCAATTCTATCTTCCCACAATTCATTACTCTCTTTAAGACTTAACTGACCAAATCTCCCCGTCCCTAAATTAGCAGATTTTGGAACGTTCTCAGAAGCTAAACAATACATTCCATTCGTCTGTGCTTCTACTGCTACAATTCCCAGCCCTTCGTATAATGAAGGGAATAAAAAAATATCTGATGCACATAAAATTTCAGGTACATCTGTACGGTTTCCCAAAAATTTAATCTTACTTGTTGTTGCATCTTCTTTCATCTCATCTAATAGGGGACCCACACCAACTAAAACTGCATATAACTCTTTATCTTTCTTCATCAGATCATTCAATATCATAAGAATTCGTTTATGATTTTTTTGTTCCGCAAAACGTCCCACATGACAGACCACTTTTCCTGATAAAGGAATATCAAGTTCTTTCCTTTTTTCATTTCTTACTTCATCTGAATAAACAAATCGTTCCATCTCTATTGCATTTTTCCACACAACAGCTTGTCCATATTTTCTTGGGAACAACCATTCAGCAGCTTCATCTGAACATGCGACAAAATGAGTAGCATATCTTTCAATATTATATCCTGTAATCATTTTATAAAACTTCATTACTTTTGGAAGGTCAGTTCTAGCATTATGTGAATGTGCAATACGATATGGAATTCCAACTTTCGCTGCTATCTTTAATACAATGCCCATCTCCCTATGCATATGCGTATGTATAATTTTAAATTCTTCTTTATGCTCATTCAAAAACTCTTTTATCTTTTCTGCATAGTCTTGGCCATTTTCAATATAATAGATTCTTGCTCCTAATTTTTTTACATTTTCATCCAATTCTCCTTTTTTTTGAACAAGGAAATCAAATTGTATTATCTTCCGATCAATATTACGATAGAGATTCATAATGACCATCTCTGTTCCCGCATTATTTAATTGCGGATAAACCTGTAAAACTCTAATCATTTTTCTTTTACTCTCCTCTAACTAAAGATACTGCATCCTTTAAATATAAAACTTGTAAAATGCCATAATTCCCCACCATCAAAAACTAAAACATATCTCACCATACCTACAAATGCTGCAACTAATATGCATCTCTTTATAATCAGTCGTATTGATAAATCTAGTTTCCTACTTACAACTATATATCCTAATAAAATACCATAAAATAATACAAAATAATCTTTTTCTCTCGTCAATATAATCCAATTACTACACAATGTAAAAATTGGCAATGTGAAAATAACTAGTTTTAAAGAAATTAACCCTTTCCGACCAAATTCTACAATTTGATCATAAAAAATAATACAAAGAATTATAATTATATAGCATTCCAATGTATGAATAATGCTAATCCTTTCCAATGATTCAGCCCAACCTTCAGACTTTTGTTCAAAACCAATAACACTGATCACTTTTTCAATCAGTCCACTTAAATCTACTAGATTTTTCAAAAACCACGTAGGAGCAAAACCTATTGCCAAATTTCTCAAAATCTTTTTTGACATCGGGATATATTGTGCAAAATAAAGAGGAAAAAGTATAATTGCACCACGATGTATATAAAATGCAACAAGGCAACATAACATATATCTGACGGGCTTTTTATTTACTATATATTTCAATGCATAACAAAATACAGCCAATGTCATTCCCTGTCTGATACTAATAAAAGTGTTGTAGAACATCAATTTATACATAAAAAGTGCTAAAAAAATTCCCCACTCTTCTATAATTCCTTTTAATCCATTGTATAAAAGTACGTAAAATAATGTCGAATATGCCAATAGAAAGCCGAAATAACTAAGACGTAAAAACCTTCCGATCGAACATAGCAAAATATATCCTGATTCGTAATTTATATTCACCCCTTCATTTACCCCTGTAAATATATATTTCAGTACCGCACTAATTTGCGGTACTCCATTATACACATTTTCATATGTATATACATCTGAACCGCCCATATAATACCTGGTTCCCGACATAAATATCAAAAGCAAAAACACAATAATTCTTAAAATTTTTTCGTCTTTCTTTTTAACAGCAGTACTTAATGCATTGATTGCATAGGTTAAGCTATATATAATCATCTTTTTCTCTCTTATACTTTCAAATTATTACACCACAATTTTTATATACATTTATCATATCACTTATATACTGATCTATATTATCCAATTCTTCAGCTCTTTTATTTGCTCCACTTATCTTTTTCCTATATAGTTCACTATCAGATAATAGAGAACCAATTTCTTCTACAAAAGTCTCTTTTGAATCACACAACTTTCCACATGACTCGTCTATAATCCCCGGCAATCCCCCAACTTCTGTCGCTACAACAGGAACACCTAGTGCTAATGCCTCTACAGCAGCCAAACCAAACCCTTCCCACCGAGACGGCATACATAAGACTTTACACTTTTGCAAAATTTCATATGGATTTTCTAAAAATCCTTTCAGATTAATAATCTCTTCCAATCCCAATTCCTGTATTTTTTCTTCAACTATTTCTCGTAATTCTCCATCTCCGATCATAACTGCTTTTACAGGCATCTCGCACTGAATATCATTTATTATTTCTATATATTTTAGTGGATTCTTCTGTTCTGATAATCTTCCAAGAAATGCTATATCGTATTCTTCTCCACTATTTGAACCGTCAGTTTTTCTTCTAATCAGCTCCACTGAAATCGGATTTCCAACAATTTTCTCCTTCTTATCAAAAAATCTGCCAAATATAAATTCTTCAAAAACTGAATCTGATACCCCTAGCATATATTTATATTTAAAACATGTCATTCCATATGCCAGCGTCTTCAGGCAAATTTTTTTCAACCATGGACAATTATTATGTATATGCGAAATTACCGGAATCTTTTGGGCTGAAACAGCACAAATTATACTTGCTGTAAAATCATGTGCATGAATAATATCAGGGTTATATTTTTTTATAACCCTTTTTATTTCTCCTACAGACATTTTCTTTATCGGTTCGTATTTTATTTTTTCTTTTTCTAGTCTTTTCCTGATACTTCCCTCTAAAGAAACGTATATCAATTCTATATTTTCTATGTTTCTTTTTTGAAATTCATTAATAATTGAAATCACAACATTTTCAGCACCTGAAAACGAACCTGTATTTAGTACATGTAATATTACCATTTTTCGTATCCTGAAGTAAAACTCTACCTTTCTCCTTGTTCCTTTTATTAAAAGTAAATTTGCTTTGTTCTGTTTAAAACTTCTTCCATCTTATATTTTTCTGCTTTGGATTGATTCTTTTTTCCAAATTCTTTTCGTTTCATTTTATCATTTGCAAGTTCGTTTATCTTCTTCCTAAATTTCTCCTCATTCATTGGATTACATAAGTACCCACTTTTTCCCTCTTCAATAAGATCTACATTACCACGGATTTTACTTACTATACATGGTAGTCCACTTGCCATTGCCTCCATAAGAGACACTGAAAGTCCTTCTCGAATTGATGGAAACACAAAAATATCAGCTGAATTATAAAGTTCTGAAATGTCTGTCCTATATCCGAGAAGATGTAACTTTACATTTTTTTGTTCTGCCAATTTTTTAAGGAACTCTTCTTTATCACCTTTTCCAGCAATAAAATAATGAATATTTTGATTCTCTAATGCTCCTATTGCTTTAATAATAACTTCATGATTTTTATTTTGATTCAATTCTCCAACCGATAACAGCATAATATCATCCGCATCTAATCCAAGTTCTTTGCGTTTAGCAGCTCTATCAAACTCTCCATTATTAAATTTTTTTATATCAATCCCAACTCCTGGAATATACTCTATTTTCTTTGCTTTCATATGCTTCTTTGCAAATATATAATCTTCCTGATTAATCGTAATCAATACATCTGTCAACTTTGAACACATTTTTTCTATTGGATAAAAGAAGATCGGAAGAG
>OLQR01001763.1_pt1 | contig 11693 bp, 8 predicted proteins | sample 1671881 | NCBI WGS metagenome assembly OLQR01 (sample SAMEA3136623, study PRJEB25190) | human gut metagenome | biome: human gut; feature: human-associated habitat; material: faeces | place: Austria | collected 2013 | reverse complement strand
TGCAGAAACAGTGCGACACTGGAAGAGGATCTGCGGGCGGTCATGGAAGTTCCGGCACCTGTGATCTGTCAGGTTTTTGTGTCGAAACTCCAGAAGACGGAGCCGAAACTGGCATCCAGACAGCTTCCGGATGGAACCATGGTGTCGGCATCACTGGAAGATATGTATCCGTTTCTTTCGAGAGAAGAAATGGAGGAGGAAGGCGTATTATGGAAAGAGTGATCGTGACAGGAGCGACCAGTATGATCGGAGAAGCGCTTATTGAGGAATGCCTGAAACATGGAATCTCTGTATGTGCGGTGATCCGCAAGGATACGGCAAGAAAAGATCGTCTGCCACAAGATCCGCATCTGGAACTGGTGGAATGCAGTCTGGAAGAACTGGCAGCACTGCCGGAAAAAGTGACAGGATCTTTTGATACGTTTTACCATATTGCCTGGGGGTATACCGGTGCGGCAAGAAATAAAAGTACCAGGCTACAGAGTAAGAACATTGATTATACCCTGGATGCGGTAGAGGCAGCTGCAAAGCTTGGCTGTAAACGATTCATCGGAGCGGGTTCCCAGGCGGAATATGGACCATTGGATCGGGAAATGATCGGCCCTGATGCGCCGGAACATCCGACAACTCCGTATGGGGTAAGCAAACTGGCAGCGGGAAAACTCTCGAAACTTTTATGCAAAGAGCTTGGAATCGAATGGATCTGGCCGCGGATCTTCAGTGTATATGGAATCTATGATAAAGAAAGTACCATGGTAATGACGGCACTTCATCAGTTCCTTGCAGAAGAAGAAACAGCATTCACCCCGGGGGAACAGGAATGGGATTATCTGTACAGCAAAGATGCAGGACGGGCTTTTTATCTGATCGGGGAAAAAGGAAGAGACGGTTCGATCTACTGTGTGGGGAGTGGAAAGGCGAGACGGCTGTATGAATATATTTACCAGATCCGGGATGTGGCAAATCCGAAGGCTACTCCGGGGATCGGGAAAAAGTCCTATGGTGTACAGCCGGTGATGCACCTGTGCGCGGATATATCGAGTCTGAAAAATGATACCGGTTTTGAACCGGCGTATGAATTTTCCAGCGGAATCCGGGAGATGGTCCGCTGGATGAAGGAGAAAGACAAATGAAAAAGAAAATCTCTGTGGTGATACCCACATACAATGAAGAGGGGAATGTAAAACCGCTGGCAGAATCCATTGTCGCAGTGATGGAGACAGAACTTCCGGAATACCGGTATGAGATCCTGTTTATCGACAACCATTCCAAGGACAGAACGCGGATGTATCTGCGGGAACTGTGCGCAAAGAATAAGAACATAAAGGCAATCTTTAATGTCAGAAACTTCGGTCAGCTGCGCTCTCCGGTCTACGGACTGAAACAGGCAACCGGGGACTGTGTGATTCGGATGTGCGCGGACTTCCAGGATCCGGTAGATATGATCGTAAAGTTCGTAAGAGAGTGGGAGAAAGGATCCAAAATTGTCATTGGCATCAAAAAAGCGAGCAAAGAAAACCGGATGATGTACTGGATCCGTGGATGCTATTATAAACTGATCCGGAAAATAACAGATATTGATCATATCGAACAATTTACCGGCTTTGGACTATATGATAAAGCATTTGTGGATGTGGTGAGAGATCTTCATGATCCGATGCCATATCTGAGAGGAATCATTGCAGAACTGGGATTTGATTATACGGCGATTCCTTATGAACAGCAGAAGAGAAAAGCGGGAAAGAGCAAAAATAATTTTTACAGTCTGTACGATTATGCGATGATCGGGATTACTTCGTATTCGAAAGTGGTTCTCCGGATGGCGACGTTTCTTGGATTTTTTGTGGGAGGTGTCAGTGTGGTGGCAGGGATTATTTATTTTATCCTGAAAATGCTGTACTGGGATCGATTTACCGCAGGCATGGCACCGTTACTCATCGGAATGTTCTTTCTGGGAGCAACGCAGCTGTTTTTCATCGGTCTGTTGGGAGAATATGTGCTGAGCATTAATACCCGTGTGCTGGATCGTCCGCTGGTAGTAGAGGAAGAAAGACTGAATTTTGAAGAGAAAGAGGACAGTGAAAATGAAAGCAAAACTGGCAAAGCGTAAAACAGGGTTCTGTATGCGGATGAAAGAAAGCTGGAAGGAAATGAAATTGTGGGATGCAGAAGAACTCAATAAGCTGGACTGGGTGATCTCAGCGCTGATCCTGATTTTTCTGTTTTTTACCTGTGCCTATGGAGATCTGATGCTGACGGGAAACAGGTCATTTTTGATGTATGAACACTTTACAGATTTTTATAAGGCAAGCTATGAGCAATCCCATGGATATTATGCCAATTATCTGCCGAGTACTTTTCTGGCATATGCGATCTGGAATTTGCCGTTGTATCTGACCGGTCATGCGCCACAGGCGATGCTGACAAACAGTTTTATCAATAATATGTGGTATAAACTGCTTCCGGTGCTTCTGTATTATGCGACTTCCCATCTGATCTACCAGATCGGTGTGGAAGCAGGGTTCGGAGAAAAGAAAGCAAAGCTTTGTAAGTTTGCATTTCTGGTATTTCCGATCGGGGTGTTCAGCCAGTTTATATTCAGCCAGTATGATATCTTTACCGTATTTTTCATGGTACTGGGCCTGTATTTTTATGTGAGAGGCGGCTTATGGAAGTTTGCACTGTCTTTCGGTGTTGCGGCAACATTCAAATATCACGCACTGCTGTTCTTCCTGGTACTGCTGGTTTTACGGGAGAAAAAGATCCGCAACCTGATCAAATATGCAGTGGTTATGGCTGTTCCGCTGATGATCGAAGTGCTGCCGAATATCGGAAATATTTATTTCAAGCGCAATGTTCTGGGATTTGGCGTTTTGAAATTTGTGCAGAAACCATTCACCATTGGCTTCTTTGACGGAATCAATCTTGTGGCGGTAACAGCAGCTTTCATGTTGGTGTGGGCGTATCAGAAAAAGACAAAAGACAACCGGGAAATGTTTTCCTGGGGCATTTTCTTCTGTGTGGGAATGAGTTTTGCAATCTTCGGATTCTCTTCCTGGAACCCGCAGTGGCTGCTGATGCTGGTGCCGTTTCTGGTGTTAAATATTTTCATGAATGAAAACGGCAATCTGCTGGTGATGGTGACAAATGTGCTGATCGTTGCACTGTATATCTTCTGCAGCCAGAACCTGGTAGATGAGCAGATAATGAATTACGGAATCCTGAAATACATCCTTCCGGGACAGCAGTTTGCGGTGAGAATGTGGGATCTGTATATGTTCCATGATGAAAAAATGCTCTGCTCTGCGATGTGGGTGGTGTTTCTGGTCTATGTGGTCTTCGGGCATCCGAAATACCATATCCGGAAAGGAACCGAGATCGCAAAAGGGCTGGTATGGCAGATCCGTGCGGCATTTCTGGTCAGTGTGTTTGCATTTGTGATCCCGGCATCGATCTGTGCGCTTGGCATGTTCCAGGGGAAAATTGTTCTGCTGGATAACAGCCGTCAGGATCTGGAACCGGACAATATCATTCAGGTGGATGAAAGCTCTTCAGTGAGCCAGGATCTGACGATGGAGGGAAGTGTACTGTCGAATCTGAAGATCCGTGTCTATACCGGAGAAAAGAGCATTTCTGATACACTTACAGTGGAACTGATTGACAAAGAAACCGGGGATGTGGTATATCAGGGAGAAAAAGAGACGGACGGTTTTACGACCAATTCGGCGCTGTATTCTTTCATCGGCGAGAAAGTTTCGGTGGAAAAAGGAAAAACGTATGAGCTGCGGATCAGCAGCGAGGCGGAAGAAGGATCCGGTATCGGTCTGTATTGTGTGACAGCAGACAGTGAAACACAGCTTCTGGCAGAGACAGAAGCCAGAGATGAACTTCCGGCAAGCCGGCTGCAGATGCGTGTGACAGGGGAACAGTAAAAGCGGCCTGCAACAAAATAACAGAAACAGGAAAATTCAAGAGTATAAAAAGGGGAGAAAAGGATGAAGCAGACAGAAAGTCCGGCAATCCGGGCGATACAGGAGATTAAAAAAGCGGTCATCGGAAAGGATGACTGTATCATAAAAGTGATGACTGCGATTCTTGCAGGAGGACATATTCTGATCGAGGATGTGCCGGGAGTGGGAAAGACCACGCTGGCACTGGCTTTTTCCAAAGCGCTGCATCTCGAGCAGAACCGTATTCAGTTCACGCCGGATGTACTGCCGGGAGATGTGACCGGATTTTCATTATATCAGAAAGCGACCGGTACCTTTGAGTATCAGCCGGGGGCTGTTATGTGTAACCTGCTTCTGGCGGATGAGATCAACCGTACTTCACCGAAGACGCAGGCGGCACTTCTGGAAGTCATGGAGGAAGGGAAAGTAACGGTGGATCAGATTACCCATGAGTTGCCCAAACCGTTTGTGGTTATTGCAACCCAGAATCCGGTGGGAAGTGCGGGAACATCCATGCTTCCCCAGTCACAGCTGGATCGTTTTATGATCTGTATGCACATCGGATATCCGGATATGAAATATGAACTGGAGATCGTGAAAGGCAAGATTACGACAGATCCGCTGGATTTGGTAGAACCGGTGATGAATGGAGCACAACTTCTGCGCCTTCAGGATGAGATCCATAAAATTTATATTCATGATGCGGTCTATCAGTATATCGGGAAGCTGGTCAATGCAACAAGAAAACATTCCCTGATCGAGCTTGGAATCAGCCCAAGAGGAACGATTGCACTGGCAAGGATGGTACAGGCACTGGCATATCTGCGGGGGAGAAATTATGTACTTCCGGTGGATGTGGAGGATGTTTTTATCGATGTGGAAGCACACCGTATCCAGCTGAATGGAAAAGCACGTGTAAACAGAGTAACCGCTGAACAGATACTGAAAGATATTCTGGAGGGAACGACAAAACCTTCCGTGGTGAGAAAATGAAGAACAAATTACTATATTTCGGACTGTTGGTGGTCACACTGTATCTGGCCATCCTCTATGACAGTCCCATGCTTCTGGGCTTCAGCCTGATGGAAGTGTTGCTGCCGGTTGTGTCTGGCATTCTGATGTTATGGACAGCGGCACATGTGAAGGCACAAATCTATCTTCCTATCGGAGTTGCCGAAAAGGAGCAGCCGGTTAATGTGGGGGTGCGGATCGAAAATAAAAGCCGGATCCCTGTATCCAGGCTGGAAGCAAAAATAAAGATACAGAACAGATTTTATCAGCCGGAAAAAGAAGTGATTTTTCAGGGAATGGCTGATGGGAGAGGAACGACCCGCCTGACAACAGCCATTACCAGCAGTCAGTGCGGGCCGGTTGCGTTATGGGTGGAACAGGCGAAAGTATGGGATCTGTTTCATCTGTTTGGAAAAAAGATCCGTACAGACGGAAAAGAAGAACTTTCCGTACTGCCGGAATACTATGCCGCTTTGATAGAGATTGCACCGCAGATCCGGGAACAGCTGATCGACAGTGAAGAATACGATGAAAAACGCCCCGGAGATGATCCATCCCAGATTTTCCAGATCCGGGAGTACCGGGAAGGGGATCGAATGCAGCGCATTCACTGGAAAGCAAGCGCACGTACGAATGATCTGATGGTGAAAGATTACAGTATGCCGATCGGACTGGGAGCACTGGTACTCTTTGATCTTCGGGTGGCCGAAGATGGGGGAACTGTTTTTCTGGATCAGGCAGTGGAGTACGGACTTGCGATTCTGCAGGGATTTCTGAATCAGGATTATTCGCCACGGGCAGCATGGTACAACTGTCGGATGCAGAAGATGGAACAGATGGAGATCCGGGAAACGGAAGACCTGTATCTGCTGACCGCACAGCTGTTTCAGGCAGGAAGAAATTCTGCTGGAAGAAGCATATAAATATTCCTGGCCGCAGGATGGATGGAGTATCTGTCTGCGGATTACCACAGATGGTCAGTGGTGGGAAGACGGGATCCTGAAAGGAAAACTGACACGTGCCGGGCTTGAGACGGAGGGGATCAGCGTATGAGACAACAGGTAGAAGACTGGCATCCTGCGGGGATCCAGGTGACAGGAGAGAAAAAATTAAAAATTGAATCGAGAAGACGGCAGCAAAAGCATGGGGTGCTTCTGCGCTGCTTGTACCTGTATCTGTGTCTGATGGGAACGATCCTTACACTCAGACTGGATCTGGGACTGAAGTTCCGGATACTTCCGGTAGCCGGTGTACTGTTGCTGTTTGCACTTGTTGCAATCCTCAAAAATATCTGGAAACCGTGGGGAAGAAAGGTGTATGCGGGAGCATATCTTGTACTTTTTCTGTCTGGTGTTCTGGGTTGGAAACACCTGGTGGCCGGATGGCAGGTGCTGGAAAATGGAATCCGACATCAGATCTCGGTATATTATGGAGTGACACTGGCAGAAAAGACGCAGTTATTTACCGGTGCGCGCGGTGAATTTTTAATGATCATAGTTTTCGCATTGTTTTTCTGGAGTATGGAGACAGCCGTGGTTCGAAAAGGGCGGGCAGGACTTCTGATCGCTTCGGAGATTCTGATCATACTGCTGGAACTTCTGTGTGGCTGTCGTTTCCTGCAGCCGGAAATCTTTCTGGTCGGAGGTTCTCTGCTGGCTCTGATCGCGATGGGACAAAACCGTGGAGTAAGCAACCAGAGGATCCTCTATCGTTCCGGTCTGTGGGCGGGAGTGCTGATCCTCAGTCTGGCACTTCTGGCAGGACTCATCGGCCCTGTGCTGGCGAAACAGACAAAGAGCTGGAATGAATGGCTGTATCTGAATGTACAGAAAAAAACCCGACAGATTTCCCGTGCGATGGAAAGTCAGAATGGATTGTTCGGCAATCACAATCCAACGGCTGACGGAAGTTTGAACAATTATCCAGTAGATCAGAAAAATGAAATCGACCTTACGGTACATACATCCGGGAAACCGGCACACAATATGTATCTGCGGGGATTTACCGGCGGTACGTATCAGGGAAATTACTGGAGTGGCGTGGAGCAAAAGAAGTTTGCAGATGCATTTTCGGAAGCCGACAGTGGCTGGCAGGTGCAGAACATTCTGTACCGCTATATACGGTCCCGCTCTGCGGAAGAACAGGGGAGTGTGACGGTTACACGGGAAAATCCAGGAGGAGATTATGGGTATATCCCATATGGATGCCAGGTGCCGGATGATGAAAATGTCCAGGCGGATGGCTGCTATGCCAGCGCGGAAAAAACAATCACCTATCAGGGTTATGTAAACTGGACAGAGTGGATGGATCCACAGCCTTCGAAAGATGCGGAATCAGAGATAGAGAGCAGCTATCGGGAATACGTGGCAAAGGAATATCTGAAAGTGCCGGTAGAAGGACTGGATCGTCTGCGGTCTTACTGTGAGAAGCAGAATCTGCAGTCCGTGCAGGAGGTTATTGACTTTGTGGTCCGGGATGTGCAGGAAGGACGTACGTACAGCATGGATCTGGAACAGGTTCCGGCGGATCAGGATTTTGCAGAATATTTTTTCTTTGACCAGAAAAAAGGATACTGTATTCATTATGCGACAACAGCAACGCTGATGTTCCGTCTGCTTGGTGTGCCGGCGAGATATGTTACCGGATATGTGGTGACACCGGAGGAGTTTACGGAAGATGGAGATGGCTATACGGCACAAGTACCGGATACGCAGGCACATGCGTGGGTGGAAGTTTACCGTTCCGGAAAAGGCTGGATCCCGGTAGAAGTGACACCGGGTTATCAGGAGAACACCGGTGAAAATGACAATCAGGAAGTGATCGGAGAGGAAAGCACACTGACACCGGAACCGACTGCGGAGCAGTCCCGGGAGGCAACACCGGAGCTTACCGAAACTCCACAGCCGGAGCAGGAAGAGGCATCGTTGACACCGGAGAGTGAAAATGGTCAGGGAACAGAAGAACAGGAGACAAATACGGAAAATGGATCCGGAGAACAGAGACCGGAGGGAATCGGACATGCATTCCTGAAACTTTTCGTGATACTGTTGATTCTTGTCGGGCTGGCCGGTGGCAGTGTGGGTATAGTTGCTCTTCGCAGAAAACAGATATTGCAGGAGCGAAACAGTTGCTTTTTCCAGAAAGATATCAACAGGGGAATCTGTGAGATTTCCTACGCGATTTATGGGATTTTCCAGGATGCAAAGGAAGCCGGAGTGCTGCAGGAAGTCCCGGAACAGAACGATGACCGGGAATTTGCCCGCCAGACAGAAAAAATTCTCCCGTGGATGGAAGAGGGGACATATACAGCAATTGTGGAACTAGTAGAGCGGGCATCATTCGGACCGGATCCGCTGACAAAGAAGGATCGGACCCGGTGTTATCAGTTTTATGAGAGTCTGGAGCAGCAGTTCTGGACACAGATGCCGAAACAGAAAAGATTCTGGTGGAAATACATGAAAGCGTATAAAACTTCATAAACTAGGAAAAAGGCATCGGGCAGTCTGTGAAAATATGAAAGAAAAACTTCGTATGATCCTGGCAGTGACAGGGATCTTTCTGCTGCTTCCTCTGCTTCTGACGGTTTTTCTGTCGGGCAGAGAAGTGTTGCGCATAAAAAAACAATGGAATATGGAATCGCTTCTTCCCATGATGATGTGCAGGGAAATCCCCTGGGAGTATGAGGAGGAGATGAAAAAAGTACAGGCTGTTCTTACAAGGAGCAGCCTGTACTTGCGTATAGAAGAGACTGGGATGGATGGGGAAGACTGGGAAAAACTGTGGAGGGAAGTGAAAGCAGCGCAGCATCAGAAAGGGTATCAGCAGGCATACCGGAGTATGGAGGCAGCAGTCAAAGATACTGAGGGGGAGATGCTTTTTTATCAGTCGAAAGTCTGTGAGGGCGTTTTTCACCGGATCAGCAGCGGAACTACCCGGGACGGACTGGAAGTATTTGGAAAGATGGAGAAAGGGTATCTTCTCAGTGTGGACAGTAACTGGGATATGTATGGGGACGGTTATCTGAGCGGCCATTATTTTTCGGAAGGCGCGCTGCGGGAACAGTTGGAAAAAGCGTATCCTGGGCTGGCATTTACGGAAGAACCAGTGGAAAATCAGATAAATATGTATAAACGGGACAAAGTGGGACACATTTTATCCTTGACAGTCGGGAATAAGACAATCTCAGGGGAAGAATTTCGCAAGCTTCTGGAACTGCCGTCGAGTAATTTTACGATGCAGGCGGCAGACGGGAAAATTCGCTTTTTATGCAAAGGACAGGGGCACGGGCTGGGACTTTCGCAGTATGGAGGAAATGTGCTGGCGAAAGAAGGAAAATCGTATCGGGAGATTCTGCGGTATTATTTTCCGGAGTGTGAAGTGAAAAAAGAAGATTCCTGACCGGATAGAAAAACGGTGTATACTTCTGAAAAATCAGGGAATTCTATAGATAAAGAATCTGGATGAGTAACTGGGACTGACGGGGACGGTTACTGGTTTTGTTCTTTAGTATAGAATAGCAGAGGTGAAGATGATGAAAAAAGAAAAGACATTGCGTATGGCAGTTACCGGTGCGTTGCTTCTGACCGTGGTTGCGGCGGGAATCTCCATGTACCGGACGGATACAACGCCGAAAAAAGAAAGTAAAGCACAGCAGGAGGAAGAGAGCAAAGATGTGACGAGTAAAGATGCCGAGGCGCAGGATACCGGAGAACTGGCAAAGAATACCACAGAAAATCAGGAAGCGACTCCGTCGCCAACCATGAATCAGGATAACCCGGACAATGCAATCCCTCCGGCACAGGAAGACGAAAATGGACAGGAAACCGCAGATGCCCGGGAATCTGCCGATACATCCGCAGCTGTGCAGCCGGAACTGAACTTTACCGAGGACAGCCAGATGCTCTGGCCGGTCAACGGTCAGGTAGTGATCGATTACAGCATGGATGCCACCACATATTTTCCGACACTGGATCAGTACAAATATAACGATGCCCTGATGCTTGGCTGCGAAAGCGGCGAGCCGGTACAGGCAGCAGCCAATGGTCAGGTGGTCTCCATCAGCGAAGATGTTGAGACAGGAACTACCATGGTCATGGATCTCGGAAACGGCTATCAGGCAACCTATGGACAGCTGAAAGACATCACCGTAGAACCGGGACAGACCGTAGAGAGCGGAACCATCCTTGGCTACGTCAGTGACCCGACAAAATATTATGTCAAAGAGGGCGCAAATCTGTACTTCTCCATGACCAAAGACGGCAACCCCATCGACCCGATGATCTATATCGAGACGGTGACAGAATAGAATCATCCGTCTGTCTGAAGCTTCCTTCAGGCAGGCGGATTTTGCTGTATTGCATATCAATAATTGGTCCGGCGGACCAATTTTGATTGTTGTATTTCCTGTATGGACAGGTGGATGGGGATGTGCTATTATAGAGCAAAGCATTATTATTTCTATCATCTAGGAGATCTAAATATCATATCTTTTTCAATTCCAGATTCCACATCCAGAAATCTCAATGCTTCAGATTCAGAGAACAGCAGAGAGGTTTTATGGAAAGCAGAAACGGACAGATCAGAAAACCTCCTGCACAGTAAGTATAAGGAGGGTCAATGGGAAAAACAGACATTGTAACAAAAAACTATATGCGTGGGAGTGATATATTTGCGGATGCATTTAATTTCCTGATTTATAACGGGGAAGCACGGATTCAGTCACAATCGCTGCAGGAGAGAGATGCAACGGAGCTTGCCGTGTTGTTTTCAAATGACAGTGTGAAAAATGAAACAGAAGTACAACAGAAATATCGCGATGTACTGAAACGTGCGGTTATCATGCAAAATAAGGAAGCTACTTATTTATTGCTTGGAATCGAAAATCAAACAGATATCCATTATGCGATGCCGGTAAGGAATATGATTTATGACAGTTTGCAGTATGGAAAACAGGTAATGGAAATCGCAGCAGAGCACAGGAAAAAGAAAGACAGGAATGGGACACAGGTAGAATATCTGTCGGGATTTTACAGGGATGACCGCCTGGTTCCGGTAATAACGCTGGTGATTCATTTTGGTGCAGAAGAATGGGATGGCCCAATGTGTCTGAAAGATATGATAACGGTTCATGATAAAAAGCTGCTGGAATATATTCAGGACTATAAAATATATCTGATCGATCCGGCAAAGTTGACGGAGGAAGATCTGAGAAAATTTTCCACCAGTCTTCGGGAAGTGTTAGGTTACATAAAATATTCCAGAGATAAAACAAAGTTAAGAAACTATATTGTACATAATCTGCGCATGAAATTAGAGAAAGAGGCGGCGCAGGTAATCAAAATAATTACAAAAACACCAATAAAAATCAAAACGGGAGGAGAAAAAACAGATATGTGTCAGGCAGTGGATGAAATGATAGAGGATGGAAGAAGAGAAGCAACGGTGAGGATTTTGTCTGGTTTGGTAAAAGATGGAATCTTATCTATGGAGGAAGCAGCTAGCAGAGCGGGGATGTCAGTGGAAGAATTAAAAATAGATATTGAAAATACAGCAGAAAAATAGTAGGGTAGAAAAAGAACAAAAGAAAGAACAACCGGAATCTGTTTTGGAAAAAACGATTTCGGTTGTTTTTTTGATTCCCTTTTCGAAAAGGTATGTGTATAATGAAAAACGGGAAGTGAACGAAATGAATTATACATATATATTGCAATGCAGTGACGGAACTTACTATAC
>OLQR01001757.1_pt1 | contig 11712 bp, 6 predicted proteins | sample 1671881 | NCBI WGS metagenome assembly OLQR01 (sample SAMEA3136623, study PRJEB25190) | human gut metagenome | biome: human gut; feature: human-associated habitat; material: faeces | place: Austria | collected 2013 | reverse complement strand
AAATATTTCTGTAACTGACTTGGCGGTATTGTTATCACGGATAAAAGCAAGCATTAAACTACTATTTCTAAAGTATATGGTCAACAAGACTTTACCGCCTTTGCGACCTTCTACTGAATCCATTTCCACTACCGGAATATCAGAATTCGCAGCAAGATAAGCTTCAAAATCCTCGTAAGTGCGTCCTACATGACACTGCTTGTCTACTCTTACAGGCTTCTTATGTGAGCGGGTACGATAACGGACCTTTCTCGGAAGATCAACGGTATCTACAGATAAAAGCCCTGCATCAATGTAGTTATAAATAGTCTTTTCATCAAGCATGATATCATCTGCATTATTGACATATATCATGTGAATAGACTGGCCTAACTTAACAAGCGGTGAAACAATAGCATCTACACGCTTTAATTCTTCCGGTGTAATTGCTATTCCTTGACGACTTTCTGAGCGAGTAGTCTCATAATTCTTCTGAGCTGATTTGGCAGAATAAATATGCTTCTCCAGCTTACAGGATTGCCGTTGGATACAGCCGTTACAAACGTATGGTGGTTTCTTCAGTTTGTTACAAACAAATACCTCAAACTGCTTGCAATGCTCGTAGCACTTTACACGAGGACATCTCTTGCAGCTTTTTGAATACTGTAGTTTGCACTTTGAACATGCTGTTCCGTATTCATCACAGGTACTTCGCTTGCTGCAGGGATTGAAGGAATCTTTACGTACAGTATGACTATGGAGTCTGACTTCTTTTGAGATAGTAGAAGAGTCCTTGCCAAGTTCCCTACCTATCTCGGTAAATGAAGCTCGTTCTCTTAAGCGAACTTCTATTGTGGCTCTTTCATCAAGAACCAGATGTGAATTCTTAGCCATGGTATTCTCCTTGGATAACGCCATCCGGACTCTATTGCTGAGCCACAACTATAACTAGATATCAAGAGGTTTGCAACACTAACTTCTAGGATATATTTTGCAATACTAAGTTCCAGTTTTTGGGTGAATGGATTGGAATTTAATTTTCCAATTCACCAATATCAGTCGTACACATGCAACCATCGTATACCGAAACGGAGCATTTGCAATCGTTGATAACAATGCAACAAACGGAACAAACGTTAACGGTGTTGCAGTACCGGCCGGAAAAGAAAGAGCTCTGACAGGAAATGAAACTATTCGTCTGGCAGATGAAGAATTTCTGTTTCGTGCATAAAACTGAATAATATATGAGAGGTATGAGGATGATTTATAAAATAGCAGCTCACAGCGATGTGGGTATTGTGAAGAAAACAAATCAGGACTCAGTACTCGTGAAAATCGCGCAGACAAACCATGATAAGGTTTGTCTGTGTGTCGTGTGTGACGGAATGGGCGGTCTGGCTGATGGTGAGTTGGCCAGTGCGACAGTGATCCGGGAGTTCGATCAGTGGTTTATCAATAAACTTCCCGGACTGCTGGAAACACCGGAATTTCCAATGGATGAACTTCGTGTACAGTGGGACGACCTGGTAATGCGGCAGAACAAGAAACTGGCAAAGTATGCATCCGGAATAGGAACACGCATGGGTACAACAGTCGTAGCTTTTCTGGTTGTGGATGACAAATATTACATCATGAACATCGGCGACTCGAGAGCTTACATGGTTTCCGATGCCATCTATCAGCTGACGAAGGATCAGACCTATGTGCAGTACGAGATGGATCTGGGACATCTGACCTGGGAACAGGCACAGACCCATCCACAGAGAAATGTACTGCTCCAGTGTGTAGGAGCATCGGATGAGATCCACCCGGATTATTTTGTGGGAGATGCCAATCCGGACACCACCTTTATTCTCTGCTCCGATGGATTCCGCCATGTGATCTCGCCGGATGAAATCTATGAGAAGTTTCGTCCGGAACTTCTGGAGAACGAAGATATTATGCTTCAGAATATCGTCTCACTGGTGGAACTGAACAAATCCAGAAAAGAAGTGGATAACATATCGGCAGCTGTTATCCGGACATGTCGGGAGGGATAAGCATGCTGCAGATAGGTTCTTATGTAGACGGAAAATACAAAGTATTAAATAAGATCGGCCAGGGCGGTATGAGCGTCGTTTACCTGGCATTGAATGAAAAAGCAAATAAAACATGGGCCATCAAAGAGGTCCGAAAAGATGGACAGCAGGATTTTACCACAGTCAAACAGGGGCTGATCGCTGAGACCAACATCCTGAAAGAACTGAATCACAAATACCTGCCAAGTATCATCGATGTGATCGATGACGGGGATTCCTTCCTGATCGTTATGGATTATATCCAGGGAAAATCACTGGATAAGATCCTGAAGGGAAGTATGGAAAAAGAAGGGCTTCCCATCGCACTGGACGATGTGATCGCCTGGGGTAAACAGCTGTGTGAAGTGTTCTACTACCTTCATACCAGACCGAATCCCATTATTTATCGAGATATGAAACCGGGCAATGTCATGCTGAAGCCGGACGGAGAGATCTCCCTGATCGACTTTGGTACCGCCCGTACCTTTAAACAGGGGAACAGAGAGGATACCACATGTCTGGGAACACCCGGATATGCGTCACCGGAACAGTACGGAGGAAACGGACAGTCCACACCCCGAAGTGATATTTACTGTCTGGGAGCTACCCTCCATCATCTGATCACCGGAAGAAATCCTTCCCCTACACCATTTAACTTCCCGAAGATCACACAGTGCCGGCCGAGTCTGGTAGATGAGATCCCGAGAGAGGATATGAACAAGCTGCTTGGCTTAGAGATGATCATTGATCGTTGTACACAGTACGAACCGGAGAATCGATATGAATCCTGTCTGGAGATGCTGTACGATCTGGAACATATCGAAGAACTGAGCCTTCCATATCGAAAGAAATTAAGAAACAAGCTACTTGGCTTTGGTGTCAGCGCAGCAGTAGCTGTCTTATGCGGCGGTATTTCCCTTGGATGTATGCTGATGGAAAATAAAACAGAGCAGAGCGGCTATGATTATTATGTGGACCAGGCGGAGAAGAGTGACGGAACTGCCAAAGTCAATTATGCGAAAAAGGCAGTTGCCATCGACCCGGGCAAGGAAGAGGCCTATCTGGTTTATCTGGATGCCCTGCGAAACGATGAAGACGGTTTCTCCGGTCAGGACAGTCAGGATTTTAAGGCCCTGCTGCAGCAGATGGCAGGAAGACAGACCTACGAAGAAGTACTGGAAGATAATCTGGACGGTTACACCGAGCTGGCTTATGAGCTGGGAATGGCTTACTACTTCCCGGGCGGCGCCGGAAAACCGGCAGGAGATAAAGAACTTGCTAAAAAATGGTTCGGCATCGTAGCACAGGCTGTATTATCCGATGACCAGCTGAAAGCATTCGGACTGGATTCCACAGAAAAATTATCTGCAGACAAGATCCAGGAATACGATATCGACACTAATCTGGTGGAAACCTTCTTAAGCATCTGTAGTTATTACGGAAAAGTAGGTCAGGAAGATACCGTAACCGGTGAGATCAAATATTCCTACTCGGATTTCTGGGTAGAATTAAACGGTCTGGTAGGCGGACTTCCGGAAACCATCAGTACAGAAAGCCGGGAACGTCTGACACAGCTTCGACTGTTGAACGATGTATCTTATCAGCTGTATGAAAATGCAAAACAGTTCGTATCAGATGCCGGTGTGGACAAAGCAACCTTCCAGGGTGCCCTGGCAGCCATCGAGACAAGAGTCTCCGGTGCTGATACCGGTTCCAACCAGACGGCACAGCGGATCCGTGAGAATACGATAACAACCGTGGACAATACAAAGAAACTGGTAGAATCTCTGTATGCACAGAATTCTGATGCCGTGAAGAGCGGAGGTGATCAGTAATGGGGCAGACACAAAATATTGAACAGCAGATCCAGCTTCTGAGCAATCTGCAGCTGGGATTTGGGATTGCTGCATTGCTGTTCCTTGCACTGGCGATATTCCTTTTCTTCTATCTGCATATCCCGCAGGTGTTTAATGAATACCGGGGAAAGAGTGCTCAGAAAGCCATGGAAGAGATGGCAGCCAACAGCAGCGACTCCGGACGTATCGTTTCTATGGATAAAAAGTCCAAAAACAAGAAAAAAGGAACCGGACAGCTGGTACAGAGACGTCACTATACAGACAATCTTACCGATGATCTCAGCGGCCGGATGAGCCAGGAATTTGGCGAACCAACCGGTCAGATGAATCTGAATATGGCAAATAGTTCCGAAGCAAATGGCATGATGCAGGAAACAGCAGCCAACGGCTCGGAAGTCACAGATGTGCTGGATGCAGCCATGATGAGTGGAGCCGAGGCCACAGACGTGCTGGAACCGTCCATGATGGCAGGGTCGGAAGCTACAGATGTACTGGATCCGTCCATGATCGCCAACCCGGTACAGGAAAGACAGCATGTATCTACACCGGAACAGGAAGGAACCATGGTTCTGGATCCGAACATGCTGCAGCATTCCAACAGTACCTTTGAGATAGAAAGAAGTATCATCCTGATACATACGGAGAAGGTGATCTGATGAATAAGAGAAAAACAGCAAGGATATTTAATGATCTGTCGATGACTTTCTTCCTTATATCATCTACAGTGGTCGCATTTCTTCCGATAGCTGACAGAGAAAAACACCCGGCAATAGCAGTATTTGCCGGGGGTATCTTCTGGGTAGGATTGTTGTGGGGGATTTTCCTCTACATCCTCAGCTGTCAGAAAATAAGAAATCTGAAAAGCTATCAAAATTATCGCTCGGTGGAGCGTATCGGTGCACTTGCACCCGGATCCACCAAAGAAGGATTGATTGCAGATCTTGCATTCATCCCGGGATTCCTGGTGATCATACTCGGAACCTACGTGTTCAACATACCGGATCCCGTCATGTTAGTTTGTATGTGGATAACCATGGTATCCTTTTACGGACACTTCGTCCTGAACGGAAGGGTATACAAGTTTTTACATAAAAGAAAAGTTATAAGATACCGAAAGGTAAAAGAGGAATCAGCCGAGAAAAATACTCAGCTGAAGGAAGGAGTCTGAGGACATGAAACAAAAAACAAAGAGAATCCTGGCGTTCTCCATGGCCGTTGTCTTCGCATTGTCAACCTGCGTAACCTCCAGCCCATACACTGTTATGGCGACGGAAGCAGGAGAAACGATCGCACCTCTTGCAGAAGAAGGAAGCGGTAGTGAAGTAGCAACTCCAGGTACAGAAACAGGAACACCTGGGGAAAGCGGTGAAGGAGGCACGGTAATACCTTCTGGTACACCATCTGAACCGACTACACCACCGGCAGCAGAAACAAAATATCTGAGTGTAAAGGTTGTTTTGGGCACGGATGCTGGAACCATTGGCGGAGTAGAATTAGGAAATATAAGTTTCACTCTGTCAAATGGTGAAAAAGAAGTAGCTTGTACTGTGGATCCAAAATCATTCACAACTACAGGGATGGAATATGCTACTGGTAAAACCTATAGCATAAAAGAAGGTAGCATTAGCGACAATTCCGGAATGTATACGCTCGAAAATATTACATCTACATTAGAAGATGTGGATTTAGAAAATCCAACATTGGTTTTAAAGATTGGAAATTTGACTCCGAAAGGTGGAACAATCTCAGGGGCTGATAGTATCAAGGCGTTGTCTGAAGTGAAGTACACTTTGGATGGAAATTGGAGCGACAAGGTGGATCGATGGGTAATCGAAGGCAGCAACGCTGCAAAGGCTACTGTTGATGCTACTGGTGTTGTTTCTGCAAAAGTAGGTGGACAAAGTTTTAGTCTGGTAGCATATTGTGGAAATTATCTGCTGGCAAGAAAAAATAATATTACGGTAGAAAAAAATGTAACAAGTTTGAGTGTGACTACAAGTAAATCTCCAGAATCCTGGAAAAAACTATGGGATATAACCATAAAACTTGTAGATGCAGCAACACAAGCCGGAATCCGAGGTGAAAAAGTACGGTATACGGTTGAAGGAAAACCATATACCGGTACGACAGATGCGAATGGTGAAATTAAGAACAGTTTTAGAGAAAATAAACATCATAAGGATACAATTAAAGTAACAGCTGATTTTGATGGTGATGCAGTATATAAAGCAAGCGGCAATAGTATCGGTTATCAGACTGAAAAACAGATGGGTACACTTTCTTCTGACAAGAAATATACGGAAGAAAATCCGCTGGAACTGGTATATGGAACAGCAGATATCGTAAAGAAACTTACTTTGGAAGATGAAGAAGGAAATGTACTGGATGGCGATGACGATACAGTTCTAACATTAGATGTAACACCAGAAAATAATTCCAGTGTTGGAGTGAACAGGTCGGATGACAAGAAAGAAATCATTTTCCATGCAAAAAATGTATCGATCAAACCAGTTTTAGTAACTGTAACTGTAGAAACGGAAAATTACAAATTCAGAACAGAAATTTATGTAAAAGTAAATCCATATGAACTGACCCTCGACAAGACAGTTTCTGTAGCAGGAACCGATAAGACAACGTATGACAACACAAAAATCTACGATGCAACAAGCGCAGTAGATGTAAAGGCTACTCTGAAAGGTGACGATACTTTAACAGAGGCTGCACAACAGGAAGTAACGGATAATTTCAAAGATATTATCTTTAAAGGTTATGACAGCGGAATTACCAATGTAAAAGGTGAGGAAGAAGAACAGAGCTTTACTTTCGCACCGACAGACTTTACACAGTGCTCGTCACTGGAAGGCAAAGATGCAATTAAAAATAATTACGTCATCAAAAAAAGTGAGAAAACAGAAGTATCTGTAACCATTCAGAAACGAGCACTGAAACTCACAGTAGCTAATACAGAACGTCCATACAGAAGTCTGGAATATACCGCCGATCTGAGTACATTAGTTTCCGTAAATGATCCAGCGGGTGATACAGGTTTTGCGGGAACAGAGACGATAGAAAATCTGGAAGGATTTACCTATCCGACCGTAGTGGATACTACTGCAGAAGGTCTTACCGCAGAGAATGTAAAAGCAAACGATAAAGCAACCTGTGATATACATACAGATGTGCTGACCCTGGATGCCAAAACCGGTGATCCAACAGCAAACTACAAATTTGATTTTGACAATTATACACATGGAACACTGACAGTGACAAAAGAAAATGTCACGGACGCAACAGACTATGTAACAATTAACAATGCTTCCAGTATTCACGCTTATGAGAATGAAAAACATGATCGTTACTATGGAAAAGAAACAACGATCAAGTTTGCACTGGAAGGAAATTACAACAGAATCTATCTGAAAAACGGAACAGATATCACAGATAGTGGTTTAAATGAAAAAGAAGTGCCGGAAGCAGGTACAGTTGTAACAGAAAAAATCTATCTTGCTAATGTAGATACCAATACCGTTGACGGCGTGGAAACAACAACAACAAAATATGCTACCAATCCATTTGAGATCAGTTTCAAATATGATCCGAATGCACCACAGTGCAGTGAGATCAGCTTTGGAAAAGACAATAAAGTAGCAGATAAACTTGCAGACATTATTACCTTTGGCGTGTATGACAACAAGAAGATCGAAGCAAAAGTAGCATTTGCTGATGCATTATCAGGTGTAAAAGGCTGGTCTTATTATGTAGCCAATATAGACAAAGATACAGCATTCAAAGATCTGCTGACAAATTATGATTATGCAGAACAGCTGGTAAATGAAAAATTCACAGCCGGCGATGATACGTATACCGTTCCGGTTGGTAAATTAAAAGGAGATCAGACACTGGAATCCAATAATTATATCGTTTTCGTTAAAGTTATCGACAATGTTGGAAACGGTATGATTTACGGATCGAACGGTGTGGTTCTGGAAAATATTCATGATATTGACATTGAATACAAAGAAATTGCAGCAGATACAACAACACAGCAGGGAATCGTAGATGGCAGAACCTACTATTCCGGTGATGCTAATCTGACACTGACCGCAAAAGAGAATGCCAGCGACAGTAAATTCTATTCCGGACTGGAAAAAATGCAGTACACCATTTCCAGATACTGGGGAGATGGAAAGAAAGAAGCAGAAGCAGAAGTAACGGAAAAGAATGCAAAAGGTTTCCCGAAAGATGTTACACTGAAAGAACTTCAGAACTACTGTACTATCGAAAAACTTTTGGAACTGAAAAATGATGCAGGAAAATCCCAGGTGATCACGGTATCTGCAAATGCAAATGACAATGCGGGAAATGAGATGGAAAACCGTGCAGACTATACGTTGGTTTTGGATTCTATCGCACCTGTGGTAGCATCCAGTTATGCACAGGTAAATAATGGTACCGCATTCTTAAACGGACATTATGCAAACAGTGATGTTACCTATTCTGTAAATGTTACAGAGCGTTTCCTGAACGAACTGAAAGTAATGGTAAATGGAATCGATTATACACTGGATGAGCTGCAGGCAGCGAAGGATGCTCTGGGAATTAAAGAGATCACTATGGATCCGGTCAATGATTTCGCAGAGACAAAAGACAGTACCGTATACAAATTCACTGTTGTATTCCACAGAGATGGTGAATACACCGTACAGACGAAAGTAGCAGATGCATCCGGAAACAAAGGTGAGGATCAGGCATTTTCATTTGTGATTGATACTGTAAGACCTGAGATGCAGGTTACTTATACTGCATATCGTCCGAACGGAACAAGCTTTGTTCTGGATCCGTCCCGGGGACGTGCTTATGCAAATGAAGAAGTAGCTTATGTAGCTGTAACAGCAGTGATCACAGAGAGAAACTTCGCTGAAGACAATACAAAAGATACATTCGATACAAACGATGCAAATGTTGCTTACACAGCAGTAAACAGCAAAGGAAAAGCAGTGGAAGTTGCAGATTATGACGCAGCGATCCGCGAAGAATGGACCAACAAAGGAAATGTCAGCACGGAAGACAACCGTTTTGTATATGAACTGTCTCTGCCGACTATCAGTGTAGATGCCAACTATGATTTCGCTTATGACTACACCGATCTGGCTGGTAACCCGATCAATGAAATCATCAAACAGGCAGTTACCCTTGACCGTGTAAAACCGGAAGGTACTGTAACAGTAGAAGATCTGGTGAACGGATCTGCTTCTGAGACATGGAACAAGTTCCTGAGTGCAATTACATTTGGACACTTTGGTAAGAACAGTGTAAGAGCTTCTATGACAAGTGATGATGAGACTGCAGGTGTGGCAGCTACTCAGTATCTGACCTCTGCAAAAGCACTGACAAGAAGCGAACTGGAAGCAAGAACCGGATGGACCGGTTACAGCAGCAAGATCAGCCTGGCAGCAAGCCAGAACCTGGTTGTATATGAAAAGATCACAGATAAAGCAGGAAATATCCAGTACATCAGTACTGACGGAATCATCGTTGATAATGTGGCACCGGTAGTGAAGATCACTCCTACCAATCCTGGATGGGGCAAAGGTGTATACAGCGCTGCCGATAATCCTGGATTTGACATCAGCGTTACCGATCCTGTTGTAAACGATGCATATGCAGGACTGAAGACAATTTCCTACACAATCACAAACGGAACCACAGGTTATGTAGAATCCGGAACACTGGCAAACCTGGAGAGAACATCTCACCTGCAGAGCTGGACCGGACATGTAACCATCAACCCGGATAACTTCTACTCCAACGATGTTCGTGTGAAAGTTACCGCAGATGACTGGTCCACCAACGATGCAACATCTGAAGAAATCAGTATCAAAGTGGATAACAAAGCCCCGATCGCAACATTCTCCTTCGATCAGAGCGATGTACACAACGGAAAATACTACAACAATGACCAAACTCTGACAATCACAGTAGACGAGCGTAACTTTGATGAAAGCTACCAGCCACAGGTTACATCTACAGCAGGCGGCGGATACAGCATCAGCGGATGGTCTCACAACGGAGAGATCCATACAGCCACTGTAACTTTCAGCGGTGACAGTGATTACACTGTAACTTATGACTGCTTCGACCTGGCAGGCAACAAGTCCAATACTGAGAAACTGGATGAGTTCACAGTTGATAAGACAAAACCTGTGATCCAGGTTTCTTATGACAACAACAGTGCATTGAACAACAACTATTACAAAGAAGCAAGAACAGCAACCATCACCATCACCGAGCATAACTTCAGTCCTGGTGAAGTGACAGTTACAACAACAGCACAGCTGGATGGTGCAGCAGCTCCCGTACCTGGCGTAAGCGGATGGTCAGGATCCGGGGATACACATGTGGCAACCGTTTCTTACTCTGCAGATGCAGATTATACATTTACCATCAGTGCAACAGACCTGGCAAGCAATGTATCCGATCCATATGCAACAGAAAGCTTTACCGTTGACCAGACAAAACCGACTGTAGAGATCACCAACATCGAAGATCGTTCCGCAAATAACGGAGAAGTAGCTCCTGTTATCACACTGAACGATATCAACTTCGACAGTGGCAAGACAGTTGTGCACCTGACCGGAGCCAACAAGGGAGAGGTAGATACCACAGGCATGTACACTTCCACGGCAAGCAACAAAGGTCAGACACTTACTTTCTACAACTTCAAAGAAAATATGGATGATATCTATACTCTGACTGCTGAGACAACTGACAAAGCAGGAAATCAGTACAGCACATCCAAGATCTTCTCTGTAAACCGTGACGGTTCTACTTATCTGTATGACGATTATACAGAAGAACTGATCAAGAATGGTTACACCAACGATCCGAAGAATCTGGTAGTATCCGAGATCAACGTAGATACCCTGACCTTCCGGGAACTGACGGTATCCGAGAACGGAACACAGAAGACTCTGGAACAGAACAAAGACTTTGAAGTAAGTGAGTCCGGAAGCGATGTAAGCTGGAAAGAATACAAGTACACCATCAACGCATCCAACTTCGAAAATGAAGGAGACTACAACGTTTCCATCTACTCCGAAGACCGTGCAACTAACGTAACAACCAACACAGCCAAGTCCAAAGATATTCTCTTTGCAGTGGATAAGACTTCACCGGTTATCTCCCTGGCTAACATCGAAGACGGCGGAAGATACAAAGTAGAAAGCCAGAAATTCACAGCAAACGTAGATGATAACATGGCTCTGGATAAAGTTGAGTATTACGTAGACGATGAGCTGAAACAGACCTTCGATGCAGACGAAGTATCTGCAAACGGCGGTTCTCTGGACCTGAGTGTGGATTCTTCCAACACATTCCGGAATGTATCTGTAAAAGCTTATGACAAAGCAAACAACGAAGCAACAACCGCAAGCGTAGACGTCCTGGTATCTGCAAATACATGGGTACAGTTCTACAACAATAAACCGGCATTCTACGGTACGATTGGAGGCGGTGTGGCAGCAGTGGCAGCTGCAATAGCCGCAGGCGTACACTTCAGTGGCGCCGCCGCAGGAACAGCAGCTGCAGCAGGAAAAACAGCTGCAGGCGCAGGTATCTTCCTTGCAGGTAAGAAAAGAAAAAAGATGAAGAGTAAATAAGAGAAAATCATAACTGCGAAGAAACTGAGCAGTTATCGATAATCTCTATAAAAGTGTTTATTCTCTGACCGGATGTGTTCAGTACCTTCCCGGTCACAGACCAAAATGTTACTGTTCACTCCGTGCCCAGCAACACGCTGCGCGATGCACAGAATTTATGCT